>Ga0082335_1001161_pt1 | contig 59042 bp, 40 predicted proteins | sample Subgrocontami58m_FD_72375 | JGI IMG/M metagenome (GOLD analysis project Ga0082335, IMG submission 72375) | Subsurface groundwater microbial communities from S. Glens Falls, New York, USA - GMW37 contaminated, 5.8 m (SPADES assembly) (version 2) ... | reverse complement strand
GGGTGCTTCGCTAATAAAATCTGGTCTTGCCACAACCGATTTAGTTGCTGATTATTCCGTGCTTTAATCGGTGGATAACATAGATGTGTCATAACCATTTTTAGTCCAGGATGATTATCCAGAATCTTCTTAATCGCCTCTGTTTGATACCCTTTTCCCCCAATTGGGCCAAGGTCAAATGTTACTACAAGACCTCGCTTTTCTATCTCTTCCCACAGCCATTCTATCCGTATATCATCCAATCTGACATCCTGGTATAATCCAGCTAATCCAGTATCTTCCCTCAATTCAATTTTAATTATATTAAATCCCAATTCATCAACAACATGGTGAAAGACATCCTCTGCATCTTTTAACCAAGGGTCAATATATCCAGCGCCTATGAAACGGTCAGGCCAATGTCTCGCTGCTTGATGAATATAGTCATTTGCCTCACCATAGAATGGACCTTGGAGAAGTACTGCTTTGTCCACCCCAACCCAGTCCATATATTCTAACAGAACCTCAGGCGGAAAAGACGTATCTTTTGCCAATGGTGGCATGAACCTTATGACTTTGCCATTACCCCACTGAACCTTACCAAAGGATAAAGACCTTGTGTTACCTGTCCCAGTCAAACCTCCAACTCGTTCAAATATATGTGCATGGGCATCAATAATCAACGTCGTTTTCTACCTAACAAGTTCATCTGACGAATCTCTTTATCTGAATAATATGGCAGGGGACGTAAACTCAAACCCCCATCAACCAATAACTCTGCCCCTGTCGTATATGCACTTAACCTATCTGAGAGTAAAAAGACCGCTGCAGGCCCTATATCTTCCTCAAGACTACCAGCTCGCCGAAGGGGGATAGTATCTAAAACCATCTTTTCCTTCTTTTTGTCGGTAGCTAAGTGTGCTGATACCCTTGTTGGAAAATATCCCGGGGTTAGTATGTTAACGCGGATTTTAAAAGGAGATAATTCTACAGCGAGTATTCCCATGTAGGCTTTCAGTCCTGTCTTGGAGACGCGATATGAAGTCTCTTTATAGAGTGGAGTATACATACAGGTTGACCCAACAATTAGAATACTACCGTGACCTTGTGAAATAAAGTGTTTAGACGCCTCACGGCAAGCCCAGACACAGGCAGAAAGGTTGGTATTAATACTGTTCAACCAACCTTTAGTAGTAAGTTTGGTAACAGACTCGTCCCAGTGAGCAGCAGCATTATTGACGTAAAGGTCAAGCCCTCCTAAACCATTTATGGTTTGTCTGACCATCTTGATTACCTGGGATTCATCACGGACATCAACGCATATACGTATGGCACGTACACCAAAAGATTCTATCTCTTTTATCGTCTTTTTGTCAGGATTCCTGCTTGCGATTGCAATATGCACGCCTTCTTTAGCAAGTGCCAATGCAATCGCCCTCCCAATACCACTGCCACCACCAGTTATCAATGCCTTCTTACCTTTAAGTCCAGAATCCATGGGTTACTCCTCTACCTTGTTCAAAGTTTTTATCTTCAAATTTCTCAGGTCTGCCATAGTTATGCCCTTACTTCTAACAATCACTCTTTTTTCTTCACCCGGATTAATATGAAAATAGTTGTCATCAACAGATAGTCCTCCTCTGCAGCCAGAAATTTTCACTACATAGGCAAAAAGGTCAGATTTTAATGTAACTACTCCTGTATCCCTGTCAATGATCTTACACATCTTTGAGACCATGGCTTTTGGTAAGATAAGATTCCCAGGGTTTTCAGAGAAATACGCATTCTCAGCAATCACTTTCCCGCGGTACTTGAGTTCTCCGCACAGGTACTGCGTTGCCCTGTCGTTATCCGAGATTTTCCCAAGTTGTATTCTCATAACCTCAAATGATGAATTCTCACTTATCACTAATCCTTTCTCCCACCTGTGTTTTTCACCCTTAACAAAATCAATCTGTCTTACTATTAGATTTACAGATAATTTCTTCAAATAGTCATTGACTACCCAAATAGAAATTTCATCTTTTTCTTCCTGAAAAGAAAGGATGATAGGGGCATATGCCCTTTGAACATAGTAATAGGCTAAAGGTCTATTGAGATAATAGTCAACTATTGCCATGGACCCAGTCATTCCCCAACAATCATTATACACCCAGAATAAAGACCCGCTACAAGTGAATTTTCTTCTCCTGAAAAATTCTATGCTGTATTTAAATGTCTCACCCTTATAAAGGTTATATGCAAACAGGTAGTCATCAAACGGAAGTTTCTTTCCACCCATAAACTCCTTTTCTGCGAATTTTCTGTATAGGCGCTCCCATGGCCATGGGTTAGTATGAAATTTCCATGTTTTTGAGTCTATACTAAGCTCTTTCGTTGGCAAAAATTTCTCAAGAGACTCTTTCGTCTGAGGAGAAAATGCATAAAACTCACTGATAAACTTACCCTTTTCCTCAGAGTATTTTTTATAATTCGGGACCCCTATCCAACTATGCCTGTCTCCTTCTTTTGGTGTATGAACATTCTCTACATCAGTATCTTCTTCTGCATAAGGACTGGCAGGCCAGTAGACTCTTCCCCGGTCAAGCCTCTTACAGATATTGGGAAGGATTCTGTGAAATATTTTCCAACCCCTATATTTACCAAACAGTTCCACTACCCTCTTTGACGTAGAACACTCATTGTTACCGCACCAGAGAACTATTGACGGATGATTGCGTAGTTGCTTAACAGCTATTTCGCATTCTTTAGTTATATTTTTCAGAAATTCTTCGTCTCCATCAGGATAAGAGGCACATGCGAACATAAAATCCTGCCATATCATTATACCATTTTCGTCACATAACTTATAGAATTCCTCATCCTCATATATACCCCCACCCCAAACTCTGAACATATTGAAATTTGCCTCTTTGGCAAGCCTTATCAGTTCTCTATACCTTTGCTTATCTACACGGGCTAATATTGAATCCGCAGGAAACCAGCTTGCACCTTTGGCAAATATTCTCTTACCATTGACTACAAAGGTGAAGGTTTTTTCGCCATTACCCAGACTTTTTTGTTCCAATTTAACTTCCCTTATACCAAACCTGTCACAGTAAGTATCAAGTAAGACTCCATCTTTATATACTGTTATTGAGATATCGTATAAATTAGGTCTGCCAAATGGTATTGGCCACCATAATGAGGGATTCTTGAGAGTGATTGATTCATCAATTGAATTTCTTCCAACAGTGAGAAATCTCGTAACCTCCTTTACCTTCTTACCCCTCATGCTAATTTTTGTCTGTATCTTAACCTGAATATCCCTCTTAACAAATTTCTCCAGTTCAAAACTTATGTTTATCTTAACACTATCACCTTCTAATTTACTCGTGATGTAAGGATTACGCAGTGCAAGAATCTTATATTTTTTGAGGACCACACTCCGCCATATTCCACAAGTCATGAGTATAGGTGCACAGTCCCATCCAAAACCGATTATTGTCTTGCGAATCGAACTCCGCACTTTTGTAATCGCATCTGTATTACGTTGACATCTATTCGCGAGAAGTTTTATGGTTTCAGGGTACTTATCCTTGTACTGGTTAATACCACTATCAATCTTAACCAGAAGAGTGTTTGCTCCTATAACCAGATATTTTGTGACGTCAATACTATAAGGAATAAACATATTGTTGTGCCTTCCTATTTCCTGGTCATTAAGAAAAATGGTGCATGTTGTATCCAGTCCATAGAAGGTGAGTTCATATCTAACGTCTTTTCCCAACTTTTCAAGATGGAACTTTTTCCTGTAGTGCCATGTCACCTCTGCTGTCCATAAACATTTTTCGGCATTCATACCATACAGAGGTTCTTCCAAAAGACCTGCTCTCATTAGGTCTAAATGAACATCTCCAGGGACATGTGCTTTGAGCCATTGAAAGACTTGCCCTTTCTTACTGAACCCTAATTCCCACTCCCCGTCCAATCTCATTTCTTTCATAGCCATAAGTAAAATCTTAACCTTTAAATTCAATCACCATGCTTTTACATGGCATAGCAGTTATTTTCTTTTTCTTATCCTGGAATTCAACCAAGGCCTTTTCTTCTTTATCAGAATGGTTTACGATATAAAGACAAGGATTATCAGAAATATTCTTGGCAGGCATAATTTCCAACATAGAATTATCACACCTGACTTTTCGTATATAGCCAATCTTATCCAGTACGTTATTGTAAAAGTCAACCCATGTCCGCCACTCATCAGGGAAGAGTTCCTGACGGTCCATCATCCGCTCAATCGGCACAGGTACAAAGAATGAAATACCTTTACAAATTTTGTTAATAAAACAGTTTGTTTTATTTTGTCCTGATGCCCCTATTATTTCAGCACCATCCGGTATATATGTTATATAGTGTCCCTTGACAGCACCGAGACGTAATTTCTTATCAAAAATATCCATCTCCCCACCGTTATTATATAATCTTACATCAAGTGCCTTGACCCCGCATATCTTTTCATATCCCGTGAGATATCCGCCGGCAGATAAATATAATCCCCCCCCTTCATGCACATATTTTTCAAAGGTTCTAATTTCATTTATATTGAGATTATGGGCACATGGTAAAAAAACTGCCTTGTATCTTCTTGCATCTTCAACAGACTTGAAGAATTCACAGTTTATGGTATTCGCCTTTAATAACATGAAGGAATAATAGTAAGACGTTGCCATATCTTCTGTAGAACGCCAGGACTTCATATGCTCTTCATCAGCATAATACGAATCAGTAATATAAATACCAATATCTGCCGCGTCAAACTTAAGTTGAGCAAGCCCCTCAAGGTCATGATAGAACTCCTTGAATGAATCAATCTGTGGTTTTGGGCTGAAATCTGCACGGACAGCCCCTAATGTCTTCTCCTGTGGCATAAACTTGTATGGATACGCTTCGGTCTCTATATCTCTCCAGCACCAGGAAAGCCACCCATTTGACTTGTTCAAATAGCTGCTATGTGTCACCACGTCAAAATAATGCGCTATCCTGTCATCCTGTGCCATGATTGAAAAAAAGCCGAATTCCTCTAACATCACCGGCTTAAAAGCAGATGCAAAATTGGTCATAAACGGGACATAGTAAGAAGCCCTATAAGAACTCAATCCCTCAATAGCAAAAGGGCTCCACACAGGATATCCATGCACACATAAGAAATCAACAGGCAACTTGTCATATCTAAATCCATTATCCCTTACACAACTTGTATGGTCAGTTCCAATGGTTACAAGACAGTCAGGGGCTTCTTCTTTGATAGCCTGAACAATCTCGCCTGCCCAATATTCTATATACCTGTAATTGATAGTCCCTCTGTCAGAATCACTTAAAAGCAAAGAAGCAGGCTCACTACCTATATCAATGGCTAAAATATTTTTATGTGATTTTAGTATAGAAGTGACTTTGCGCGCATGAGACGCCTGAAGTTCCACCATCCCTTTGTCTTTAAAGATATCGCGCCCCTCACATCCAGGAGGCCCCCATCTTCCACCACTTCCCCAACCGATAAACAGTGTGGGTATCAAGTTCAAATTATACCTTCCGGCAATCCTGACAAATTCATCAAGATGTTCCAGTACATCTTTTGAATACTTTCCAGGTGAAGGTTCAAAATCCGGCCATAATAGCAGAATCCTGATGGTATTAAAACCATGTTTTGATATTTCTACCATATCCCGCTCTATAAAATGCGGCTTCCAATCTTTCCATATCTGGAATCCTGTCTCACTGGACATATAGTTAAAACCGCACGGGAAAAAGAGATTATCACCTTTGTAAAAATATCCGTTCTTTAGACTATACATTTCTTTCACCCCAATGTAAGTTCGGATAATTCAGTGGTATACCAATGGCATCCAAATGATAATGGGTTAGATGCCAACGGCCCAGATTAGCACTCAACAACATATCGCGGTTCTTACCGCAGAATGCTATATTCGTTGGGGCAGCGATTAATGTGCCTTCGTAGTCCTCGGCAAGCACTTGCAACTCACCTTCAGTCGTGTAGCGATACACGGCATCTGGACGATAGCAGGAAATATAGAGGTTACCATCGGTGTCAAATGCGAGCCCATCCGGTACGGTCCTCGGCATCTCCACCACTGTCTCAACCGCACCGGCACTCCCGTCAGACCGGATTGCAATTTTAGAGACTCGTGGTGGATTCAAACTCATGGCTACATAGAGACATGTTCCATCCGCATTCAAACAGAGGCCATTTGGAAACTCAGTCAATTCACGGCACCAGACCTCATTCTCGCCATCCGGATGAATCTTATAAATCTTGCCATTATCTTCTTTCCATCTACCTGAATCAGCGACATACAGGTTACCCTGCCGGTCAAAGACCGGGTAATTCGGCAGAATGAATGGTTCATTAGGGGCGCCGCTGCTATAGGTTCTTACACGCCCTTCACGTGTTATCTTCTGAACAACCGCATGCCCGGGGTCACAGGCGTAGATGTTGTGAGAACTATCAAGAGCCAAACCAAGCAGAAATCCTCCTGTATTAGCAAAAACTTTAGCCTCAGGTTTTGAAGGGTCTATGCGGTAGACCTGACCTGCTTCGCTCCCCGCATATATGTATCCATCCATTCCCCACGCAATACCTTCGGCGTGGTCTAACCCATGCACATAAACCGAAATTTGGTTACTGTTAAGAATCGCCATTTTATCCTCCAGTCAATCAACTGGCAAGAGCAAGTATTTGTGTCCTTGCCGTGCCTTCACAGTTTCAAATGCCTTCTCCCATTCAGTCAATGGAAATTGTCCACTTATAAGCGGAGCAGTTTTTAATTTGCCTTCTTCAAGAAGTTTTATAGCCCGTTCCCATGTCCTGTGCCGGTAAGTAAAACTGGGCAGGACAGTCAACTCTTTAATAACCGCCTGGTCCATATTAATTTCTACACTATGGCCAAATAGACCAACCTGCAGGAGTTGAGCCCCTTTCCGCGCCGCCTTAATGCATTGATCAAGCGAAGCTTTTGCTCCGGCGCACTCAATCACTACATCCGCTCCCAAGCCACTTGTTTGTTCCTTAATTAATTCCAAAGGGTTTGTCTCTGACACATTCACCGTGAAGTCAGCCCCAATCTCTTTACCCAGAGCCAGTCTATTCCTATCTTCCGATGTCCCGCATAGAATCACAACAGCGCTAAGAGACTTTACTGCCTGCAGACATAACAACCCAATTGGCCCAGGTCCTGACACCATAACTACATCGCCAGGTAAAATCTTCGCACGTTCATAAACAGCCCGAACTGCTGCCGCTGTTGGCTCACACAAAGCCCCCGCAGGAAAATCAATGTTATCTGGAAGTCTATGAAGGCTCTCTTCTCTTTGCAAAACGTATTTCGTGAAGGCACCATCTACATGGACTCCCATACTAATACGTTCCACACATAATCCGATGAGCCCAATCTGACAGAAACGGCACCGTCCACAAGTATATTTGAAAGTTTCAGATGTAACCCTGTCCCCCTTTTTGAACCTTGTAATCTTATCACCCACTTCCACTACTACTCCAGACATCTCATGACCAAGCACCACAGGTGGAGAATTGGCGTACTCATCATAGTAGATGTGGATGTCTGTCCCACAGATGGAAGCAGCTTTCACCTCAACCTTCACCTCATCAGGCTTTGGTGTAGGCTCAGGCACATCACGAACCTCAACATTCCCAATTCCCGCAGAGGTCTTTACAACAGCCTTCATTATTTTTCATCCCCCTTTCGCCGGGACTGAATCTCTTTGATTAACGTAGCAAAACCGTTGAGAAAGATATTCTGGAATCTGACCACAGGGCCATACGAGCGGAATTCTTCTGGTTTCAATGCCTCTGCATCACATGCCCGGATGAAATCTGGAAACTTTTGCCTTAACTCCTCTATCGCCTCTGAAGGTGCAGACTCATGGATACGACTCACCACCTGAGGATGTTCTCTAATCAGTGTTTCAGCAAGACCCCATCCCATGGTCATAGCCATGCCCTTACCCACAAGTTCGGTCCAATGAAATGTTGACCTGGCGCCTCCTGAAAGGATGATTGCCTCATAACTTCGTTTCTGATAAACCTTGTATGCTGAACGGGCTGTAGTGATACCTGCCTGACGCATCACGTCAGGAGAAACTTCAACTCCGCGCCGGGCTGCATCCTCGGCAAGATATTCATCAAAAATTCCCGGCAGGAGCGTAATCAGACATCTGGGTTTTTTATTCGTTCGCTGTAATCCCCGACGATGTGCCTCAGCCATATGGATGTATTGGGCGACTGAGAAACTCATCGTTCCGATTGTTGACCAGCCTCGTGCAGTAAGTTCCTCCATCGCTTGGGCGCCTTCTATTGTCGCTGGTACCTTAATGATGATGTTTTCACCTAAGTCACGAAACCTTTCTGCCTCTTTTAGAATTGTCCCCAGATTCTCATTTCTCCGTGGGTTTCCTTGAATCGCCACATAGCCATAGCAACCCCGGCTTTCTCTGTAAAGAGGATGAAACAGAGCAAGTGGCCGCGAGACCATTTTCTTGACGACCTCCATAGATAACTGCTCGGCGTCATCTGTGTTTGCATCTTCCAACGCTTCATCTATAATCGCACGGACATATTCAGGTTCAGACTTCAGCAGTGTGGTGATATAGACCGGATTGGAGGCGACACCTTTAGCCCCGGCATTTAAGGCTGGCTCTATATCAGGTCCTGCAGGATTGTTGGCCCAGAATTCTGTGCCAAATTTAGCATAGACCTCATGAAAATAACCCATCTCTATCACACCTCTTATTAAAATCTTTTAACTGCTGTAAATGCCCCATCTACAAAAAGGTTTTCACCAGTGACATAAGATGCTAAATCAGAGGATAACCAAACAACCGCATTTCCGACATCATCAGGTTCACCGATTCTGCCTAACGCATTAGCGTTGCATACCTTTTGCAAGAAATCTTTGTCCCCTTTCATATTCATATCTGCCACATCGCGCGCCAGCATGGGTGTGTTGATGGTGCCAGGACTCACGCAGTTGACACGAATGTTGTATTTACCTACCTCCACTGCGAGAGAACGGGCGGCTCCAATCATACCTGCTTTTGTCGCACTATAGACGACGCACTGAGGAAACCCAATGGTGCACAGGACTGAGGAAGTAAATACAATTGAACCACCGCCTCTTTTTTTCATCGCTGGAATGGCATGCATGGCACACAGCAAAGCGCCCTTAAGATTTATATTTAGCACACGGTCAAGTTCGGATTCCTTCATTGCCTCAAGGTCAACGTAGAGTGTAATCCCTGCATTGGCATGCATGATGTCAAGACCCCCATAAATCTTTTCTGTTTGAGAGATTAAAGATTTTACTTCATCATTTTTCGCTACATCAGCACGGACGAAGATGGCATCGCCTCCCATATCCTTAATGCCGCGCACTGTTTCGGCACCACCTTCGGCATCAATATCGCTGACAACTACTTGTGCACCTGCACGGGCAAGTACTATCGTCGAGCCTCGCCCGATTCCTGCTCCAGCACCTGTTACTATAGCAACTTTACCTTGTAATAGTTTGCGAGTTGTCATATCTTGCCATCCTCATCATCTAATCCTATCTTTCTACAATCATGGCTATACCCATTCCCCCTCCAACACATAGGGCAGATAAACCACGATGGGCTCCAAGGTCTGCCATAGCAGTAAGGAGTGTCACCAAAATCCTGGTGCCGCTTGCCCCGATAGGATGCCCCATGGCAATCGCCCCACCGTATATGTTAAGGCGCTCAGAGGGGATGTCCAGGGACTGCTTTACTGCGATTGTCTGTGCCGCAAAGGCTTCGTTAACTTCAAATAGGTCAATATCAGATATAGAAAGTTTCGCTTTAGTCAGAGCCTCTTTAACAGCCGGAATTGGACCTAATCCCATCTTTGCTGGATTGACACCAACGCAAGCCGAAGACACAATACGTCCAAGAATAGGGATTTCTCTTTTTTGAGCCATTTCTTCTGACATCAAAACAACAGCCGACCCTCCATCACTAATGCCAGACGAATTACCAGCTGTGACAGTGCCTCCCTCTTTCTTGAAAGCAGGTTTTAGTTTGGAAAGTATCTCTACTGTTGTCCCCGCTCTGGGACATTCATCATGCCTGAACTCTATAGGGTTGTTTTTATTTTGTTTTATTTGCACAGGAACAATCTCTTTAGAGAACTTACCTGCCTTTACTGCCTCTGCACATTTCCTCTGGCTTTCTGCGGCAAATTCATCCTGTTCAAGGCGTGAAATGGAGAATTCCGCAGCAATATTCTCAGCAGTTTCTCCCATATGGCAGTCATAGAAAGCATCCCATAATCCATCACAGAGTAAAGAATCAATATGCTCTCTATGTCCCAACCGTGCCCCCCATCTACAGTCCCGTGTCAGGTACGGTGCCTGACTCATATTTTCTACTCCCCCAGCAACTATTATGTTAGCCTCTCGCAAAGCAATGGACTGAGCGCCAAGAATCACGGATTTTAATCCTGACCCACAAACCTTGTTGATAGTATAGGCGCAAACACTCTCCGGCAGTCCTGCCTTAATGGCCGCTTGCCGGGCAACGTTCATCCCCTGTCCGGCAGCAAGTACACATCCTATAATGACTTCATCTATTTCCTGTTTTCTTATACCCGCCAGGGATATAGCCTCTTGAATTACTTTCGCACCTAAATCTCCCGGACGAACATCTGTCAGGGACCCACCAAATTTGCCAATGGCTGTTCTACAGGCTCCAACGATTACTACCTGCCCTGTTCCCATAGATTCATTCCCTTAACTTGCCCGGCTGATTTCTTCTAACACTTCAGGATTTTCCACAGAAGCGGCGTCTCCAATCTCTTGGCCAAGAAATTTCTTCTTTATTAGTCCTCTGATTATCTTTCCTGACCTGGTCTTTGGTATGCCCCTCACAAACCTTACATCTTCGGGGCGAAAAGCCTTTCCCATATCCTCTACTACCTTATTTTTTAGTTCTTGATGCAGGCGTTCTGTTGGCTCTATACCAGGCTTAAGAACAACAAAACAGATAATACCTTCTCCCTTGATTTCATGTGGAACCCCGATAACCGCTGCCTCACATACAGATTTGTGACCAAGTAGTGCAGTTTCTATTTCAGCAGGCCCAATTCTCTTTCCACCAATCTTAATAGTATCATCTGTCCTACCGTGCAAAAACCAGTATCCATCATCATCTATCCTTGCCCAGTCACCATGAAACCAGACATCCTGCCATTTGGAAAAGTAGGTCTGAAGGTATCTGTCAGGGTCGTTGAGAAACCCCTTTGTCATAGATGGAGATGGCTTCTTACATACCAGGTACCCAATATCTCCCCTGACAGGTTTTCCATCTTCATTAAATACATCCACATCCATACCCAGACCAGGACCACCCAGGGTGCATGGTTTTAGAGGTATAATCGGCAAAGGAGAGAGAAAACACCCCACTATCTCGGTTCCACCTGAGATATTGATAATAGGACACCTTTTGCCGCCAATCTTCTCAAAGTACCATAAGTAGGATTCAGTGTCCCATACCTCACCTGTAGAGCCTAATAATCTAAGCCGACTGATATCATGTTTCTTGACCCATTCTTCGCCATGCCTCATCAACGACCTTACAACAGTAGGTGATAATCCCAGGATAGTCACACCGTGGCGTTCTACTATATCCCAGAGTCTGTCCGGCGCAGGATAATCTGGCACCCCTTCAAATATCAGATATGTCCCGCCAAAGTGCTGAACACCTATCATTTCCCAGGGCCCCATCATCCAGCCAATATCAGTCAGCCAGAAGAAAATATCTTCATTTCTAAGGTCACAATAATATCCAACCTCTTTAGACATCTGGGCAAGACAACCAGCATGAGTGTGCACAGTTCCCTTGGGTTTTCCTGTAGTTCCAGAAGAATATAGGACGAGTGCAGTATCTTCCGCTTCCATCCTTTCGGTCTTGCATATTGTAGAATGCCCATCTATAAGGTCATGCCACCAGATATCTTTATGGTCATCCCATGGTATCTGAATGCCGCATCTTTTATACACAATGACATGTTCAATGCAGGAAACCTTTGATGTCGCCTCATCTACTTTTTTCTTTAGTTCCCCCTGCTGCCCTCTTCGGACAAATCCGTCAGCAGTGAAGATGACTTTTGCCTCTCCATCCTCCAATCTTGTCGCCAGAGCCGATGCGCCAAATCCAGAAAAAATAGGGATAGCTACCGCTCCAATCTTGAAACAGGCAAAGAGGGCTATCACAATCTCTGGAATCATGGGCATGTAAATGCCCACCCTATCTCCCCTTTTGACGTCTATACCTTTCAATCCATTTGCTAACTGATTAACAGTCTGCCACATTTCACCGTAAGTCAGTTTTCTCACCTCACCGCTGTCGCCTTCCCAGATGAGGGCAATATTGTCCTTTCTGGATGACTTCGCATGGCGGTCCAGACAATTGTGGGCTATGTTTATCTTCCCCCCAATAAACCACTTCGTCCACGGAAGCCCTCCAGAGGCATCCAGCAGTTTTTCGTAAGGTTGATACCATTCCACATTGAGGTCTTTTAAAGCCACATCCCAGAACCATTCAATATCAGAAATAGAGCGGTCTATTAGCTCTCTATAACTCTCTATACCGTGCCTCTTCATGAATCTGGTAATGTTACTTTTATTTAGATAGTCCCCGTATGGTTCCCAAATTACATCTTTCATACTATTTTTGACACTATCAATAATTATTTATAAATATATTATACATACTTCGGCAGGTAAGTTCAAGTATAATGTCCAAATATTCAATCAGAATATCCAGCAGAATCATGTTCACTTGAGGTCTTATACCGTATCATGATTTTAACAACTGTAGCAATATTATCAGGAGGCTTTCTTTTGTCACTCCTTTACTTTCCTCCCAACCTGACTAAGGCAAAACTCGCCTGCCTGTAAGAGCAGAATGTCTTTAACTCAAGTTGCTCTGAATATGGTTTCAGCCATGGCAGATAATTGTATGAAGCAGGCTCAGATGTATCTCCTTCCACCCGAATATCTTTGATGATAAGGCTATCTCCTTCCCGAACTACTTTTGGGGTTACCTCTCTTGCTTTATATCCCTGGCATATCCTGGCTGAAATTTCTTCTCCTGCATCAGAAGACAACCCCGAACGGGCAAGGTTTACTATTATATCCCCTTCCCATGCCTTCTCGCCGTGGTTCATGACGAATATGGTTGCTTCTCTGTCTTCTGTCCTGGCAATCAAGAACTCTACATCTTCATTACCGGGAGAGAGCATTACCGGCAGAGATTTATATCTGCAGACCTTATCTATCACGTCGGATATAAGCGGACTTTTCCCCACGGGTGGAATCATTGATAAAGTCGGAGAAGTAAATAAAAAGACATGCCCCTTACCATATTTGTTTGCCACGAGAACAGGTATGCCCTGACTATCTTTGGCTATTACATCCGCCCCTTCAGCTGTTACCCTGTAAACCCAGGATTCTTCCTCGCCCTTGAATTTAACCTCCGGGGTAATTGGATATCTTCCCCTTTTTATATTAAACGGTGTGGCCTCAACTACGTCAATGTAATCCTTTATCCTGAGTCTATAGTCAGGAGTTATGCTTACCCCCAGTAACTTTTTTAATTCACCTAAATTGAACTCCTCATTACTGTCTCTCATCTGGTCAGCCGCAATTACTATTATACCACCGTCTTTGACATATTTCATTAAATCATTCAGGAAATCCTTCCGCACTGAATCCATCCTGTGAAAGCCCATAAAAACTATAGCGTTATATTTTCTCATATCCTCAAGTTTCATGGCTGGATAGATACGGTCTACCGCACCATAAGTCGTCCCAGTCCACCATTGCTTGTAGAGGACCATGTCATCGGTAAGGTTTGGATAAAACTGGTTGAGATAGAGAAAATCCATCTCTTCCTTATAGGGAATATTATCAGGATATCGCCACTTCCATAAGCCATAGACTTCAAAACAGTCGCTTTTAATAGCCGTCTCTTCGGCAGTGAGAGGATGAAGACTCCCTAAATAGTTCCCCTTACTCTCCATGATTGCCACACTGCTCACTATGTCCTTACCGCGCGGGTTTTCCTTGATAAAATCAAGGAAGTTAAAGACCATTTCTCCGCTCTGATGTGGATGTTCATTTGACGTCACGAGATAATTCACCCCGTTGTAGTACCTCTCAATAAAAATCTTATAAGCATCCTCTAATGACCATTCGTGCTTTACAGGGGGTGCTAACTTCCTCTTGTTCTGGGGGTCATACCGCCCTGTCTTTATGTCCCATTTGAAATCTGCCGGAGGCGACATATTGAAGTGCGCCTCCCCGGTCAAACCGTCAGTAGCTATTACATCCCCGTACCTTTTACGGAAACTGCGGGCTACCCCTCTGGTCAAAGACATCTGTTGGGTAAAACTGCCGAGGACGCCGCTTTCCTTGAATATTACATTTGCACCTGCCTCGGCATCTAATGCCTGGTTTCCTACATAGTATGAACCAAACATAAAGATTTTGTCAGGAGGAAGACCCAAAGCGTCTTCTTTTATCTGTTTAACGACTTTTATATAGGCATTTGCCTTCCCGAGCCTTGTCTCCTGCTCTGATACTGCCTGTGAGTTAGCAACAATTGAATCTCCAATCTCTCCTATCCAGACACCTAAAAAATAGTCCCCTCCAATCTTTTCCATTTCATCCACTATTCCTCTTGCCCTTTCTCTGTATAATTCATAAGGTTCATCTGCCGCGTAGGCAAATAGTCCCTCACATATAATAAACGGCAACTGGTATTCAACAAATTTTTCCAACCGAGAAGGCCATGGATATGTAATTTTTACCGGTCCCCATCCATTCCGGAATACATCTGCATTATCAAATGCATCCGGGTAACCGACAACCAATCTTCCCTCTAATAGCACATAATTAAAATCTCTCTCTTCAACAGGAGTATAAGGGCCATATATCCTTATCAATTTTCTTTTCTCCTGTATAACCCTGTCACCTTTTAATAAACGGGCTGAAAGAGTATATCTTCCGGGTTCTACCCCTTTGACATCAAAGGTATGTTTTTCCATAATCTCTTTCCCGGACTGAAAGGATATTTCTTTGTGTGGGAAGGTCCTGATTATTTTACCATCCTTTTCAAGAGAAACTTCAAGGATTGGTATGCCTTCTCCATAAGGCAGGTTTGCAACCTTAGTCTGGATTGAAACAGTCTCAAAGAAAGGAAGGTATGGAATATCTATCTCTGCTATAACCTCATTTTTCCCGCCCCCTGCGGCTGCAGGAGTGCTCTCCTCTGAAAGAATGCGAATCTGTTCCTCTAAGGGGGCTCTCGTTCCTGATGCCATCTCTACACGTGTCCACAAGTAGGGCTCGGCTTCATCCCTGGTAAGTAATCTCACATTATCCAGGTAGAAGGTTATCTCTTTATCAGCCACTCCACGATAATTTGTCTTAACATCATTAAAAAACAACTCTATGCTGAAATTTTCCACGTCGCTTATATATGTCTTCCAGGGTTCTTCAGAAGCCATAAATCTTACCGGCTCAACTAAAGGTATGTGGATGGTTGTCCTGTTAGCATCGGCGGGCATTTCCCACGGCATTTTCCATCCAAAATATCTTACCGGAGACGTCTTTGCATCATCTTCTTTTAGAGGCGGAATGCCAAACAAATCCCAGTATATCGCCTCATGCGGTAGACCTCTCCATATCTTCGTCCGTCTTGAATCCCGGATGGTGAAAGTGAGACCAATGCCAAACTTGTTTGGATTATAGACATCAAACGCCAGCATGGCATAGTTTGACCAGTCCCGTGAGGCAAATCCTTTCCCGTCCATAAATCCTAATCCGGCATAATGGTCTCCCTTCCGGGGTAGAAAGGTAATCCTCGCTGAATATTTGCCTTGACTTGCATACCCGGCTGACTGCGTTATGATTGTCCCATCTCCCACTTTCCATTTGTCAATATCTTCCTGTGTCTCAAAAAAAGTTATCTCAGGAAAAGTGTTTGCGTTACTGAGACCGATGGTGGATTTTGATTTGACCTTCCCTTTATTTTCCACTACCTTCTTTCCTTCTAACATTTTAATGGAATTTTTAGCATCATGCTCAATCTCTGAAGCAGCCAAAGCCCTGTTGAGCACCCTTACCTCATCAATCTTTCCAACCCAGCCCCACTGACCATTATAGTGTGCACCTATACATAAGGTTTTACTTTCTGAATCATCTATATTTCCCTTTGCCGCCTTTGTGCTTTTTAAAGAACCGTCTATATAAAGCCTTGATTCAACACCATCGTAAGTCATTGCCACATGGTGCCACTCCCCTGCCTGCCAGGAAACAGGTGATGACAGCTCAGGTGTCCACCTATCAATATGAATAGCCGCCGAGATAGTTCCTGAATGCCTGGTATATATTATCCTATAACTATCTTTACTCAAGATATGCATATATTCAGGACCCAAACCGGGTCCGAGGTCTGTATCTGAATTAACCCATGCCTCCACACTAATGGCATTACCAGTGATATTTAAACTGGGGCTGTCGGGAATCATTGCATAGGTGTAAGGCGGACCACCAACACCTATGCATGAACCGAACCTGCCATTACTATCCCGGGTTGCATCCTGCGTAATGTCACCGGGTGAGTTTCCAAGATAACCGTCATTCTTATTTGCGGAGGAATCACCGACTATCTGCCCCGTTTCGTCAAATAGCCAAACACCCTGCCCCTCAATGGCAGCATTAACACCCTGGGAAAGGAAGGCAACTACTCCTACTCCCAATATAACCCATCCTGCTTTGTACTTAACATTGCTAAACAACATTTTCTTTTCTTATTAGCTCCCTGTCATGCCTGAGAAACGAAAAAGATATATTTTGTCACTCAATCATACGCATGATTTTCACCATCTAAATCTATGAGGACCAAAGTCAGCCTCATAGTAAGGCACAATTACTCCCCCTGGATAAGATACTGCATTGATTTGAACTCTGTCTTCATCAGTAACCTCCACGTTCACAGCCTGCAGATTGTCCTCTAACTGTTCCATGTTGCGAGGGCCGATAATTGGACTAGTTATGCCTGTTTGCCGAGTACACCATGCAATTGCAAATTGGCTGGGCGTGCATCCCTTCTTCTGGGATATTGCCTTAATTACCTCTGATACATTGAAAGCAGAATCGCTAAAGTGCGGATCAACTGACCAGTTTCCCCTTCCAATACGGGTTTCCTTAGAGGGGGCATTATCACGATGATACTTTCCCGTCAAAAATCCTCCAGCAAGTGGTGACCAGGTAACTATAGCCAAACCGTATGTCTGAGCCATAGGAACTAACTCCCGTTCAATACGTCTGTCCAAAAGATTGTATGGTGGTTGTTCACAAACAAAACGGTTAGTCCCTAATTCTTTTGCAGCCCAGAGAGAATCAACTATCTGCCAAGCCGCAAATGTACTTGAACCAATATAACGGACCTTACCCGCATGAATCAGGTCGTCCAGCGCACGGAGCGTCTCATCTATTGGAATATCTGAACTGGGCCGGTGTATATAGTAAAGGTCAATGTAGTCGGTTTGGAGCCTGCGCAGAGACGCATCGCATTCTTCAATAATATGGCGGCGGTGACCTCCTCGCGCATTTGGATCATCATCGGCCATTGGGAAAAATACCTTAGTCGCCAATACCATTCTGGAACGTTTACGGTTTCGCTTGAGTGCCTTCCCTACTATTTCTTCACTACGTCCACGGCTCGGGAGAATTCCAGGCCCCGGATAGATATTGGCGGTATCCAGAAAGTTGATGCCTTTATCTATAGCGCTGTCAATGATATCCATTGAGTCATCCTCGCTCGTATGTTCACCGAACATCATGGTCCCGAGGCATAACACGCTCACCTTAACGCCTGTGCGCCCAAGATTTCTAAATTCCATACGTCCTCCTTCTGTAAATTTCAATTTGATATTTTTTCTTTCTCATCCTTTTCCATACCGTGTAAAACCTTTAGGGGTATCAATAATTGCCGTAATCCCGTATAGCTTCCCACAAGGCAATAATGTTATGCGGCGGAACATCGGACTGAATCATATTGATTGGAGCGAAGATATAACCGCCACCTGGTGCCAGATCCCCTATAATGCGCCGTGCTTCTTCTTTCACTTCGGCCGGCGTAGCATAAGGTAACACTTTCTGAGAGTCACAAGCGCCACCCCAAAATACCAAGTCATGACCAAACTCCCTTTTCAATGCTTTCGTGTCCATATTCGCGGCACCAACTTGAACTGGGTTAAGAACATTAATTCCCGTTTCTATCAAATCGGGTATCAAGTCCCAGACACTGCCGCAGCTATGCAAGCAGATAGCAGCGTCTGTATGCTTCCGAATTGTCTCAAAGATACGCTTATGTAATGGCTTCATAAACTTGTGGTAGGTATCTTTGGAAAAGAATAGCCCGTTTTGTCCTGCCAGGTCATCGCTTTCTCTGACCAGATCAATCCATTTTCCTGCTTTGGTCAAAGCAGTTTCCCAAAAGGCGATTTTAAATTCGGTTATTTTTTCCATCAACGCTTGAGCCATCATAGGATTATCAGCCAAATCAGTTAGAAAATTTTCCACACCACGTAACCACGCCGGCCATTCATATATTCCACCGATGTTTGTTTCCAAAATCACGCCGACCTGCCGTGTTTCAGATAGATATTTCGCTTGTTCTGCTAATCCTGTGAAACGTGCCGGATCAGCACCGTTAGGCCAGGGAAAGCGTTCAATTTCTTCAATGGTTTGAACATTTGATAGTGGATGACCAACAATATCGTAAGACAACCTGCTGGCCAAGGGTCTGGCATAGGTAATCTTCCATTCATCAATGAAACACTCGTAGCCATCTTGCTCAAATATCTCAAGCCGCCATCCCGTAGGTTCATGAAGGTCGGTGGGACGGGTATCCACCCCGAAATACTCCAGAATATCTTCATCAATTTCAGCGGTCTGTGACATGATGTTCCTAATATGTATAGGACGAGAAGGCAACCCCAACCGTGCAATTAACTTCTCGCATGCGATAGAAGCAATACCAGTAATGACACTTCCACCGATGTCAAAAGGTACATGGTCAGATTCCCTGTGCGACAAAGCTCTTTTAAAACGCTCCCGATGCGTCATATTATGTTCCATCTTGCATCATATGTTTCGTAAGCCTGTTAGTAAATCCTATGTCAAATCATATGCCTCTATCAGGTTATTTCTCCGACAAAAGAGCGTTTAGCTTTTTGACAATGACACTGCAGGTTTCAGGAACACTCCTCTGTCCAATTCGGCTGAACTCTAATTCCCGATTCAAGATGTCGCTTATCTCCAGCCACTTGGAAGTCTTATAGTTATACCAATTTAAATAAGAAATGTTTTTTATGAAGGGTTTTTTATCTTCCGGAGGCGGAGCAAGGAAAAGAGAAGAATTCGCTAACGGCTCAAGAGACGGCACAATAAGTCCTGACCTAATAAGGACCTCCTGACCTTTGGGTCCAGCAAGATATTTAAGTAATTTCCAAGCTGCCTCCGGATGTTTCGTCCCTTTAGAAATAGAGAAACCACCCCCGCCTGCACCCAGGAAATTTTTCTTTCCCCTGGGCATAGGGAGTTCAATCACAGCCCATTTGAACGCCTTAATGTTTTTGTAGATAGGAATTCTCCAGTGACCATCCAATGACATAGCTAATCTACCAGTCATAAACATATCCTCAAGACTCTGGGTTACCAACTCAGTAGGTGTAGGGCAAACATGGTACTTGGAATAAAGATCTATGCAGAACTGGATGGCTTCTATCGCTTCCGGAGAGTCAATGACACATCTTGTGGGATTTTCAATATCATCAAAGATGGCGCCACCATTGTGATGGATAGCGTCAATTATCAAATATGGGTTAGTCCCATACTGGTCTATTCTACCATCGCCGTTGGTATCCTTAGTCAACTTTTTTGCAAGTTCTAAGTAATCATCCCAGGTCCAGTCTGATTTAGGATAAGGAAGAGAAATTGCATCAAAAAGGTTTTTATTGTAGAACATAAGGTAAAAACCCAGGTCGTATGGAAGTGCGTAAAGATTCCCTTTATACTGAAACATCTTCAGGCTAATAGGATAGTACTGAGACATATCTATCTCTTTATCCTTTGCCAGAAATGATGATAAGTCAGAAATAGCACCTTTTTCTGCAAAGTAGGATGTCCGGTCATCAGTCATACAGATAACATCCGGAGGAGAGCCGCCAGCAATTGCTGTCAGAACTTTCTGGAAATAGTATTGATCTGGAATAACCTCTGATTTCACTATTATCTCAGGATGCTCTTTCATGAAGTTATTGGCTGCTTCAATGAAAGACTTATCAATATCTGCACCTCCACGGACCATGAAGACAATTGTTTCCTTCACTTCAGGCTGGCTTTCTTTTCTAGCGCAGCCAATAAAAGTAGCAATAACCATAGAAAGAATAATCACCAATCCAATTTTAGTTTTCATAATCTCTCCTTTCCCCTAACCTAACCAAGGCAAAACTCGCCTGTCTGTAGGAGCAGAATGTCTTTAACTCAAACTGTTCTGAATAATGTGGTTTGAACCAGGACAGGTAATTATAGTCTGCGGGTTCAGAAGTATCTCCTACCACCCGGATGCCTTTGATGACAAGAGTATTTCCCTTCCGTAATACTTCCGGACTTGCCTCCCTTACCTTGTATCCCTGAGATACTTTGGCGGAGACTTTTTTCCATATTTCCGGGGACAACCCGCAGCGGGCAAGGTTTACCACGATATCCCCCTCCCAGTCCTTCTTGCCGTGGTTCATAATGAAGATACTGGCCTCTTTGTCCTCTGTCCTGGCAATCAAGAACTCCACATCCTCATTCTCAGGGGATAATACTACCGGCAGTGGCTTATACCGACAGACCTTGGCTATTATCTCAGACACCAGGGGGCTTTTCCCCACCGGCGGAATCATAGATAGGGTTGGAGAAGTAAAGAGGAAGATATGTCCTTTGCCCAGCTTATTCAGGAGAAGCACCGGGATACCCTGGCTATCGGTGGCAACAACTTCCGCCCCTTCAGGGGTTACCTTATAGACCCAGGGTTCTTTCTCTTCTTTTAATTTAACCTCTGAGCCAATAGGGTATCTTTCGTTCTTTATACTAAATGGAGTAGTCTCAACTACCTTTACGTAGTCCTTTATCTTAAGTCTGGTATCAGGAACCAGGCTTACTCCCACTAATGATTTTAATTCATTCTGGTTAAATTCCTCTTTACTATTTTTCATCTGGTCAGCCGCCAGCACTATTATACCTCCATCTTTGACATATTTCATTAAATCTTTTAGGAAATCTTCCCGCACTGAATCCATCCGGTGGAATCCCATGAAGACGATGGCATTATACTTCCTCATATCCTCCAACCTCATAGCCGGGTAGATGCGGTCCACTGCCCCATAAGGAGTCCCGGTCCACCAGTGTTTATAAAGAACATTGTCATCAGTAAGTTTGGGAAAGAATGAATTGAGATAGAGAAAATCCATCTCCTCTTTGTAAGGAATGTTATCTGGATATAGCCACTTCCATAAGCCGAAGACTTCAAAGCAGTTATTTTTTCTAGAGGTCTCCTCAAAATTAAGAGGATGAAGACTACCCATATAGTTCCCTTTACTTTCAAGGATAGCTACGCTGCTCACTATATTCTTACAACGAGGATTCTTGTCAACAAAATCAAGAAAGTTGAAGACCATCTCACCGCTGTTCTGCGGGTGTTCATTGGAGGACAAGAGGTAATTCACCCCGTTGTAATATCTCTCAATAAATACCTTATAAGCATCCTCTAATGACCAGGTCCACTTTGTAGGAGGTTCTAATTTTCTCTTGCTGTTAGGGTCATACCGGCCTGTTTTAATATCCCATTTGAAAGCAGCCGGCGGCGACATTTTAAAGGCAGCTTCCCCTGTTAAAGACTCAGCGGATATTACATCCCCGTATCTCTTCCGGAAACTGCGCGCCACCCCCCTGGTCAGGGACATCTGCTGGGTGAAACTGCCAAGGACTCCACTTTCCTTGATTATTACATTGGCGCCGGCCTCAGCCTCCAGTGCCTGGTTTGATACATAGTAATTGCCGGTCATAAAAATCTTATCCGGAGGAAGTCCCAGAAGGTCATCTTTGATATGTTTAATAACCTTTATGTAGGCATCTGCCTTCCCGAGCCTTGTCTCCTCTCCCGGCACTATCATCTGTTTATGGATGACAGGATGACTAATGTTCATTGGCGGTCCTGTTGATATTTCGTGAGACCTGCTAATAATCCCGTCGCCGAGTTCCCCGAGCCAGACCCCAAGAAAGTATTCTCCTCCAATTTTCTCTGCCTCTTTAATAATTCCTCTTATCCTCTCTCTGGCCAACTCGTAAGGCTCATCTTGTATCCCCCATGGGCCAAATAATCCTTCGCAGATAACAAACGGCATCTGGTATTCAACGAATTTCTCCAATGGATACGGCCAGGGGTAGGTTATTTTTACCGGGCCGTAGCCGGTTCGGAAAACATCGGCATCGCGGTAGTAATCCGGATACCCGATGTACAGCCTCCCTTCTTGAAGCACATAATTGAAATCCCTCTCTTCCACAGGAATATAGGGGCCATATATTCTTACATTTTTTCTGGCCTGGCTAACTACTTTCTTATCTTTCAATAAAGAAGCCGAGAGGTCATACCTTCCCGGATTAACACCTTTTATATCAAATGCATGCTTTTCTACGGTTTCTTTCCCCGCCTGGCAGGTTATTTCTTTCGGAGGAAAGGTCTTGATAGTTCTGCCGTCTTTTTCCAGGAAAACTTCAAGAGTTGCCTTATCCTTCTCCTGGGTCTGGTTGGTAGCCCGGGTTTGAACTATAACGCTTTCAAAGAAAGGAAGGAAAGAAATATCTATCTTGGTTGTAGATATATCTCCGGCTGTGGTGATAGTGCCAGGTTTAAGTTGTTCAAGACCAGCGTCAACTGTAGAAACAATTCCATGCACAGTGCGGAACCCGGTGTAGGCGTAACTAAACGTCGGATGGTTCTTGACGCGATTCGCAGAACGGCACTCGGCGAAATCAAAGCTGCAGCCGCGCAACACGCGGTACTGACCACTGACTGGGCCTTTGGGGTTGTTTGTGGGGCTGTTTGCGTAGTAGTTTTGGTCGTACCAGTCAGCACACCACTCCCAGACATTGCCATGCATGTCATAGATACCGAAGGCATTGGGTTTCTTGGTGCCGACCGGGTGGGGCTGCCTGTTGGAGTTTTTGGCGTACCAGGCGTAGTCGGGAAGGGCCATCTCGTCGTCACCGAAGCAGTACTTGGTGGTTGAGCCTGCCCGGCAGGCTTTCTCCCATTCCGCTTCGGTGGGTAGGCGATTGCCGTAGTACCTGGCGTAGGCATTGGCGTCTTCCCAGGAAACATTGATGATCGGGTTATTGTCCTGCCAGCCCCAACCCAGTGTGTATGCTTCTGGGTTGGAGGGCATCTCCCTTCCGGCTGCTTCGCAGAACTTCCGGTACTGGGCTACGGTTACCGGATACTTGTCTATGTAGTAGGCGTCAAGGTAGACTCTGTGCTGGGGGTGTTCGTCAGAACTCCCTCCCCCGGGAGGTGAGCCCATCAGGAATTCCCCGGCAGGGATGAGGACCATCACATCGTCAGCCTGTGCCTTGGCACGAGGTGAAGAGTTAGAGGCAGCGATGGTAATGGTAGCCGCATATTGGGGTAGAGAAACCTTAAGTTGCTCAGCGCCATCTATAGTACCAAGGTTAAGGTTCTGTAACAACAAGAGCATACCCGTTACTCCCAGCACAACCAATCCTACTTTTAAACTATTCTTTCTCATCTCTTTTCCCTCCCGTGTAAAAACGTTCTTGACCTGTTTGGTTTTCCGTCAAAGGATTATAGGAATCACTAAGTCACTCAGTACTTACCGTATTCGGCCCATGTCTCCCACATCGCCATGAGGTTTTCCGGGGGAACGCCATCCTGTATATTGTGCACCTGGGCAAAGACAAAGCCCCCACCGGGTGCCAGGTCGTCAATGCGTCTCTTGACTTCATCACGCACCTCCTGGACTGTGCCTCGCCATAGAATCGTTTGAGTCTCACACCCGCCGCCCCAAAATACAATATCTTTTCCGAATTCCTTTTTCAGAACCTTGGTATCCATATTGGCGGCACTGACCTGCACTGGGTTAAGCACTTGAACACCACACTCAATAAAGCCGGGTAAGAAATCATAAATACTGCCGCAAGAGTGAAAATATATCGCCGCGTCAGTGTGTTTACGAATGGTCCCCAGCAGTCTCTTGTGTAACGGCTTGATGTATTGTTCGTAAATATTGGTGTTAAATAAAGGGCCGTATTGACCGCCCAGGTCATCACACTCCATCACCATATCCACGTGGGACCCGATAATCGGCAGGGCAGTCTCCCAATACTGGCACTTGATATCGGTCACCTTTTCCATGATTGCTTGAACCAATCTTATATTGGCACACGCCAGGTTCATCATGCACTGCTCGTAGCCGCACAACCAGGCCGCCATATCAAAGACACCGGCACACATCGGACCAAAGGTTATCGCCGCACCAGTCTGTTCATATAGTTGTTTAGCCTTCTCTGCCAGTCCTGCGAAGCGGGCGGGATCAGTTGGGTTCGGCCAGTGGTGCCGTTCTACATCTTGAACGGTCTCAGCATCACGCAACGGATTGCTGCACATATCGTAATAATGGCCATCAACAACCGGCATCCGCCAAGTTATCCCCCATTCATCAGTGTAATACAGACTACCATCACGTTCAGTTATCTCCATCTTCCAGTGGGTGGGGGCATTGGAAACAATATGTCGGGTATCTACTTTCAGATAGGACAGAAAGTCTTCGTCCACGTCAGCCAACTGTTGCATAACGTGCCAAATCTTTAAGGGCCGTTCCGGTAAACATAGATACCGGCGTAGCTGCTGGTACGCCCTGCCGCATATGCCAGTAGAACCAGTGCCATTAAGATCCAATGGAATGTGGTCAGCTTCCTTGTGTGCTAACGCTATACGTACCCGCTCACGAGAGGTCATCTTTTCTCTTCTCGAATGGTCTATGGTTTTCTATTCTCCTAATCTAACCAAGGCAAAACTCGCCTGCCTGTAGGAGCAGAATGTCTTCAACTCAAGTTGTTCTTCACATGGTTTGAACCAGGCTAAATAATTATAGTCTGCAGGTTCAGATGTATCTCCTTCTACCCTTATCCCTTTGATGATAAGATTGCCGCCCTCTTGCGCTACCTTTGGATTTATCTCCTTTACCTTATATCCCTGACATACCTTAGCTGAAACCTTTTCTCCTACCTCAGGAGATAACCCAGAGCGGGCAAGGTCTATTATTATATCACCTTCCCATGCCTTCTCTCCATGGTTCATAATGAAAACTGTTGCCTCTTTATCCTCTGTTTTTGCAATCAGAAATTCTACATCTTCATTATCGGGAGATAGTATTACCGGTAATGGCTTATATTTACACACTTTATCTATTATATCAGATACAAATGGACTCTTCCCAACAGGTGGTATCATGGATAATGTCGGAGAAGTAAAAAACAAGATATAACCATTACCATACCTGTTTAGAAGAAGAACAGGTGTATTCTCACTGTCAACAGCAACAACCTTCGCCCCTTCAGGGACTACCTTATAAACCCAGGGGTCTTTCTCTCCTTTAAATTTAACCTCTGAGGCAATAGGGTATTTTCCCTCCTTTATATTAAAAGGCGTAGTTTCTACTACCTTGACATAATCTTTTATCTTAAGTTTGGTGCCAGGAGCTATGCTTACTCCCAGGAATGATTTTAATTCACTTGGATTGAAATCCTCATTGCTATTTTTCATCTGGTCAGCCGCAAGCATTATTATACCACCATCTTTGACATATTTCATTAAATCATCCAGGAAATCTTTCCGGACTGAATCCATCCGGTGGAACCCCATGAAAACGATGGCGTTATATTTTTTCATATCTTCTAATTTTATCACTGGATAGATTCTATCTACTGCACCGTAAGTAGTTCCTGTCCACCAGTGCTTGTAGAGGACATTATCATCAGTAAGTTTGGGAAAGAATGAATTGAGATAGAGAAAATCCATCTCTTCTTTATAAGGGATATTATCCGGATATAGCCATTTCCATAAACCATAGACTTCAAAACTGTTATTTTTCCGAGCCGTCTCATCAGCAGTAAGAGGCTGAAGACTGCCTATATAGTTCCCTTTACTTTCAAGGATAGCTACACTGCTCACTATATTCTTACAACGAGGATTCTTATCCACAAAATCAAGGAAGTTAAAGACCATCTTACCGCTCTGGAAGGGGTGCTCATTTGAGGATATAAGATAATTCACTCCATTGTAGTACCTCTCAATAAAAATCTTATAATCATCCTCTAATGACCATGTCCACTTTGTAGGAGGTTCTAATTTTCTCTTGCTCTGGGCGTCATACCGGCCTGTCTTAATATCCCATTTGAAAACAGCCGGTGGCGACATTTTGAAGTGTCCTTCCCCGGTTAGAGGCTCAGCGGATATTACATCCCCGTATTTCTTTCTGAAACTGCGGGCTACACCTCTTGTCAGGGACATCTGCTGGGTAAAACTACCAAGGACTCCACTCTCTTTGATTATTACATTTGCTCCTGCCTCAGCCTCCAATGCCTGGTTTGATACATAGTAATTGCCAGTCATGAAAACTTTACCAGGAGAAAGTCCCATAAGGTCTTCTTTAATATGTTTAATAACCTTTATATAGGCATTTGCCTTCCCGAGTCTTGTCTCCTCTCCCGGCACTATCATCTGTTTATGGATGACAGGATGACTAATATTCATTGGTGGTCCTGTTGATATTTCGTGAGACCTACCGATAATCCCATCACTGAGTTCCCCGAGCCAGACACCATGAAAGTTTTCCCCGCAAGTCCCCTCTGCTTCTTTTATAATCTTCCTTAACCTTGCCTTGGCCCATTCATAAGGCTCATCTTGTATTTCCCACGGGTTGACTAATCCCTCGCATATAACAAAAGGCATCTGGTATTCAGTATATTTCCCCATCGGAGTTCCTGCCGCAGCCCAACCCATAGGAGGGTAGGTCAACCTTACCGGACCCCACCCTAAACGAAAGACTTCTGTCCCCTCAACATTTGCTGCTTTCTGAAAATCAGGACTCAAAACATGTGTGCCGTGTTGAAGCACATAATTAAAATCCCTTTCTTTAACAGGAATAAATGGTCCATATATTCTTACTAATTTCTTCTCCTCATCTACTACCTTACCGTCCTTCAATAAAGAGGCTAAAAGTGTATATCTTCCAGGTTTAATATCTTTGACATCAAATGTATGTTTTTCTGTTTTCTCTTCTTCCATAGGACAGATTATTTCTTTTCGTGGAAAGGTTCTGATGATTTTGCCGTCTTTTTCAAGTGAAACTTCAAGAGTTGCCTTATCATTCTCTGGGGTCGGGTTAATAAACATGGTTTGAATTGAAACACTATCAAAGAAAGGAAGGAAAGGAATGTCTATCTTGGTTATAGATATATCTCCTTTTTCTCTACGGGTAATTGGGGCAGGTTCGCCCTTAGGTTTAGATTCCCCCTTGTCTCTTGCGAGAGAATATTTGGCATCATCTGCAATTTCCGAAGCGGACAAAACCCTGTTTAACACCCTGACCTCGTCAATTTTCCCAATCCAGCCCCACTGACCATTATAGTTTACACCAATACATAAGTTATCACCTGTTGAATCGTCTATATTCCCGACTGCCACCTTTGCGCTTTTTAAAAAACCATCTATATAAAGTTTGGCCTCTGTTCCATCGTAAGTCACTGCCACATGATGCCACTCTCCGGTTTTCCAATGAACAGGTGAGGAGATCTCAGGTGCCACGCCGCCAATCAGAATAATTGCCGAGATAGTTCCATTATGTTTGTTCCACGCCATCCTGTAACTATCCTTACTTATAATGTGCATATGGTCTATTGGACCCTCACCTGGGGCAAGGTCTGCACCAGGATTGACCCATGCCTCCATAGTAATGGCATTACCGGTAATATTTAAACCCGGGTTGTCGGGAACAGTTATATAGGTGGGGATTGTGCCATCAACACTTATGCATGAACCGAACTTGCCGCTCTTATCCCAGAGCGCGTCCTTACTGGTGTCTGCCCGGGATTCTCCCATGTAACCATCATTGTGATTCAGGGAGGAATCGCCAACTATCTGCTCCGTCCCTTCATCAAAGAGCCAAACGCCCTGCCCCTCAATGGCAGCATTAACATCATGGCAAAGCAAGAAAACTACTCCTACCCCCAGCGTAACCAGTCCTGTTTTTAAACTATTCTTTTTCATCTCTCATCCTTTATTTTTAGTAACATCCTGTTCTGTTATTTTTTATCCTGCTCTTCCCTGCTGTCTGTGTAACTATGAGCACCCACCAGAATTACTTTTGTTACATCTCCATGAATCACGTTTCCTATGAACTTGTTGTAATCTGAACCTTTCTCTTCTATAAGAATAGCAGTGGGAGCAGGTATAGGTACTTCGCCAGCCTTAGACCCTGCCTTTATCATCGCAGCAGACGCAAGCCCCCTTGAAGGTGAAGCGAAGGCATTATTAGAAATTACGACATAATGGGCATTTGAGAGTGTTATATGTGGAGCAGCACCTATCCCTGACTCGCTTGCCGACATGATATTATTACCAGTGATTGTAACAAGGTGGGTCCCATCGTAGATTTTAATGTTCTCGTATGGGGATGATAGAATTACATTGTCTGCTATTACTATGTGAGCACCGCCGTGACCTCCGCCATCTATACATATCTGTGTACACTCATTCTGCCATATTAAGTTGTTTGCTATGATATGTGCATTTGACGCACCGCCTGGTTGTTTTGCCTCTGCCGGTACGCCATGGATGGCTTGTATGAAAATCCCATGAAATGGTTCTCCAAGGGTTCCATTGTCACCAATCCAATTACCCCTGATAATCCACCCTTCACTCCCAGGTCCAATATAAATACCGTTCTTCTTGTTATACTCTATCCGGCAGTTTTCTATACTGCCAACAGAAGGTTTAACACCGGGAGATACACCTCTTAGAAGGACACCATGTTCCTTAAAGTCATATATCCGCACATCCTCAATAACCATCATATCACCTGACTTCATCCAAAGGGCTGAGCCTTTAGTCTGAAATCTTGAATTTCCATTCAAGGTGAGATGAGCGAGCCTTCCAGGAGGCATTCCGTGTTTCTCCCCTGTTCCTATCACTATCATATCATCATTTACACCTTTTTGAAACATCAAAGCAGTAGAATATCTTCCTGTCCCCAATAGGCTTACCGCTTTGTCGTAAAAATTGATTGTGCCACCAATATTAAATGTCCCTTCGAGTAATTGAATGCTTCCGCCACCAATGTTTTCTTTAGTCTCTGGCAGGTTATCTATTGCTGCCTGTATCTCTACATGGTCATCAACGCCATCGCACACATAGTCAGCCCTAACCTTGGACTTAGGTAAAGAGTTAGAAGCAGCTATAGTAATGGTAGCAGAAACTCCGGCTGGAGAACTTTTACTAATGTCAAGGTCATTTGCATTGACATCCTTAAAAAACAAAAAGACCACTCCAACTCCCAGCATAACCAATGCTTTTTTAAAACTATTTTCTCTCATCTCTTTTCTTTTGCCTCCTCACATTGAATTTGATTGAAATTTAGTCTCCCCAATTCATTATCTCTCTGCTAATTTTCTAGGAACTAATTCTTCAATTTCCACATCCCAGACATTAGCGGCCAATTGGTAAAAATCCATTACCATTTCATCAGGCGTTCCAGTATCTATATCTCCAATAATGATTTCGCAAGGAGTAAGGGCATCATGAATCTTCTGGAGATCATGACCAATATTTGTTTTTGTTTTATTCTTCAAATCTACAGCAGAATATATCACGCATAGGCGTGTATAGGGAAAGTCCATTTTAATTTTATCCATGTTGGAATCTATTCCAAAATCCAGATAACCAAGTGGCCCGATACTCCTGTATGCATTCAGATAGGGGTCTGCTGTCCATGCGCAGTTATGAATCCCAAAATATTTGAAACTGTTGGATATCTTATTATCAAATGGCAGTATGAACCTTTCGTACTGGTCTCCAGAGAGCATATTAACCACACAGTTACTAGTAACAAAATATTCATTTTCAACACCTGATTCTTTCTGCCGTGCGTACACTCTCCTGATAACTTCAATCATAGTTTGAGCACATACATCCAGGACATGACAGGCAAGTTTGGGATTAATGATGAAATCAGTAAAAATATCCTGCCCTCGTATTCTGAAGGCATTGTTCAAAATTCCCTGGTAATTCAGCACTCCCTCTACCTTACCCCACTCTTTTTCTATAATATCCATCTGTTCCATCAGGTTACAGAAAACCGGGGAAGACTCTAAACTTGGAACCTCCAACTTCCGCTCTTCTTCTTCATTCATGTTGGCAGGGGGATTCGCTGGCCAGTTATCGTCCATGTATACTATGGGAGCACCGAGAATGGCAGGGATAAGGGTTGTCCCATAGGCAACTGAAATGGAACCAGGTGTAGAATCAGGGTCACTACCACCCAACATGAGCCGTGGGAAACGTCTATTGAGTGTCTTCTTCATCTTCACAACAGTCTGCTGTCTATAAATGGGATCCGTGTGCCACTGTTCTCCATAATCTAATCCCATCGCTTCCCGAAACCATCCTGGAGTAAATCCGAGTACGATTTGTAGAGAAGGTTGTATATCTTCATCATCTACTAACTCCCACAATAGTGGACCACTCTCAGGTATAATAGGACGCATTTGTTTAAAATCCGAACCCATAATACGCTTACCTCTAAGATAAGTTAATGCCTATTCCTCCACCCTGACCAAAGCAAAACTTGCCTGCCTGTAGGAACAAAATGTCTTTAGCTCAAGTTGTTCTGAATATGGTTTGAGCCAGGGTAAATAATTATAGGAAGCAGGCTCAGATGTATCTCCTTCTACCTTTATCCCCTTTATTACAAGATTATCTCCATCCCTTATCACTTCAGGGCTTGCCTCCTGCACCTTATATCCCTGGCATACCTTGGCTGTTACCCTTTCCCCTACATTAGGAGATAACCCAGACCGTGCAAGGTCTACTCTTATATCCCCTTCCCACGCCTTCTCACCATGGTTCATGATGAAGATAGTTGCCTCTCTGTCTTCTGTTCTGGTAATTAAGTACTCTACATTCTCATTCTCAGGTGACAACATCACTGGTAATGGCTTATATCTACAGACCTTATCTATCACATCAGATATAAATGGACTTTTCCCAACAGGAGGAATCATAGATAAGGTTGGAGACGTAAAGAAGAAGATATGGCCTTTACCATAATTATTTGAGAAAAGAACAGGTATATTCTGACTATCAACAGCAATTACCTTTGCTCCTTGGGAAGTTACCTTATAAACCCAGGGCTCTTTCTCTCCTTTAAATTTAACCTCTGATGCAATGGGGTATCTTTCCTTCTTTATCTTAAATGGTGTAGCCTCAACTACTTGAATGTAATCCTTTATCTTTAGTTTGGGAGCAGGGGCTATGCTTACTCCTACAAATGATTTTAACTCATTCTGATTGAATTCCTCTTTGCTATCTTTCATCTGGTCAGCCGCAAGAATAACTATGCCACCTTCTTCTACATACTTCATTAAATCATCTAAGAAATCTTTCCGGACTGAGTCCATCCTGTGATAGCCTAAAAATACTAATGCATTATACTTTTTCATATCTTCTAATTTTATCACTGGATAGATTCTATCTACTGCCCCATAAGGAGTCCCTGTCCACCAGTGTTTATACAGGACATTGTCATCAGTAAGGTTGGGGAAAAATGAATTGAGATATATAAAATCCATCTCCTCCTTGTATGGAATATTGTCAGGGTATAACCACTTCCATAAACCAAAGATTTCATAACTGTTGTTTTTAGCGGCAGCCTCTTCAGCACTAAGAGATTGGAGGGTCCCCATATAGTTCCCTTTACTCTCCATAATTGCTACTGAGCTCACTATATCCTTACAGCGAGGGTTTTCTTTAATAAAATCAAAGAAGTTAAAGACCATATCACCGCTTTGGAGTGGATGTTCGTTTGAGGACATGAGATAATTAATTCCATTGTAATATCTCTCAATAAACATCTTATAGACATCCTCTAATGACCAAGTCCATCTTACCGGCGGTTCTACTTTTTTCGTGGCATTTGGGTCGTACCGACCGGTCTTAATATCGTAGTGGAGCGTAATGCCCCGGAAATGTTGTGAATCTCCGTGTATACCATCAGAGGCTATTACATCCCCATATCTCCTTTTGAAACTGCGGGCTATCCCTCGGGTCAATGCCATCTGGGAAGTAAGTGTAGCCGGAGTACCACCGCTTTCCTTAAGTATCACATTTGTTCCTGCTTCAGCATCCAATGCTTGGTTTGATACATAGTATGAGCCATTCATAAAAATTTTATCAGAATTAAGTCCCAGAAAATCCTCTTTATATTGCTTAATGACCTTGACATAAGCATCTGCTTTACCAAGCCTTGTCTCTGCCTCTGCCACTGCCTGGGACCTACAAATAGTTCCATCACCGACTTCCCCTAACCATACACCATGAAAGTATTTTCCCCCAATTTTATCTGCTTCTTTTACAATTCCTCTTGCCCTTTCCCTTGCTAACTCATAAGGCGCATCTTGTATTTGCCAGGGGTCAAATAGTCCCTCGCATATAACGAATGGCATTTGGTGTTCAACAAATTTCTCCAGTGAAACTGGCCAGGGGTAGGTTATTCTTGCTGGGCCCCACGCATACCGAAATACATCTGCATCATGGAAAGCATCAGGGTAACCAACAGCCAATCTCCCTTCTTGCAGAACATAATTAAAATCCCTATCAGCAATAGGAACGTAACTACCATATATCCTTATTAATTTTTTCTTTTGATGCACAATCTTGTCACCCTTCAATAAGGAGACCGAAAGGTTATATCTTCCAGGTCTGACATCTTTTACATCAAAAGTATGTTTTTCTACAACTTCTTTCCCGGCAGGACAGATTATTTCTTTCCTGGGAAAGGTTATGATATTTTTGTCTTCTTCATCAAGGGAAGCCTCAAGAATTACCCCGTCTTCTTCAGACTCCAGATTGGTAAACTTAGTCTGGACTGAAATATCTTCAAAAAAAGGAATGAATGGAATATCTATATCTACACCTGGTTTTTTTTGAGATACCGGAGGAGATTCTTTGGTTAGCGGTGTCCGTGATTGTGCACCCATTTCTACGCGTGTCCATAAGTAAGGTTCGGCTTCTTCCCTGGTAAGGAACCTAACATTATCCAGAAAGAAGGTTATCTCTTTATCAGTATTACCTTGCCAATTCCCTGTGCCCATACTTTTTTTAACGTCTGAAGTAAAAAGTTCTATAGTGAAATTTTCAACATCGCTTATCTTTGCCTTCCATGATTTTTGGGAGGCCATAAATCTTACCGGCTCAAGTAATGGTATACGGATGGTTGTCCTGTTAGTAGTAATAGGGTCTTCCCATGGCAATTTCCATCCGGAATATTTTATAGTAGGCGATGGGTTGTCACTCATGCCAGGAATGCCTAAAGGTTCCCATGATATCGCCTCGTGCCATGAATTTTTCCATATGTTGGTATGCTTTGAATCCCGTATGGTAAGCATAAGGTGAATACCGAACCTGTTGGGGTTATAGACATCAAAAGCAAGCATTGCGTATTTGGACCAGTCACGGGAGGTAAATCCATTCCCGTCCATAAAACCTAATCCAACATAATAATCTGTCTTATTGGGGAGGAAAGTAACCTTGGCTGAATACTTACCGTCAGTAGCATTCTCAGTAGACTGCACTAAGATTACTCCTTCTCCTGTTTTCCACTTGTTGATATCTTCCTGTGTCTCAAAAGAACATATTGCAGAAAGTGGGTTAGCCTTTAGAGGAACAGATGTGGATTTCGGTTTAACCTCTTCTCCTTTATTTTTGGGGAAACTATGAGTCACCTTATTGACATCCAACTCCCTGAGGGAGAATTTGGCATCGTGTTCAATTTCAGGGGCGCTTAATGCCCTGTTTAATACCCTGACCTCGTCTATTTTTCCGGTCCAACCCCAGTGCATCTGATAGGATGCTCCAATTATTAAACTTTTGTCTGATGAATCATCTACTTTTCCAGATGCAACTACTGTATCTTTTAAGACACCATCAATATACAACCTGTTTTCTTTCCCATCATAAGACATGGCAATATGGTGCCATTCCCCGGCCTTCCAGGAAACAACAGTTTTGACATCATTCCAGGTATCGCCACTCTTAGCAACCCCTGATATCGTTCCTCCCTGGTCTCTGTTGAATGTTATACCATAACTACCCTTATTCATAATGGACATATACTCTAACGGCCCTACACCTGGTCCAAGGTCTATCCCTGGATTAACCCATGCTTCTAATGTCAAGGTATTAGCTGTAATATTTAAACTTAGGCTATTGGGAATAGTTACACATTGGTCCGCAGGACCCCGATTTGGGTTATTAAAAGATATGCACTTGCCAAACTTGCCCTTACCATCCCAGGTAGCATTGTAGGTTGTGCCATCTGGTAAATCTCCCATATAACCATCATTCCTATTTGGTGAGGAATCACCAACTACCTGCCCCTGCCCTTCATCAAAGAACCAAACACCTTGTCCTTCAATTATAGCATTATGGCAAAAGAAAAAAGATATTCCTATCATAAACAATCCTGCCTTCAAACTACTCTTTCTCATTTTCCTTTCCTTTACATCTCTTTGAATTTGTTAATGATTTTCAAAGCATATACTATTTCCGGATGTGTCCCCGGCGAGCTGCATTGATAACCCGGTGGACTAATCCACCTGATTTGGCTGGACCGCTGAAATCCTGTCCCATAAGAGCCGCCGGCAATGACCAGAGCATCATAGCCTGGTAATAATCAAACCCACCCACAGGCTGGCGTTCGCCTGTGTCCACATCACCACGTACCATTATAGTTATATCCCAGGTATAGCCCTGGACACAGACAAGGTTGTGCCAGACCTTGTGAGCAAACTCCAGTCCAAATTCCCTTTCCCCTTCGTACATATAGGTCATTGCTAACATCAAAGCCTCAGGAATAAAGTATGCATAGGTGCCGTAGCCGCCTACATTGGCTGGGGTACCATCAGGGTTGGCATAATTGACTGCCCCTGTCTTGCTTAATGCCATGTTAATTCGTTTTATAGTCTGCAAGACAGTCCTCACTCTATCCTCTCGGGAGACGCGAGACAGTCCATGATGCGCCGTAATCCACTCGCCGTCTAATTGATAGCCGAAGACAAGTTCAGATTTCTTGCCTGTTTCCGGCTCCAGGAAATTGAGATAATAGGAACCAGTCCACAACTTATTCTCCATTGATTCAGAACCTGCTTTAAACCATTCCTCAAATTGCTTTGCGGCTTCTCTGTCACCAACCTCCTCAGCCATACGCTGGGCAATGCGGAGCTGAGCAAGGTGCAATCCAGCAACATGTGCCACCATGCCGAACCATCCAGGCTCAGGTGCTTCAAACCACTCGCGTTCATCTTTATTAAAGATTGACGGCATGGCTATAATTCGGTCACCAACAGGATACTCTGGACGAAGACTCATAGTGTAGTAGGTATTTAGTTTTACTACAGGATAAAACTCTTTCAAGAAGTCCTTATCCTTATAGCACATCCAGTAACGGTGTATCATCGCTACCAGGGAAATCCCGTTTGTAGTAAGCTGATATCTACCTGGTTCTGGAGTGGCAAAGTCATACCAGTCGCCAAACATAAATGCTGCCATTCCATCAGGACACATATAACCCTTGTGTCCCCGCAGAGTGGAAAGTGCCAATTCCGGGAAGAAATATACAAGTGGTTGATTTCCGTAGAAACTGCAGGGAACGCACTCTATCTGTGGGCAGCATCGTGGTGATTCATTCATGCCAAATAACCCATCCTTGGGCCTCACCCACTCCGGCAGAGGAGGTTTTGTCTGTGCCCATAATCCGCACTCAGTTATCGTGTATAACACATTAACCAAAGAATCACGTAGCCAAACAGGATGATTCTCTTCTGTATATATTACCTCCTGCCAGGCGAGGATTCGTTTGAGGAGAGACTCATGTATTCTGGCAAGCAGTTTTGCTGTCCTAACTGGGTCTGGATAATGCTTAGCATACATATGCGTAAAGGTATTGCACAATCCGGGAACATATTCAACATAACTTCTGGGTTTCATTCCAGTGGCACTGGGATAACCGGCAGATTTCCACTGCGGGCTGTGCCAGGTGAGAACGAACCTTATCACTTTTTTATCTCCAGGAGCCATGGAAAAATCCACAGCCACTGATGTCCCTGGCTGGTTTTTCTTCTCATCAGGTAATTGTCTTGCAATCCTTGACCATGCTTGCCCGTCAGCACCTAACTCCCCACCCAGACGCAAAGTCTCTTTGCCGATTACACCGAGTGCATAAGAGGCCTGCTTTGTCGTGACTGCAACACCATTGAAATTACCTTTTATTTTTTCCCGGATGAACCGCTCTGTCCCTGCTTCGTTCTTTGTTGGTCCAGGAAATGAAAAGGCTATAGTACCTTTCTGCTCTGCCTGACTCGTGTTTCGCAGGTGGACTTCAAAAACAATCCCAGGAATCATGGAATTCTTTAAATCACCCGGTACAAAAGGTGCCCATGCACGCATGCCCACACTTATCGGGGCATCAGTCTCGTATTCCAAATCCACTACTGGATAGTGACCCCAGTAATGAATCTCCCTTGCTGTATCCACACCTTCAAGATTAAGGTCAGTGAAGAGAGGTTCAAAAAGCGTTACAATGCCTTTACCTGCTGCTTCGTATTTCTTCGTCCTCTTTGTGGAAAGCACGCATGTCCGCCCGCCTGTGCTTAAACCAAGTATGGGCAAGTTAATAGGTCCTCTGCGGGGAAGATGCGAATTAAAAATGGTGCAATAACCCAGAAGACCGCTCGTTTCTAAGTCAAGACATCCGGTATCTATGCCTCCTAAGGCCATGCCACAACTCACTGTATCTTCTGTACGATAGACTACTCCACAAGCAGGCTGGGAGAAGCCGTCTGCTTCAAATTGTACCCACTCCTTACCTGGCAAGTCACTGGGGAAAAGCGTAATGCATTTACCTGTCCTGTCCTTCCTGTCTTTTACTTTTGCCACTTAAAGTCCTCCTTTGTAATCATCTCTGACACCTTTCTCCTAAAGTGCGTGATAATAATAACCAACCATCCTTATACAGCGATTTAGTATTTAGCATTGAAAAGGTCCCATGGAGTATCACCACCCCAAGACCATGGAATGGCCATACCATAAATCACTCTATTAGGGTCCGCATACCATTTCACCGCACCATCAATATAAAGAACGTTATAACCTACTTTATGATGGAGCTCTGAACCATAAACTTGATTACCACCAAGAGATATATCGTTAATGACCCCATCCGCAACAATGGCATCAGGAGCATTATTGCCAACGTTCGAGCCCATACGCCATTCTCCGGGAGGATTGACGTATCTTCGTGTCCGGTAATCATAGCTACTCCATGTTTCATTTCCAGCAGCAAAGTTGGACCATCCGTAGTACTGATTATCATAACCTCGCCGCAGTCCACGTGGGACGCTTGGACAATAGAATATACCGCCATCCGGGACATAGCGTTGTGAAAATAAGAGACCCAATCCAGTAGGAATATCTCCACTTGCGGCAGATGCCCATATGGTGAAATAACGGCTGTCAGTACCGACAGGTGTATTCCCTTCAAAATCCATGGAATATATATGGATAGACTGTCCTATCTGTCTCAGATTGTTCACGCAAGCAGACCTCTTTGCCGACTCCCGAGCAGTCTTTAACGCTGGTAGTAACATAGCTGCCAGAATGGATATTATAGTAATTACCACCAAAAGCTCTATCAAGGTAAACCCAAACATCTGTTTGGCAGACACATATTGTTTTCTAAAACTAAAGAAGTAGTCCATTTTTCTTACTCCTCACAAATCCCAATTACTTGAATCTACAGGGTAGTTTCCACACTGTTTTTTTCACAACCTCCGGCCCTGATTATTCTATCCACCAGACCGCCGCGTGTGCACGGTCCGCGCATGTCCTCTCCGTTCATTGCAGCAGGCAATGCCCAGAGCATAAGGTTCTGGTAGTAATCAGAACCCCAATGTGTCTTCCCGGTATTACCCAGAATTATAATGGCGGAATCCCAGCTGCGACGGTTTTCAATGATTAAGGCATGCATAGTCCGGCGTGCAAGTTCCAGTCCGAAATTTCTTTGCCCATGATACATATAAGTCATAGCCAGCATAAGAGAACCGGGAATATGAATGCCGTCAGAAGTCCAGTAGCCAGTGTTGAACTCTCCTTTTTTCTTGAGTTTAAATGTTATTGCTCCTCTCTTGCACACCACAGTTTTCTTAAGGGTATCAAGGGTTGTCTTTACGCGGTCCTTGCGGAAGACCCCTTTCAAGCCGTGGAACTTTGCCATCCACTCCCCATCCAGTTGATAGCCCATTATAACATCGGATTTTTTCCTTGTTTCCGGCTCGTTATAGAGAAGATAATATTTTCCGCTCCACATGTGTTTCTCCATCTCTTTACTGCCTTGTCTGAACCATTCACGGCATTGACTGGCGAATTCCTTATCACCCATTCTTTCCGCCATTCTCTCTGTCATCCTCAGGTTAGCAAGATGAACTCCACCGATATGGGAGACCATCCCGAAGAGTTCAACGCTTTCATACCAGTCCTGTCCGTAGTTTTCCGAAGGCATACTGATAATCCCCGACGCACCAGCCCCTGGTCTTAAATTCATGGTAAAAATCGTGTTTTTCTTTACAGAATTATAAAATTCCTTCAGGAATTCTGCTTTCGCGGTCCGTAGCCAGAATCTGTCAACCATGTCTACATAACAGGGACCGTCAAGCGTAGTCTGCGGTTTGGCTTGTGGTGCCAGTCCGCGGGTCGGCATAGCCATTTCACAGGGCGGGGTTGGCGGACTGCTTGTGATACCTCCAAAAATCCACGGTGCCTGCCCGTCAGGGTATTGGTATCCTTTGTATCCGCGAAGTGTGGAAAGAGCGAGTTCAGGAAAGAAATAGACAAGAGGAATGTTACCGTAGAAACTACATGGGATACATTCAATCTGTGGACAGCCGCTTGGGCATTCATTCATTCCGAAAAGCCCATCCTTTTTTCTACACCACTTCCCTACAGGCGGTTTTGCCTGTGCCCAGAAACTATCCTCCGTTATGAGATGAAGTACGTTTACCAAAGATTCCCGAAGCCATAAGGGGAATTTCTTCTCTGCATAGATTACCTCCTGCCATGCAAGAATCCGCTTTAGAATAGACTGGTGCTGGTCTGTAAGAAGATGTGCTACCTCCAGAACGTTTTTGTATCTGGATGTATACATGTGGGTAAAGGTATTGCCTTCTGCCATTGGTGTGCCTCCGGATTTCCATGTAGGGTTGTACCAGGCAAGGACAAACCGAATTATTTTCTCTTCTTTTTTCCCTAATTTGAAATCTACTGCGACGGATGCGCCCGGCTGGTTCACCTCTACAGGGAGTTCCTTTCCAATTTTTGACCATGCCCCACCATCCATTCCTAATTCTCCACCTGTGCGAACGCTTTTCTCATCAATCACTCCAAGGGCATAGGCAGCGTTGTTTTTATTACTTACCACGACACCATAGAATCTGTCTTTAACTTCCTTATGTATGAAGTTATTATTCCCGCAAACCTCCTGAGGTGAAGGTCCTGGAAAACTGAATGCCAGACTGCCTTTCAGTTCAGAATCTTTAACGTTGCGTAAATGCACCTCAAAAACCGCACCAGGTGTATTAGAGATTGCAATGTCTCCGGGAATAAAAGGAACCCATGCACGCAGTCCCACACTTACCGGGGCATCTATTTCGTATTCAATGTCAGCCACCGGATAATGTCCCCAGTAGTGTATCTCCCTGGCGCTCTCTGCCTGTCTGATATCCATTGCCCATGCTGCGCAAATCGGATAACCCGTAAGTTGCCGGGAGGTAAGAATCCAACTCTTCGTCCAATCCCCAGAACCCGGGACAGGCTGGTCCTGAACCTGTATCTCTTTGCGTAAACTTAAACCGAGAAAGGGCATGTTTAATGGTCCCCTGCGCGGCACATGGGAATTGAAGATTGTGCAGTATCCCATGGTACCATCTGTTCCAAGGTCAATGCAACCAGTGTCTATGCCTCCCAGTGGCATCCCGCAAACCGCTGGATAAGCAGTACGGTGAATCACCCCAGCCACAGGTTTAGAGAAACCCTCTGATGGGAATTCTACCCACTCCAATTCTGGTAAATCAGTCGGAAAAAGTTTCATATCCATATTTTGTTTTATCATAACATAAGTTCTCTTACCTGTCCAGTGGATTAGACGTGGATTTGGAAAAAGGGGAAGATTCTATCTCTTCAAGAGGAAGAATCTTCCCCGCCTTATAGTCCCACTTAACGACTGCTTATATCTATTGAGCCATTACCGGTATTTAATACTTCCATACATTAACACGTAATGTCCCACTGGCGATATTTAGCGTACCACCAGAATCGTTCCGTAACACCACCCGCACAGTATCAGCCGCCTGGACATGAGCAGAGACTATCACGTTATTCGCCCCTATCTGATTGTGAGAGGCATTGACGATATCACCCAAACCTGCTCCAGTTACTGTTATAGTCGTTGAAGTAACTGCACCGTTATTAAGACTCGGTGGGTCCCAGGTCGCCGTGGCAGAGAGATGTTGCAGAATTACTCCCGTGCCACCGCCAATAGTAACGCCGTAGCTGTTATTGCCAATATCAACCCTTCCGCTGGTAGAAGGATTCAGGAACAATTTTCCTGTTCCGTTAGAACGAACCGTTAAATCGCTGTTCGTTGCATTCGTATAAATTACCTGGCTGGCGCCGGTCATAATGATATCGCCGGAAGGAACCCTTATGCCGTTAATCTGACTTACCCCCTCGGGAACATTACTAACTTTTTCGGACCCACTGCCCCTCAATGTTATAGTAGAGGGAGAACCATTGATGTTATTACCCGCTACATTATTATTATAGGAATTACTATCCTCGTCAACGTTCGTAGATACGGGATACGCTCCTGGGTTAGCAAACGTATTGCCAACAATAGAAATACTGGTGGCTTTACTGGTTGAAGATGTCCCTAATTGTATATGCGGATACGTACTTGCCGAGCTTTCACTGGCACTCAGGAAATGATTACCTGTAATATTACCAACCGCACCATCGCGCGTACTCGTTCCTGTAATTAGGATGTTCTCTCGCGGAGAACTGAGGATATAATTTCCCACAATCTGCCAACTCTGAGACGCATGCACCCGGATATTTGCCCGCTTGCCCTGCCACACCCAGCTGTTAATAAGACGAAAAGATCCATAACCCTCGCTATAGAGGTTATAGTAATCCTGGTTGGTAGTCCCGTTGTCTCCCAGCCAGCATCCGTCCACTACGACGCCGTCGGATTGGCCTATGAAAATTCCGTGTTTGAGGTTATATTCAACTCGTGTTTGTCCGTGAATCAAAACAATTGCGGGAGTGGTAGTAGCATTTCCATGAATGTAAATTCCATAATCCTTGCAATCTATAACCTGCATACGCTCTATGACGATATTTGTACCAGAGACCATACGGATGCCAGAACCTAACGTCTGTCCGGCTGATTCTCCATCAAGGGTCATATTGGCAACACGAACTCCTATCTTATCCGCAGGCCCGGGTACTGTCAGACCATCCCCAATATTTATCATGTCTTTACTGGTAGCATTAGCCAACTTAATAACAGTGGCACCAAAGCCAGCACCAACAAAGTCAAGAGTTTTTGCCCCGAAATCCAGTGTATCACTAATGAGATATGTGCCTTCTGGAAGATAGATGTTCCCACCACTCGTTGGAACAGCAGCAATGGCATTTTTGATAGCTGTCGTATCGTTAGTCGTGCCATCGCCCTTCGCTCCGTAGGCCCGAACATCTATCCAAGGACGAGGACCTTTAATATAAACATCATTTCCAATTTCTACGACACCGCTTGAAGAAGGGTTGAGGCTCAACTTTCCTGTTCCGTTAGAACGTATGGTTAAATCAGAATTAGTGGCATTTGTGTAAATCACCTCATTGGAGCCAGTCATAATCAAATCACCGGCAGGGATTCTTACACCATTAAATGTTCCTATCCCAGCATTGGTTATATTCCTACCATTGAAATCCAAATCCACCGCAAGTGGAGTAGTAGTAGATTGAGGGTACTCTGCTTGTACAATATTTGTATACATTCCTGAACTCACAGCAACAAACATTATTCCCATTGCTAAAATTAAATTTTTCATCTTTCCACCCCCTTGGTTATTTTATACAAATAAATGCAGGGTCCCATGAAAGCGGGACCCCACATTTACACCATTTCAACTCCACAACAACTTAAGACGCTCGTTATTCAATAACAAGCGGTGCTGTCGGAGGCGTTGTATTCCTACTGCCACTGCCTTTGTCATGTACGTGGGCGTCAAACTGGCCTTCAAGCGAGTCTATCTGGTCTTCGTCCAGAGCACCAGCTGGTCCCTGAGGCCCTTGTGGTCCTGCGGGTCCTGCTGGTCCTGCTGGTCCTGCAACATCTAAGAGAAGCGTTGTATCATTTGGACCAAGCATATTAACTGTGCCACCTGAGAAATCTGGAAGAACCCCGGCAAAAATTGTCCTGCCTGACCAATCTGCAGGGTTCCATATTCTAAGATACCACACATAAGCAGCCTCAGGACGTGCATTGTTAGGAACAGCGTATGTCACTGCATAGTCTGTTACCATTGACCCAGGGGTCGGTCTCGTTGTATCTTCTATTACCGCAAGACCAAAACCCCCAAAATGGGTCAAACCGTACGTGATAATACGCTCTGGTTCAGACAGTGGTAGATTCCAGCTAATAAGTAGTGTGGCTGTATCACCTGGAATTACAACCTGCGGATACTTCACCGAAATATAGTATGCTGCACCAGAAGGGTCAAACCCATAAGTAACTGAAGTGGCACCATAAGATACAGCATAAGCTGTTGAAATCATCCCGAATGCTGTCAGCATACCTATGCATACAACTCCTACAATAAACTTTCTCCAATTCGTTTTCATTTTACTTCCTCCTTCCTTTAACGGACGAATACCTTCAGCTAAATCAAGGTGTTCGCCTTTCCATCGAACCAATTCTTCCAAGAATTGGTTTGTCCAGAGTTACCTCTGAACCCTTTATATATCAAAGGGCTTACCTTTTCTCAAACTTCCCTTATTTTCCACCTCCTTTCCTGGTCAGATTTGCCATGTTATTGCCAGTACCTCATTGCATTACCATAAGCCTCACTGCTCCCCTACTTCAGAATTCTCTCGTAAGTCCCTGCAGGATTCTCGCACTATTAATTTAGGCTTTAGAATAATCTGGTGATGTTTATTCTCTCCCTTCTTCTCAATTCTTTCTATAACGATTTCAGCAGCCAGGTTCCCTATTCTGTGTTGTTGCTGACTTACAGTAGTAAGTGGCACCTCCAAGAATGAGGCAAGTTCTATATCGTCAAAGCCTACTAAGGAGATATCCTCTGGAACTTTCATCCCTGCTTCTCTTATCGCCTTTAGGGCTCCAATCGCTACCATGTCAGTAACAGCAAAGATAGCAGTGAGAGGGTTATTCGCCTCTATTAACTCTTTCATGCCTTGATATCCAGCTTCTTTTTTAATATTGGGTAACTCCTTTACTAATTTATCATCATATTCTATATTATAAGATTCAAGGGCTTTTATATAACCTGTAAGTCTGTCTTGCACAGCTGAAAGCTCCCTGGGACCTCCAATATGTCCGATTCTTCTATGGCCAAGTTTAATTAAATATTCTACAGCTTCATAAGCACCCAATTTATTATCAATAATAACAAAATCTTTCTCTACTTCTCCCAAGTACATATCAATAAACACTATGGGAATATCCCTTTCTTGAAGTTCTTCAAAATATTCTACATTAGGAACGCCCAATTGAGTAGGGGCGATGATAATTCCATCTACCCTTTTTTCTAAAAATGTTTCTACGCATTCCTTTTCTTCATCAGGGTTATTCTCTGACATGGATAAGATTATATGGTAATCCTTGTTACGAGCAAAAGATTCAATACTCTCTATTACCTCCGGAAAGAACAAAGTAGACATATTTGGAACAACCACTCCTATTGTTCGCGTTCTCAGTGTAACAAGCCCTCTTGCCAAGGCATTAGGCCTGTAGTTAAGTTTTTCTACTGCATTAAGCACTTTAAACTTTGTCCCTTCACTAATAGGAATATTACTATCCTTCTGGTTTATCACCCGTGACGCTGTTGCTGTTGAAACATTAGCCATCTTTGCAACATCAATGATTGAGATTGCCATATATATCCCTTCCTGAAAACATTCAATGTAAACCTTTAACCGCAAATGATTACATTATACGTCAAAATAAACAAATACTTTCTTTCTTCTATCTTATTATATAGCAAGAATCGTGCCACGATTGAAAATTTTTTATAATTCTTACTGATATTTTTTTATAACTTATTTGTTTTCTAAGAGAAAAAATTTTAAAAAATATTTCAAAATCAATTTTTCACCTCATTTTTCATGCACTCATCTACCCGCATTGTGACAATTCATTGACAGTTAGAAGCATATCTTATTGAAAATATTAAAGTTATGGAGTGACAACTTCTCCGTCAGGCTGTATTGTTGTAACTTATTTCATTTAAATGTATTACGTAATATGCATGACAATACTTTGTCTTTTGCCTGATTTTCCATTAGAAGAGAAAGGTCGGAAGATACTGGGGGGAGCATTGGGTCCTGGGTCATAAATGTGGAAAATAGATTCTGTAGACTATGCATATGTCGCATGTCTTTGGAGTGCCTAATAGATGGTCACAGCAAGTCTCTTTCATCTCCCAACAGGGTTGCTCAGGGGTAAGGTAAGCAGGGCATCGGTTACGCAAATGGGGGGAACAATCCCTTATCTCCCAGCAAGGGACTTTGCCCTTCCAGAAATTGTTTGAAAAATCAGGCTTGTCCATATGCTATAAATTTATCTCTCTCCCTCTATGGATTCAACCGTTATTCCTCTTCCATTATTTTTATTTATCTCAAGATGGACGTCATTTAAAATAGTATCCTTGCCCAAACACTTAAAACAGAACTCTATTGCTTCAGGCGTAAGGTCTACATCTTCCCCTATGCAAAGGGTGACCTTTTCAATCTTTTTGAGCTCATTCTTCTTTACTTGCAAAAGGACTTCTTCAACAACCGATTCTGTAATCTTCCACTCGTGCATTTTTATCTTCCTCCTCAAGGATTATCTTGCATACATCAGGTATAGAACGGATAAGTTTTTCTGAGATTCCTGGGCTAACTGAGTCAGGAATATTTTCTACCTGGATAGCGATTATCTTCACATCAACCCCACAGAAATCTTTCAATTCCCGGAGTAAATTAGACGTTGGTAGTTGATGCATTGAGAAATCATCTATCTTCTTTAATGGAATCTCAGATATATCTAACTCAAAGACCTCCCCCGGTTTTTTCCCTGCATCAACAGCATCAACAATTATTATCTTTTGGGGTCTAATACTGCTGAGTGTTACTGTAAACAGAATCTCCCTGGCACTCAGGCCCGCATCAATAACGCACATCCATGGAGGAATCTTAAAATTTTCTTTCAAATACCTGATGGCCTCAGGGCCAAACCCATCGTCTCCAAAGAGGATATTTCCGCAACCAAGGACTAATACCCTCGCACTACAATAATCAGGCAATGGAATCGTGTTCATTAAAATCGTCCTAAAAATTTACAAGGGTTTTAATCAAATTTCTATCCTTGTCAATCAGGTCAATCTTTACAGGCAGACTACCATCCAGACTGTGCGTTGCACAAGAAAGGCATGGGTCGTAGGCACGAATCGCCATCTCAATCCTATTGAGTATGCCCTCATCGTACTTCCCGCCTTTTATGAGTGCCATCGCTGCCTTTTTTACAGACATGTTTATAGGTGCATTGTTGTGGGTTGTCCCAACTATCAAATTCACATTCGTAACAATTCCTCCCTCATCTGTCTCATAGTCATGGATTAATGTCCCTCTCGGTGCCTCAACACAGCCGATTCCTCTTGCCGCCCTTGGTGTAACGGTCTTTCTTATATCTGTACTTGTTATCTCAGGGTCATTGAGGAGTTCCACAACCTTTTCTGCATTATATAGAAGTTCTATCAACCTTGCCCAGTGATACAGGAGTGTCAGTTGTGCAGGCCTTCCAAAATTCTTTCTGAATTCCTCAAGTTCTGTCTGTGCAAGCGGCGTTGAGATTCTGTCGCAGACATTTATTCTGGCAAGTGTATTTGTCCTGTATATCCCGGACGGCTGTGAAAGGTCCATTGAAAATCTTCCTGCCTTTTTCATGTATGGAAACTTGAGATATGACCACGGCTCAATGTGCTCTGCAATGTAATCCGTATACTTATCATATGTAAAGTCCTCATATTTCCCATCGGGTGTCATCATCCTTAAAGTTCCATCATATAGTTCAAGCGCTCCATCCTCTTTTCTCACGGTTCCAAGAAATCCTGTTTCTATTACGCCGAGTGTCTTAACTGTATCAAGATACTGTGGGAATATATTCTTCTTTGCATAATCTATAGAGAATTTTGCAAGTTCAAGGATTTCCTGGACCATGGGTTTCAGTTCATCCCTTTCCTTTTCTGTAAGTATCTTGCTAAAGCCCCCAGGAACAGCAGTTACAGGATGTATGGATTTTCCTGAAACTATATCAAGCATCCGGCTGCCAAGCCATCTCGCCCGGACAACCCTCTTTGCAACATCAGGCAGTTTATTGGCTATCCCGATTACATTTCTGATAGAGTAGTCTGCATCAGGGCCCATGATGAAGTCTGCACCTGCAAGGAAATAAAAGTGGAGTATGTGCTCTTCTGTATATGCGATGCTGTTACAGAGTTCCCTCAATTTCTTACCGGCAGATGGTATCTCAACTCCAAATACTGCATCGCATGCCTTTGCACTTGCAAGATGGTGGCTCCACGGGCAAACACCGCATATGCTTGTTACAATCCTCGGTAACTCCTCTACAGGTTTCCCTATGCAAAACCTTTCAAATCCTCTCAGTTCTATCACGTTTACCAATGCATCCTGGACATTGCCATTGTCATCTAACTGAATCGTTATCTTTGCATGTCCCTCAATCCTTGTTACGGGCTGAATTACTATCTTCTCTCCCATCTTACACCTCCTTAACTATAATATATAACCTGTCACGAAATTGTTCCTCTGGATAGGCGGGACATTCCTGTCCCGTCGGCGTAAGGCTATTGTTCTGGCGGGGTTAGAAAACCCCACCTATCCGAGTTAGAAAACCCCTTCTATCCGAGTTTTGTAACCTCCTATTACTGTTAACTGTAAACTGTTAACTGTAAACTATTTTAACAGGCAGAGGTCTTAATCTGCCGTGTGCACCTATATACCTCTGGAATGTAGCGAGTCTGTCAGGTATTAACTTCGGGTCAAGGCCTATACTTGATAACGCGCCCATCATATCCACCATTGGATTTGCACCTTTCCTTATAGGTCCAAAACAGCTCCTGCATGGCATGTATCCTTTTATGCATCTTGGTATCTTTTCATGCCCTCCACAGCCTGACTTTGTTACCGGGCCAAGGCATAGGAATCCCAATTCCATAAAACACCTTGTTTCTTCAAGTTTTTTACCAGGATCTCCAATTGATTCAAGAGGCCTCTTTATATATGTCACAGCCTTCTTCTCTCTCTTTGTCGGGCAATCATCACAGACGCTTCTCTCTGGAAGTGAAAATGGTTTCCCGTCAAGCAAGGAAACGAGCGCATCTGCTACAATCTCAGGCTGCGTGGGACAGCCAGGGATATATACGTCCACATTTACTACCTCATCTACTGCGTAGACCCTGTCTGTAAGTGGTGGAACTCCCTCTTGAGGGGTAGGTCCGGAATCTGTAGTCTTTGACCCCCTGTAGACCTTATCGTAAATTTCATTGACTTTGTATTGATTTGTCAGAGCAGGGATGCCGCCATAACATGCACAACTGCCGAGGGCAATCAGGGTCTTGCATTTTGCCCTCATTTCCTTTGCAAGTTCTCTATTCTCCTCGTTTCTTATCCCACCTGAAATTATCCCAACATCTGCATCGGGTATCTCCATCTTCTTCTTTTCACCTTTCTGGCCATAAACCTTATGGTCCATAAGGACAGGCATATGCACAAACTCAAGTCTTGGCAATAACTCAAGCAATGGCTCCCCAATATCAAGAATTGTAATCTCGCAGCCCCCACACATCGCAAACCACTCCTCAGCAACTCTTACCATAACAACACCTCCTTCACTATAATATATAGCCTGTCACGAAACTGTTCCTCTGGATAGGCAGGACATTCCTGTCCTGCGGGGTTAGAAAACCCCGCCTATCCAAGTTAGAAAACCCCTTCTATCCGAGTTTTGTGACCTTCACATTTTATAAGGATTAGGACCAAGTTTCCTCACAGTCTCGGTCATCTCCTTCATTACATAGGCAAATCTCTGGCCTTCAGATGCAGAGACCCACTCCAATCTGAACCTGTCTTCTTCTATTCCAAAATCCTGAAGCATAAGTTTGATTGCCTCTGCCCTCTTTTGTGCAGTCTGGTTTCCTGTCTGATAGTGGCAATCGCCTGGATGGCATCCACATACCAGAACCCCATCCGCACCTTTTGTAAGTGCATCTATGACGAGATTGGGATGAACCATTCCTGAACACATGACCCTTATTATACGAACATTTGGCGGATATTGTATTCTTGATACACCTGCCAGGTCTGCGCCGGCATAGGAGCACCAATTGCAACAAAATGAGATTATAAGAGGCTCAAACTCATTCGCTTCAGCCATTATAATTATTCCTTTTATTCCTTCACAAGAGCAGATTCTACAACAGAACCTAACTGCTCAAGTCTGAAGTTTTTGACATATATGCCCTTCTTTGGACATGTTGCCATACATGTCCCGCAGCCATGGCACTTCGCTATGTCAACTTTAACTGTCTTCTTCACGGAGCCATCTTTTACATACTCAAGTAATGTAATTGCACTGTATGGACATGGGTCAATACAGTAGGCACACCCGTCACAATTTTCATCTATAACCTCACAAATCCTTGGCTCTATCTCTATCTCATCCTTTGATAGTAGGACACCTGCACGAGATGCCACTGCCATCGCCTGTATAATCGTCTCAAATATATTCTTGGGCCCATGTGCAGTCCCGCATACAAACATCCCGTCTGTTGCAAAGTCAACAGGCCTCAATTTCATGTGTGCCTCAAGGAAGAATCCATCTTGCGTGAGCGGGACCTTCAATTTCTGGGCAAGGTCTTTATTCGTTTCATTTGCCTGAGTAGCAGATGAAAGCACAACAATGCCTGCTGGCAAATCAATCTTCATATTCATCAGTAGAACGTCCTTTACGGAAACGTTTAATCTCCCATCTTCAAATGAAACAGAAGGTTTTTCCCCGTCAAATCTTACAAACCTCACCCCCATCTCCCTTGCCTTCCTGTAGAACTTTTCATAAAATCCATATGTCCTTATGTATCTATGCAGGATATATATATTTGCATTGGGTGAGTCTTCCTTTATCCTGATAGCGTTTTTGATTGCCGTAGAACAACATACCCTGCTGCAATAATCCCTTGGGGATTCCCTTGAGCCTACACACTGAATCATTACAATCTCTTTTTCTTTTACCCCGCCATGGACAATCCTCTCCTCAAGTTCTGTCTGTGTCAAAATACTTTTACTTTTGCCATATAGATACCCTTCAGGTTTATATTCCTTTGCACCTGTTGCAACAATTGCCACGCCGTGTTTTATAACCTTTTCTTCTACGCCAGACTTTATAACCGTCTCTAAGTTCCCGACACTCCCATTAACAGACACCACCTCAGAATTTAGATATAAGTGAATCTTCGGATTCTTCTCAATAGATGCTATAAGGGTATCCAATCTCTCTTTTATATCTCCATCTAAAAGATATTTAATCTTCTTTGCAAATCCACCTAATTCCCCGGTCTTCTCCACAAGGTGGACATCCAAATCCTGTCTTGCAATCTGCAGCGCAGATGTCATCCCTGCCATTCCGCCACCTATTACCAATGCAGACTTTGTTACCTTTACAAACTTGGGATAAAGACTTTCATTTGCCTTCACCTTTGTAACAGCCATTCTCACTAAGTCTTTTGCCTTCTTTGTTGCAGAATGAGGCTCATGCATATGAACCCATGAACACTGGTCCCTTATATTTGCCATCTCAAATAGATATGGATTAAGCCCTGCCTCTTTCAATGTATCCATAAAGAGCCCTTCATGTGTCCTTGGTGTACATGAAGCAACGACAACCCTGTTAAGCCCCTGCTCCTTAATGATAGTTTTTATCCTCTCACACGTATCTGCTGAACATGTATACAGATTGTTCTCTACATAGACAACGCCAGGAAGGGTCTGGACATATTCAACAACCTCAGGGACATTCACGACACCTGCTATGTTTGTCCCGCAGTGGCACACAAAGACCCCGACTTTTGGCTCTTCCTTACTTATATCCCTTTCAGATGGGTATTCCTTTCTTCTCATGAGTTGCCCTTTCACATCATGAAGCAGTGCCATACATTTAGAGACTGCGGCACTTGCCTCCATGACGCTTTCAGGTATGTCCTTTGGCCCTGTTGCCACACCTGCTACAAATACGTCCTCTATAGAACTTTCTACGCCTTCAAAGTCAGGTGTATCAACAAATCCAAACTCGTTTGTCTTGAGCCCTAACTTTTCAGATAAGGCCTTAATTTTTATAGATGAAATCCCCACACAGAGTATTACGAGTTCAAACTCCTCCTCTACCAATTTCCCATCCATCTTGTATTGAATCTTTAAGTTTCTCGTCTTAGGGTCTTGTTTCACTGTTGAAGGGCTTGCCTTTATGTATTCTATCCCTTCTTTCTTTGCCCTCTCATAATACGATTCATACCCCTTTCCAAATGCCCTGATATCCCTGTAGAATATCTTGCAACTGATATCCGGATTGTGTTCCCTTGCTATTAGGGCCTCCTTTGTCGCATACATACAGCAGACAGAAGAACAATATGGCCTGTCAATGTCCCTTGAGCCCACACACTGAATAAATGCCATCCTCTTTGGAAGACTGCCATCGTAAGGTCTTACGACTCTACCCCCAAAAGGGCCGGAGGCAGACAGGACCCTTTCAAACTGTAACGATGTTATTACATTAGGATACCTTCCATATCCGAATTCTCCCGCCTCCCCTGCATCAAAGACTTCATAACCCGGAGAGAGTAGGACAGCACCTACATCAATTTCAATCCTTTTATCAACATCATTGTAGTTTATCGCATCTGCTTCACATACTTCTTTACATATGCCGCATTTGTTATATTGGAGATGCACACATGAGTTTTTGTCAATCATAGGTTTATTTGGAACCATCTGGGGATAAAGTATATAAATAGATGGCCTTTCCTCAAGCCCCTGATTGAATTCCGAAAGGATTGGCCTCGGAGGATTTATACTGGATAAACCTGAAATCTTTTTTCCTGTGGGACATACAAAATCACATGCCTTACAGGTCCAGCAGAGTTCGTTATGTTCCCCGAACGGCGGTTCAACTTTTCTTCTGAAACCCCTTCCTGTAAATCCAATTGCTGACCTGCCCATTCTCTCCTCGCACATACGAACACAAAGGCCGCATAAGATACAGTCACTATCCTTCTTCTTGAATCTTACCTCTTGGACGTCTAATTCATTCGCTATCTCCTGGATTGCCTGGACATCAGGGCATCTGGCAAGTAACAACTCTGCTATTATTTTTCTAATTTTTAGGACACGCTCTGTATCTGTCCTGACGATTAAACCCTCTAATGCAGGATGCGTGCAAGAGGCATGGATTTTGGCACTATTTCCCCCCAGGGCAACCTCCACCAGACAGAGTCTGCAGGCGCCATAAGGCACCAATGCCTTGTGAAGGCAGAGCGTGGGAATTTTTATTCCCATTCTTTGTGCCGCCTCTAAGATAGTAGAGCCTTCCTCTACTTCTACCTTCTGATTATTAATGGTTAGATTTATCATAAATAAAATTTATATCCGGATTTGCCACCTTTAAAACCTTGAGAGTCTCTCCCATATTACCTAAAGGTTTACAATCAATATGAGACAATTTAAACCTTGCACGGATTTTGGTTCCCTTACCTTCTTTTGATTCTATCTTTAAATCTCCCCCTGTCTCTTTACATGCCTGGTAAAGTAAAGGGACTCCCAGCCCAACCCTTTTGCCTTTTGTAGTAAAGAATGGGTCCAAACACCTTTTAATGGTTTCTTCACTCATTCCAATGCCATCATCCTCAATCCCAACAATCAGATAATCTTTCTTTTTAACCATCCTTATCTTTATGTTTTTTGCTTTTGCGGTAATGGAATTTTCAACTATATCAAGTATATGTAATGAAATATCTTCCATCTTTTAATGCTTCTTTTATTTCATTCAAATTTATATTATTGATATAGAAGATAGTTGCTGCCTTTCCTATATCTTCCCGGAAATGTGCATCAGAGAAACTAACTATAGGAAATCTATTGCACTTCGGGAAATTCGTTAAAAAATCCCTTTCCGAACTCTTGTGTGAAATTTCCAATCCGTCAAATGACAGATTTTCCGGGATAAAACCCAACTGGCTTATAATGCTAAAACTTCCCCTGTCAACGTGTGAAGCAAATACGAGCCCTTTTAGAGAATGGACTATAGAAACAATGTATTCCATTTTGAGTTTCGTGGCTCCTATTAGTAACTTTTTATTATAACCAACTATATTGTCAGACTCATCTACTATGGATTGTTCGCCAAATGCGCTTTCGTCATTTTCGCCGTCAAGGTTATCATAAATAATATCTTGCATATTTTTCAGGGCAGCATAATCGTCAAAGAAGGCAAGGATATGAACCTCCTCACTTGAAGTTATTTCAATTCCAGATAAAACCTTTAATCCTTCTTTTTCTGCCACCTTCCTTACAGACAATACATTCTCTGCAGTATTATGGTCAGTAATTCCTATTACGTCTAACCTTCTATTTTTTGCCTGTTCTACTATCCTGCCTGGAACCATTTCCTTATCCCCACAAGGAGACAATGCTGTATGAATATGCAAATCGCATCTTTTTTCACTTGCCATTATCTCATCCCGGACACACCCAGAGTATATAACCTCCCAACTACTTCAAATGCGGGTAGTTCACTTACAAAAATCGGTAAAGCCTCTTCTATTGCCTTCTTCAGCGTCTCCTCCTCTGGCTCTCTCCCATTTATTATTATAATTCCGCATAAATTCTTTAATATAGCCACTGCTACAATATTGGGATGAATTTGCAATGTGACCCATATGTCCCCTTCTTTGGCATGGGCTAAACAGTCGCTTAACAAATCACTTACATACCCACCTTTTACCTCAGTATCTAACTTATCCTGTCCGCATTTTATTTCCAGGTTCAATATTTTTACAATATCTCTTAATTTCATTGTTTATCCTCTATATTAATGGTAAATTCAAGGCATGTGCCTTTGCCAACGATAGAATTTAAAATCATCTTATCAGAGCATTTTTTAATATTATTCAATCCCATCCCTGCGCCGAAACCCATTTCTCTTACCCAATCAGGTGCAGTTGAAAAACCAGGTTGCATTGCCTTTTCTATATCTGGTATCCCTGGACCCGAGTCATCTGCCTTGATATGTATCTTCCTGGGTTCAGCCCTTACAGTCATCTCGCCGCCCTCTGTGTAAATTATAACATTCATTTCTGCCTCAAAGGCAGCAATTGCTGCACGCCTGACTATATCAGGATGGAACCCTAATCTCTTCAATGTCCTTTTAAGTGCACTCGCCACCCCTCCCCCTTTTTCAAAATCCTTACCATTGATGTGATATTTAAATACAAGGGTCGTTTTATCCGCAACTATATCCCCAAAGATATGGCTTGCCCTATATCTATGAATCTCCTCTTCGTGGTAATCAATCTCAAGTTTTTTCAAGAGCCCCTCAATGATGTCCCCTTTTGTAATTATGCCGACCAGTTTTTGCGTCTTCCTCTCCAGAACAGGAAATCTCCCAAAGCCGAATCGTTCGGCTTTCTGCAAGACATGGATTACAGGTTCGTCAGAATACAAGGTTTCCACTTTTTTAGTCATTCTTTTTGAGATTGTGCAATCCTTCATCCCATCTGCCAGCCACTTTATAAAGTCCTCAATGGAAATGACCCCAACAAGTTTGTCTCCATTAACAACAGGTGTCCCTGAAATCCGATGAGTTCGGAGAATTTCCCTCAATTCACCCATTGGCATATCAGGTTTAACAGTAATCACACCTTGTGTCATCACATCTCCAACCTTTAACTCGTAGACGAGTTCCTGAACCTTTGTTATCTTTTCTTTCATCTCTCACTGCTATTGGGAATGCCTTCTTTGTATAACTTTCCACAAGATACATACATAGAAAACTTAGTTGTAAAGAGCAGTATCTCGCTCTTCATGGCAAGTTCTACTGCATCCTTATTGGGTTTTTTCCCCCGAACAAAACATATCGCTGTCAGGTCAGACATCTCTGCAGTCCTGATGACCTGTGAATTTGTGAGCCCTGTCAATAAGAGAGAATCAGGCCTGGCAAATGTTAAGACATCACTCATCAAATCAGCCGCAGAGACCGTTTTGATTTCCTTATCTAAAAGGTCACTCCCGCAGATTATCTCTGCCTCTAAGATATCTTTGATCTTTTTAAGTTTCATTCTACCACCACCGCATTAAATTTACACGTTTCAAGACAGACGCCGCATTTAACGCACGTATCTAAATTAATTCCATGAAGTTTTTTGGCCTCTCCAGTAATTGCTCCAACAGGACAATTCTTTGCACAAAGGGTACAGCCTTTGCATCTTGCCTCGTCAATGTAATATCTGATTAACGCCTTGCAAACTCCTGCAGGGCATCTCTTATCCTTTATATGAATCTCATATTCATTTCTAAAGTAACGTATTGTGCTTAAGACAGGATTAGGGGCAGATTTGCCCAGTCCGCATAGAGAACCTTCTTTAATTGCATAAGATAATTCCTCTAATATCTCAATGTCACTTTCTCTCCCTTTACCCTGGGACATATCCTCTACAATGTTATACATCTCGTTTATCCCTTCGCGGCAAGGGGTACATTTCCCACAGGATTCACTCTTTAAGAAATCAAGGAAGTATCTGGCAACGTCCACCATACACGTATTTTCATCCATGACAATCATCCCGCCAGAACCCATTATAGAACCTGCCTCAATCAATGACTCATAATCCACAGGCAAATCAAGCAATGACTCCGGCAGGCATCCTCCTGAGGGACCACCTGTCTGTATGGCTTTAAATCTTTTGTCACCTATGATGCCGCCGCCAATATCGTAAATAATCTCCCTGAGTGTTATCCCCATAGGCACTTCAATAAGTCCTGTATTTTTTATCTTACCTACTAAAGAAAAGACCATTGTTCCCTTAGAAGTCTCTGTCCCAATCTTTGAAAACCACTCTGCACCATGTCTTATTACAGGAGGAACACTTGCCCAGGTCTTCACGTTATTCAAAACAGTAGGTTTATTCCACAGCCCTTTCTCTGTAGCGTGGATATGTTTGTATCTTGGTTCTCCGAGCCTGCCTTCTATTGAAGCCATTAAGGCGCTTGACTCTCCGCATACAAATGCCCCTCCTCCCCTGATTATATTTATATCAAAACGAAAATTTGTCCCTAATATATTATCACCTAATAGGCCGTATTCCCGTGCCTGGTGTAAGGCTATAGAGAATCTCTTGATTGCCAATGGATATTCATTTCTCACATAGATATATCCCTGGTTTGAACCAACGGCATAGGCACCTATGAGCATCCCTTCTATAACAGAATGCGGGTCTCCTTCTAAAATACTCCTGTCTTGAAAACATCCCGGGTCCCCTTCATCAGCATTGCATATGACATACCTGGGTTCATCTTCTGCATGTCTGCAATGTTCCCATTTTTTACCGGTAAGGAAACCAGCCCCGCCTCTTCCTCTTAAGCCGGATTTCTTGACCTCTTCTATAACCTCACCCGGCGCCATTGAAGTAAGCACCTTGGCAACTGCCTTATAACCATTTCTGGCAATGTATTCATCTATCTTCTCAGGGTCTATTAGTCCCCTATTCCTTAAGATGAGCAAAGTCTGTTTGCTAAAGAAACCTATGTCTCTCATCTTTGGAACAGGTTCTTTTTCTTTAGGTGGAGTAAACATCAATCTTTTTACGGGCCTTCCTTTTAGAAGATGCTCTTCCACTAAATAAGGCATGTCCTTTTCTGTCACCATCTGATAATAGATATCATCTGGCTGAACTACCATTATGGGGCGCCTGGCACATAGTCCCATGCAGCCAGTATGAACAATCTGGATTTCATCCTGCAGATTGTGCTTCAGGAGTTCTTTCCCCAGGACCTCTTTTATCTCGGATGACCCTGCAGAGACGCAGCCTGTCCCGGCACACAACATAATATGTGTTCTATATTGCTTTTCCATTACCACTATGAGACCCTTTCACTCCCCATGGCAAGTGCATGGGCAGCAACAATCTTCTTTCCAATGACATGTTCTATAAAAATCCTTTTTATCTTTTCTCCGTTCAAATCAACGTATTTTACAGGTGTCTCACCTTTTAACTCTACCGTAGCCATTGGCTCACGGCTGCAAAGCCCGGCACAGCCGGATGTCGTAATAACGACGTCCTTGACACCCTTTTCCTCAACGATGGAAATGAGGCTGGACATCACCTTGCGTGCACCGGCTGCAATACCACATGTTCCCATATGCACCGTAACCTTTGCAGAAAATTCCCCCTTGCGCAGGTCAACAATCCCCTTCATCCTCTCACTTATCTTCTCTAAATCCTCTGGTTTAAGGTTTGGCATATTTTACTCCTTTACTCGTTGTCTGTTCAATTGACTTTGACAGTCTGTCCATACTTATCTTCTCTACTGGCTCCTTTCCGGAAATCTTTACTGCCTGTTTCTCTGTGTATCTTATATTTTCAATTACTCCTAACATATCAACCGAGGTCATCTTCCCATAAATTTCGTCATTAATGGTTACGACAGGGGCAAGTCCACAACAGCCTAAACATCTGACTACCTCTAAACTGAACATCATGTCTTTTGTTGTCTCTCCTGCTTTAATATTTAAATTTCTTTCTAATGACTCCATAATGTGCCCTGCCCCTTTGACATAACAGGCAGTGCCAAGACATACACTCACCGTATATTTACCCCTCGGGATAAGACTGAATGCGGTATAAAAGGTAGCGATGGCATATATTTGTATCAATGGAATTTCCAATTTTAAAGATACAAATCTTAAGATGGATTCCGGCAAATATCTATACCCTGCATTAATGTCCTGTAAGATAGATATCAAACTTTCCCTTTTATTCTTGTACTTACTCAATATCCCTGATATCCTTTTTAAATCTTCATCTTCTAACTTTACCTCCTTAGTTACGCTGGTTATATATACTTCGTTCCGGACAGGACAGTTTGAGACACAACTCCCACACCCTGTGCACTTTTCTTCATCTATGAATCTTGCCCTTTTGTTCAATATTATTTTAATATTTCCGTCTTCCCTCTCTATCTTTTCAACGTCGGCAAGTGTAATAACCTCTATATCCTTGTGCCTGCTTATCTCAACAAGGCGTGGAGCCATTGTGCACATGGCACAGTCATTTGTAGGGAACGTCTTATCAAGCATGGACATTACCCCGCCTATCCCTGGCCTTGACTCTATGAGATATACCTTTATTCCGGAATCCGCGAGTTCCAGAGCCGCTTGCATCCCTGCTATCCCACCGCCTATTACGGCAACTGCTCCTATCTTTTTAGGCATCTTTCAATTACCCTTTCTGGCTCAACAAAAACCCTGTTAAGCCCGAGTTTATGAGGGCTAATTCCGTATGCCAGGCCTATAAGCTGGGTGAAATAAAGCACTGGTATGTCTGGCTCCTTAAATTCAAGTTGATAAGAGTCAAGATTCACCTGGCACAGGGGGCAGGCAACAGCAATTATATCCGCACCTGCAAGTTTTGCTTCTGATAAAATCCTGCCTGTAAGGCGTAAGAATACGTCCTTTTTTGTAAGATTGAACGTGGTGCCACAACAATCCGTTTTATATGACCAGTCAAGGACATTGAACCCCAATTCTCGCAATATATCGTCCATCGTCCTGGGATTTTCACATATGTCAAACTGCTTTACCTTTGGAGGTCTTGTCAGAAGACACCCATAATAGCAGACCACATTTATCTTTGAAAAATCCTTCATAATAAAATCTTTTTTTATATCATTGAATATCTCAAGCGGATGAAGGATTCGGACGGTATTTTTAAAATTATATCCTATACAATCATTTACCTTCATGGCAATGTCCTTATCATTGGAAATTTCATATGATGCAACCTTAAACCTTGAATAGCATGCGGCACAAGGGACAACAACTTCATCCTTGTCTTCCTTTTCAACTTCTGCAAGATTTTTGGCAGGGATTGCAATTGAGAGGAGCC
>Ga0082335_1001160_pt1 | contig 59224 bp, 53 predicted proteins | sample Subgrocontami58m_FD_72375 | JGI IMG/M metagenome (GOLD analysis project Ga0082335, IMG submission 72375) | Subsurface groundwater microbial communities from S. Glens Falls, New York, USA - GMW37 contaminated, 5.8 m (SPADES assembly) (version 2) ... | reverse complement strand
CTTGGGGCTCCACGGCCGGTACTCCGTGGGGAATCACCGTCACTTTGTGCGGCGCAAGGCCATACGCATCGAGCAACAGCGAGCGGGCACGCTCGGCCATGACCACCACGGTACTGCTGCGCGTGGCGATCCGCCTGACCGACGCCTTCACGGACGCTGAGGGATCGGGCAGCACGGAGTGTAGCGTGGTGACGAGCGGCTTGCGTAGCGACTCGAGGAACGGCGTCAGGTGATCTTCGAAGGGGTCGCCCCAGATGCCGTACAGGCCGAACTCATGCTGCAGGCTGACCACATCCACCGGGGCAGCGTTGATCCGTTGCGCGGCCGCGCGATAGCTCTCCGGCGAACCCTGCCGGATGCGCCACGCCACCTCAGGTCCATAGGAATGAATGGAGGTCGCCTCGTTGATGGCGGCCCATTGGATGCGAACAGAGCCGTCCGCAGACTTCAGCGCCTGTTCAAGGTCCTTGGAGAACGTTGCGATGCCGCACTGCCTGGGAGGGCATGTTGCGACGAAGGCAATAGAAAGGTGCTTAGCATTGGCTTGGGGCATTGGGCGCCTAGTCTCGGGACTCGCGCGGTTCCGATTGGGTCCGCAGCCAGTCCAGCAGATCGGAAAGCTGAGCGGTCATCAACCCGACACAGGTATCGGCCGCGCCGTAGTACAGGCGGAATTCGCCCGTGGCTTCGTCGAGCACGGCGCCGCAGGGAAAGATGACGTTCGGGATATCCCCGGCGATCTCGTACGGAGCCTCCGGACCGACGATCCATTCCTCGCCCCGCCGCAACACCCGCCGCGGGTCGTCAAGGTCAAGCAACGCCATGCCCACCCGGTACAGCGCTCCGGCAGGCGTTTGTCGCACGCCGTGGTACACCACCAGCCACCCCTCGGGCGTGGCTATGGGCTGCGACGAGAGGCCGATCTTCCCAGCGTCCCACCAGGCGCCCTCGCGCGCTTCCATCAAGACCGCGTGGTCACCCCAATGCCGTAGGTCGGGGGAAAACGATAACCACATGTTTGCCTTGGCCCCGGAGACGTGGGGTACCGGGCGATGAATCATGGCCCACCGGCCACCGAACTGCCGTGGGAAGAACGCTGCGTCCTTGTCTTCCGGCGTCGTGATCGAACCGTAGCGCTTAAAGGTCTTGAAGTCTTCCGTCATGGCGAGCGCCACCAGCGGTCCGGCACGAGAGTAGGCGGTGTAGGTGATGGCGAAGGTGCCGGTCCCGTCAAGGCCGACGATACGCGCGTCTTCGACGCCCCACAACTCCTCTGGATACCGGTCTGGCATGGCCGAAAAGGTCGGCTGCGGATCGATGTGCCACGCGTGGACGCCGTCGACACTGCGGGCTGCGGTGAGGTGCGAGATGCCGCAATGGTCCTCCACCCGGACCAGCAGCAGCGTCTCCCCGGAGGGGAGCCGTGTGGCCCCTGGGTTGAAGACCGCGTGCGCCGGGTAGGGCCAATTTGCGGCGGTGAGCAAGGGGTTCTCCGCGTGCCGGTGGAAGAGTTCTGCGCCGCCACGGTTTGTTGTGGTCTTATTGCGAGATGGTCTCATTGCGCTGCCTTCATTCGTAGACCCGCTCGTTGCAGTTGTTCGCGAGTCCGCATGCCGGCCTTGGCGGCTTTCGGTTTTTTGCCCCTCACGGAATGCTTGCCTTTGTCCTCGTCTGCCATATGCTGCCTTTCTCGGCCTGTCATGGGTCAGTTGCTGAGCAGGGACCGCACCTGGGTCGCCTTCGGAGTACCCTTACGCTCGTCGGTGCCAAGCTCAAAGGTCACGCGCTCGCCTTCCCGCAGGGCCTCGTAGCCTGTGCCTTGCACGTCGGCCCTATGAAAGAACAAATCCCTGCCATCGGCCTGAGCCTCCTCAGGCAGAATGAAGCCGAAGCCCCGGTCACTTACCAATTTCTTGATGCTACCCTGAGCCATGTGACGTCCTCCATAAGAACCGCTTCGTCATAATACATGCTATTATTTTCATGTATTACGTTTCATCATTCGCAGCATAGCATCGTTGGGTCGGAGGGTCAATGTCGCCCGGAACGAATGGGCCAGTATCGTGGAGCTTCCTTACTAACTATGCGCTGGTCCTCATTCATGTCAGCCGGCAGCCCGAAAGCACCGGTTTGGAGATAGCGCAGGCAGTAGGGATCACGGAGCGGGCGACCCGAAGGATCCTCGGCGACCTTCAGGCGTCCCGCTACATCGAGCAGGAGAAAGTGGGCCGTCGTAATCGCTACCGGGTGGACGTGCAACGGCCCTTGGGACGCATCGCTGAACGCGACCTCACCGTGGGACAGTTACTCGAGCTGGTTCTGGGACCGGAAAGGGCGGTGAGTGCGGCAGGAGGCGCCATTGCCCCGCTGCCGCTACGGTGATGGCTGAAAGGGACTACGCTAGCGCCATGAGTGAACACGAGCATGGGGCGCCAGTCACCGTCTGTCTTCATGTTGCCGCCGGGGCGCCGCCAGTGCCGATGCCAGAGACCGGCACGGACGCGACCAGCCCCGCGGCCAGGAAGCTCTGCGGGACGTGTGGTGACCTCCGCCGCCGCCTGCAAGGGTCAGGCGATGCGTTTCCCGACGACCTGCTGGTAGCGGTCTGCCCCCAATGTCTGGAGGAGAGCCAGCGTGGCCGCGGTTAGCTAGGAGCGCTCATGCAGCCGGTAGCGCGCCCACGCTGCTAGACCGGCGGCTCCAACCGCAGGTCGCGCGCCACCCGCCGCAGCGACTCAACGGTCTCGGGGTAGAGCGGGATGCCATGGGCGAGGCGGTCGGCGCGGGCGGCCCGCTCCTTGTCGCCCGGCAACAGCACGTGGTCGACTCCGGGCAACGGCGGCGTTGCCCGCACGGCGTCGCCCCAGTCCTGCATCATCTGCTCAAAATCGGCGACCGGACGGAACCCGTCGATGCGCAGCGCCCCAAAGAAGTGGCTCACGTGCCGCCAGTCCATCTGCAGCGCAGTAGGCAGCCCACCCGATAGGATGCCCGAGAGGATGTCGATCATGGCCGACAGCCCGGCGCCCTTGTGGGCCGACATCTCCGGCGTTGCCCCCAGCGGCGTCATGCGGCGGGCGCGCCGGCCCTCGTTGGGGTCGTCGGTGAGTTGCTTGTCCTCGCCATAGGCCCAGCCAATGGGAATCTTAGCCTGCTTGCGCTGGGCGATCTCCAACTTGCCACCCGCCACGGTCGTCGTCGCCATGTCCAGGATGAAGTCCCGGCCATCGGCCGAGGGGGCGGCGAACGCGATGGGGTTGGTGCCGAGCCGGGGGTCGGCGCCACCGGCGGGGGGCATCTGCGGGCTGGCGTTGGTCATGGTCCAGCCGATCATATCGTGCTGCAGCGCCATGGTGGCGTAATAGCCGGCGATGCCGAAGTGGCTGCTGTTGCGGGTCGAGACGAAGCCCGCCCCGGTCTCGGCGGCCTTGCGGATGGCCACCTCCATCGAGCGGTACCCCACCAGCATCCCCAGGCCACCGTCGCCGTCCACCAAGGCCGTGGCCAGAGCCTCGTGCATGATGTGCACGTTGGCGCGGGGGTTGATGCGGCCGGCCTTCAGCCCGTTCACGTAGAAGGCCTCGAAGCGGGGAACGCCATGGCTTTCGATGCCCCGGAGGTCGGACTCCAACAGCACCTCAGCGGCAATGCGGGCATCCTCTTCCGGGACGCCCAGGGCGACGAACGAGCGAGCACAGAACTCGAAGAGTGCTGCGGAGTCGCCGTATTCCACGTGAATGCCGTCGTGCTGGTCGTCTGCCATGGGGGCCTCCTGAGGGGGCTTGTGTGCCGGATGCGCCATTATAGGCTTCCGAAGCGCTGCCGTATCACGTCACGATCCCGGGGCATCGGGCCCTTTCGGCCCACCGACAGGGCGTGACGGCGCAGGGCTGCGACGTCTACAGCCAGTCCTTCAGCCGTGTCCCGTAAGGTCGGTGGGGAGCCGGACAAAGAGAAACCCCCTCAGAAGAGGGGGACTCAGGAACGAAATGGCGACCCCGATGGGATTCGAACCCACGATCTCCACCGTGACAGGGTGGCATGTTTGGCCGCTACACCACGGGGCCGTAGCTGCGGAGCAGCAGGCTTAACTCTACTGGCCTGGTAGGACGCTGTCAACGGCGTCGGCAGAGTCGGCCGGGTCGGCGCACGAGGGTGGGTCCATCCCGCAGTCGTGCAACACGTTCTGTACACCGCTGAACACCGACAGCATCAACAGGATCAGCACCGTCAATGCGATGAGTCCCCCCGCCGTGAGGCCGCCCCAGACCAGGATGCGCGGGCGGCCGGCAGCCATCGCGACCACTATGCCCGTTCCAGGTAGGCCCCGCTGCGGGTGTCCACCTTCACCTTATCGCCCCGGTTGAGGAACAGCGGTACCTGCACGACGAGGCCGGTCTCCAGCGTGGCAGGCTTGGTGCCGCCCGATGCGGTGTCGCCCTTGAAGCTGGGCCCGGTGTCGGTAATGGTCAACTCTACGGAGAGCGGAAGCTCCAGCCCTATGGACTCGTTCTCGTAGGTCAGCAACTCGCAGGGCATCTCGTCCTTCAGGTAGTTGAGTTGCTCGCCGAGTTGGTCCTTCGACAAGGAGTACTGGTCGAACGTGTCTTTATTCATGAAGACGTACATATCGCCGTCCTCGTACAAGAACGTCACAGGGAACCTCTCGAGCCGGGCACGGGGAAAGCGCTCGCCAGCCTGGAACGTCTTCTCAATGGTGTGACCGGCCCGCACGTCGCGCAGCTTGATGCGCACCTGGGCGGAACCCCGGCCCATCTTGATGTGCTCGTACTCCAGAATAGTGTAGAGCTTGTTGTCCAGCTCGATGGTGACGCCCTTGCGCAGTTCGCTGGTGTTGATCATACGGGACCCTCGATGGTGTTGGAGTTATGATGGCGGCACGTTCAATGAACGCCCGCCTGCGGCGTCTCAGCGCCCCACGCGTCCGACGGCGCACGCATATTACCCTTTACTTTAGCATGCTGCCCCTCCCCACGGGGCCTACAGGAGCGACCGATGGCCGTCGACAACCGTGGTCTGACCGACGCTGACGTGCTGGGCTACATGGCCAGCCTTTCCAACTGGGGCCGCTGGGGCGCCCAGGACCAGGCCGGGGCACTGAACTACCTCACGCCGCAGATGCGGGCGGAGGCGGCCCGGCTGGTGACGGAGGGCGCAGTGGTGCCCATCTCCCGCCCGCTGCCGGTGGAACCCTCGCCCGACAACCCCCGCCCGGCGCTGCACTACCTCTCGCGCACCGGAGAGTCGGCCGACGCCACCGTGGCGATGGACTTTGTGGGCGTGGCCTATCACGGCCGCAACACCAGCCACATCGACGCCCTGTGCCACATCTTCCACGAGGGCAAGATGTACAACGGCTTCCCAGCCTCCGACGTGCGGCCCGACGGCGCCCACCACAACGCCATCGACGGCGTGCTGGACCAGGTGGTGGGCCGCGGCGTGCTGCTGGACGTGCCGGCCGCCCTGGGCCGCCCCTGGCTCGAACCCGGCGAGCCGATCTCTGTGGACCAACTGGAGCTGGCTGAGCAACGCCAAGGTGTCCGGGTTGGCGAGGGCGACATTCTGCTGGTGCGCACCGGCCGCTGGCCCCGGGCGGCAATTGCGCAAGCACCGTGGCCGTTGCTGGAACTGGCCGGCCTGCACGCTTCCACGCTGCCGTGGCTGCACGAGCGCCGGGTGGCGGTGCTGGGTGGCGATGGCATCAATGACGTGTCGCCTTCAGGGTTCGACGAGGTGCGGTTGCCCATCCACACGGTGGGCATTGTGGGCATGGGCCTGCACCTGCTGGACAACCACGACCTGGAGGCGCTGGCCGCCGCCTGCGCTGCCCGCGGCCGCCACAGCTTCTTCTTCGTGGTCGCGCCGCTATTCCTGGAGCGCGGCACCGGATCGCCCTGCACCGGCCTCGCCATGTTCTGACCCGCTGGTGGCGCCTATTCCGGCAGTGCGTCCTTCAGGAACTTGGCCATGTCGCCCATGGAGAGGCCGCCCCGTAGCAGTGGGGCGGGGTCGCCCTTCTCCAACAGCACCGCCGCTAGCTGCTGCATCGCGCTGGCAGCCAGGCGGGTAAACGACACGCCGTAGCTCACTCGCGCTACCCCCAGGTCTTCCAACTCGCGCACCGGGGGCGAGTCTGGCCCGGCCAGCACGCTCACTGGGGCTTTGATTTCACGCACCAGCGTGCCGATGCGGGCGGCATCGCCGGCGCGGATGAAGAAGATGCAGTCTGCTCCCGCTTCGGCGTAGGCGTTGCCGCGACGAATGGCCTCCGCGAGCGCCGCCCGTTCCTCAGCGCCGGTGATGAACACGTCGACACGCGCATTCAGAAAGAACTCGCTGCCGATGGCACGGCGAGCAGCGTCCACCACCCGCACCTTCGCCACGGCCCGCTCCAGCGGGATGAGCTGTGGGTGCGCGCCGAAGGCGTGGTAATCGCCATCCTCCATGTTCATGCCCGCCGCCCCCGCAAGCACAAAGCGGCGCACTGTCTCCCCCACCTCATCCGGCCCGCCGTAACCCTTTTCGCCATCGGCGTTCACCGGAACATGCACCGCGGCGGTGAGGCGGCGGTACACGTCCAGCATTGCGTCCCGGCCCAGCACCTCGTTGTCGCCGTTGCGCAGCCCAAACGAGGCGGCGATGCCCCCGCTGCTGCCCTGGATGGCCTGAAAGCCCATCGATTCGAACAGCAGGGCCGACAACGGATCGAAGGCGCCCGGCATCACGAGGATGTCGGGCGCCTGCACCAGTTCGCGCAGGCGGCGGCTCTTGGGGTTCGCGGCAGCGACCGCCGCGGCAATATCAGTGGTTGCCATGGGCATTCTCTCTTTCGGGCGAGACGGGCCGTCTCCCGTAGCTGCGCAATTCATTGCGCCCGGCTGCGATAGTCGAAACGCGTGTGCCCGATTAAACCGGGCAGCCAGGGGGAATCACTCAACGCCCAAAGTCTTCGGTCATGAGCGCTACGTCAAGTTTGAGCATGTTGTCGTCGAACTGCTTATAGACCGTGTCGGTGCCGGCGCTTTAGGAAATCGTCGTTGCGAGGCGTCAGACGCCTCGCAACGACGAAATTCGGCCGGTGCTCACGATGCCCATACCGCTGGTGGGCGACCTCTATCATGAGGCGTCCGTGCACCGCCATACGCCACAGCAGGCTACTCCGTGCTCAGCTTGGAGGCTTTGGTGAGGTTGCGGGGCTTGCCGCCTTCGAGCACCAGCAGGTCTTCGATACGCACGCCGCCCCAGCCGGTGATGTAGACCCCCGGCTCGTTGCTGAACACCATGCCGTCCTCCAGCACGTTCTGGGCCTTCTGCGCAACCCGTGGGTACTCGTGCACGTACAGGCCGATGCCGTGGCCCAGCGAGTGGCCGAAGTTGTCGCCATAGCCGGCGTCGGCAATCACCTTGCGGGCGTAGCCGTCGGCCTCCTCGCCGGTGATGCCAGCCTTGATGAGCGACTCGGCGGTGACCTGGGCCCCCAGCACAATGTCGTACACCCGCTTGAACTGGTCGTCCTGCTGGCCGAGGCACACGGTGCGGGTCATATCGGCGCAGTAGCCGTCGACCTTGGCGCCGAAGTCCAGCACGATGGGCTGCCCCTCGCGGATGGTGTCCTCGCTCGGGTGGTGGTGCGGGCGGGCAGCGTTTGGCCCGGCCGCCACAATGGTCTCGAAGGCCAAGCCTTCGCCGCCGTTTTCGCGGATGTACTTTTCCAGCTCCCAAGCCACCTGCTTCTCGGTCATGCCGGGGCGCATCATGCGGTGCACGTGCTCGTAGGCGTCGCCGGTCAAGTCCTGCGCCCGGTGGATGGCCTTGACCTCCTCCGGCTCCTTGATGGCCCTTAGCACCTCGATGGTCTCACTATCGGGCGCCAGGTCGACGCCCTTGTCGGCCAGCGCGGCGGTAAGGCCCTGGTAGAGCTGGTACGTCACATGGTTGGCGTCGAAAGCCAGGCGCTTGGCTCCCATCTCGGCCAGCACCGGCGCCAGCCAGGTGGCAAGCCCCCCCGCGATCTGCCGCACTTCGAACGCGGGGGACTGCAAAGCCGCCTGCTCCGTGTAACGGAAGTCGGTGAACAGCACGGCCTGCCGGACGCCGATGACCAGGTAGCCGGCCGAACCCGTGAAGCCGCTCATGTACCGGCGGTTCTCGGGCTGCGATACGAGCAGCGCGTCATAGTTCTTCTCGGCCAGCTTGGCCCGCAGACGTTCCAACCGGTTGTTCATCTGAGTTCCCTCTCTACGCTGTGGGTGGGGCCGCCCTCGGGGCCCGCAAACCCAAGTTTCTTCAATACTCTGTCCATAGCATAGATATCTGAGGCTTCAGACGCCACTCGGTGGTAGCGCCACCCACGTTGCTCCAGTACGGCCACCACTTCGGCCGGCGCCTCAGTGGCTCCGGCATCGAGCGCCCACACGGCGCCTCCACACACAGCGGCAAAACTCAACGGCAACGGCGCACCCCGGCGCATGGAGCACCACACCCGCGGCACCAGCGCAGGCGCAGCGTGACGGGGCAGCCAGCCGGCCGCCAGCTCCGCCAGGGCGGCGGGTGCGTCCATTCCAGCGGCGCGGGCCACCTGCAGGACGCCTTCGTCGGCGGCGATGGCGGCGGTGTCTTCGGCGGCAAGCAGTGCGCGGCGGACGCGGGCGAGGTACTGGGTCAGAAAGGCCCGTTCCGGGTCCGTGAGCTGCTGCTGCAGTTCTGCCGTGATGGGGCACACGGGCCAGCACGGGTAGGGGTAGGCAAGGCGCAGGGCCGTTTCGTCCAGAGCCCTGCGGAACTGCGGCGACTCGCTGCGCTGCGGGAGCACGCCGGTGTACACCTCATCGGGGGCGAAGGGCGCCGGCTGCCCGGCGATGGTGCGCGCCTGCAGCACGCCTTCCTGGTCGAACGCCGCCTCGTCCTGGAAGTACATGGGGCAGGGTGCGCCCGCTGCACAGCCGGCGCACAGGCCGAGGGTACGGCGGAGGTCGGCCCACTGGTGGGCGATGGTGAATGTGGTACCGGCAGGAACGGTGAGCTGGTGTGCGGCGTCGGGGGTGGTCCCGCCCCAACGGAGAGTCAGGTCAGGCACCGGGTGCGGTGTCACGCAAGATGCCCGTCAGCGCTTCCAGCGCGGCCAGGTAGCCACGCCACCCCAGGCCGGTGATCATGCCCACTGCCTTGTCCGACAGCACGGAGTGGCGCCGAAATTCTTCACGGGCATAGATGTTGGAGATATGGACTTCGATGTAGGGCTTGGCGGCAAAGCCGAGCGCATCGCGGAGAGCGATGCTGTAGTGGGTCCATCCGGCCGCGTTGATCACGATGCCGTCGGCCGAGGGCGCATGCTGGAGAATGTAGTTCACCAGCTCGCCCTCAATGTTGGTCTGGAAGGCCTGCACTTCCACCCCCAACTCGCGGCCCAGGGCACCCACCCGCTGCTCGATATCGGCGAGGGTGGTGGTGCCATAGTACTGGGGTTCACGGGCGCCGAGGGTGTTGAGGTTCACCCCGTTCAGCAGCAGAATCTTCACCAGCGGCCTCTAGGTGGCCAACGCCGGCACGGCTTCGGCCTCGGTCTTGTCGGTTTTCTTTTCCGTATGGCCGCACTGCAGGCACTTGGCGTCACCACGCTGCGGCTGCACCATCAGGCCGCCACAACTTGGGCAGGCAGCGGGCAACGGGCGGTCCCAGGACGTGAAGTCGCAGTTGGGGTAGTTGCCACACCCAAAGAAGATGCGGCCACGCGGCCCCCGTCCACGGCGCTGGATCAACTCACCACCGTCCTTCGGGCACTTCACACCTATGGTGTTGAGAATGCGCCGAGTGTGGCGACAGGTAGGAAACCCCGAGCAGCCGATGAACTTGCCGAAGCGGCTCAACTTATAGACCAACGGCTTACCGCAGTCGGGGCAGTCCTCACCCACCGGCTCGGCCTCGAACTTCACCTTTTCGATGACGAGGTCTGCACGCTCCACGGCGCCTATGAACGGGGTGTAAAACTCCCGCAACACCGGCACCCACTCGCGCTTGCCCTCGGCAATCTCATCCAACTCGTCTTCGAGCTGGGCAGTGAACCCCAGATCGATGACATCCGGGAAGTGCTCGGCCAGCAGGTCATTCACCACCATCCCCAGCTCCTGGGCCACGAACGCGCGCTTTTCCTTCTTCACGTAGTCGCGGTTCTGGATGGTGCTGAGAATGCTGGCATAGGTGCTGGGCCGCCCGATGCCGTTCGCCTCCAGCGCCTTCACCAGTGTGGCGTCGGTGTAGCGGGGCGGTGGCTGGGTGAAGTGCTGCAGCGGCTTCACCTCACGGGCGTTCAAGCTCTCGCCCTTCTCCAGCGGCGGCATGGGATTGGCCTGCTCGTCATCGTCATCATCGCGGCCCTCCTCATACAGGGCCTGGTAGCCGGGGAACACCACTCGGGTGCTGGAGGCGCGCAGCAGGTAGTGATTCTTGTTCTGCGCGCTCTCGCCGTCCACATCCACCGTGGCGGTCTCCAGGGTGGCCGAGGCCATCTGGCTGGCGACCATGCGCTTCCACACCAGGTCGTAGAGACGAAACTGCTCCGGCGTCAAGAAACGGCGCACCGCTTCGGGCTCGCGGCCGATATCGGTGGGGCGGATGCCCTCGTGCGCCTCCTGGGCGCCACGCGTGCGGGTGACATACACCCGCGGCTTGCCGGGCACAAAGTCGCCGCCGAAGCGGTGCGTGATGTAGCCCCGCGCCTGGCTGATGGCCACATCGGCCACCCGCACCGAGTCGGTACGCATGTAGGTGATGAGGCCAACCGGCGCTCCCTGGCCCACGTCCAAGCCCTCGTACAGTTGCTGCGCCACCGCCATCGTGCGCTGCGCGGTATAGCCCAGCTTACGAGAGGACTCCTGCTGCAGCGTGCTGGTGGTGAACGGCGGCTGCGGGTGGCGCTGGCTGCCCTTGGTGGCCAACTCCGCCACCGTGTAGGCGGCGGAGTTGAGGTCGGCGACCAGCTTGCCGGCCTCCGCTTCGTTGCCAATGGTGATACGGCCCCGCTTGCCCGCCAGGTTCACCAGCGTCGCCACGAACGATTCGGGAGTGCGCTGGCCGCGACCCCGTGCGCCCGTAGCGGCTACCGCAGCGATGGCGGTGGCCAGCTTCGCCAACTCGACGTCAATGGTCCAGTATTCTTCGGGCTTGAAGTTTTGGATCTCCCGTTCGCGGTCCACCACCATGCGGAGCGCTGCGCTCTGCACCCGGCCCGCCGAGAGGCCGCTGCGCACCTTGCGCCACAGGATTGGGCTCAACTTGTAGCCCACCAGCCGGTCCATCACGCGGCGCGCCTGCTGGGCGTTCACCAGGTCCATATCGATGTCGCGGGGATGCAGGAACGCGTCCTTGATCGCCTCGGGGGTGATCTCGTGGAACACCACCCGCTGGATCGGCTTGTCCTTCATGCCTGCGGCCTCCACCAGGTGCCAGGAGATGGCCTCGCCCTCGCGGTCAGGGTCGGTGGCCAGGAAGATATCCTTGGCGCCGGCGGCCATGGCTCGCAGTTCGGAAACCACGTCCTTCTTCTCTTTGGGCACCAGGTAGGTGGCGGCGAAGTTGTCGTCGGGGTTCACACCCAGGCGGCTCTTGGGCAGGTCGCGTACGTGGCCCAACGACGCCCGCACTACATAGGCATTGCCCAGCACCGGCCCAATGGTGCGCGCCTTGGCCGGCGACTCGACGATGACCAGGCTCTTGCCACGGGTAGCGGTGCTGGCCGCCGGTTCCTTTCGGGCACGGCCGCCCGCTGTGGTGGTCTTGCCGGCCGCGGTCTTCGTGGTCTTCTTCGCCGCCGCCGGCTTCTTGGCGGTGGCCGTCTTGGCGGTGGTCTTTTTGGGAACACGGGCTGGGGTCAACGCAGCGGTCACCAGTGCGGCAGGGTCAGCATGGGTGGCGGTGGTCTTCTTGGGGGTGCGGGCAGGGCTCATGTAATGCTCACGTTTCTAAGCTTCCAGGTTTCAGGATAGGCACGGCGCGCGCAGAGCGTCAACGAAGCCGCTCTGCAGTCAGGAACCCCGGCCCGCCACAGCGGCCACCCCCGCAAGCCGTTCGACCCCGCAATAGGCGTTGAACCCGCTCGCCTTGGTGAACCCCAGCAGCGTCATACCCTGCGCTGCCGCAAGGTCGATGGCGAGCGAGGAGGGCGCCCCCACGGCCACCACCACGGGGATGCCGGCCACCGCCGCTTTCTGCACCTGCTCGAAGCTGGCACGCCCGCTCAACACTACCACCCGTCCCGACAGTGGTGTGCGGCCCGCCAAGAACTCGGCGCCGATGAGCTTGTCCAGCGCATTGTGACGGCCCACGTCCTCTTGCGAGCCCAGCAGGTTGCCCTCCGCATCGCACAGCCAACTCGCGTGGATACCTCCGGTGGCGTGGAACAGCGCCTGCTCCGCCTGCAACTGCTGCGGCAGCGCGCAGATCAACTGGGGTGAGAGCCGTATGTTCTCGCCCATCGGCGGCGTGGCCACCTGGACCCGCACTGCGTCCAGGCTGGCCTTACCGCACACACCGCAACTCGACGTGGTGTAGAAGTTGCGCAGCAGGCGGGCGGCGTCCACCCGCACCCAGGGCCGCAGGGTCACCGTTACCACGTTGTAGGTCTGCTGTCCCTCGCCGTCCTTACTGTCCAGGCAATACGTCATCTCGGCAATGTCGTCTTTGGTGCGCAGGATGCCCTCGGTAAAGAGGAAGCCTGCCGCTAGGGCGAAGTCATGGCCGGGGGTGCGCATGGTGACGGAGATGCTCTGGGACGCCCGCACACCGCCGGCGTCCACTTCCAGCCGGATCTCCAGCGGATCCTCCACCGCCACCGGGTCGGCCACGCGCTGCCAGCTACCGGACTGGTAGCGCTGCACGGGGTACGGCTGGGCGGACGCAGGACGGTTCATGGTGGGCTCCTAACGGTAGCGGCCGAGCGCCGCAACGCACAGTACTCTCATGTTAACGACTTTGCGCCCGGTATCTGCAAGCCGTTATGTCAGGGCTCCGGCTCTGAGGCGATCCGTTCGGCCACGGCCAGTTCCTCCGGTGTGTTCACCGCCATCGCGAAGCGGCACTGCGGATCGAGGTCTGCCAGCGTCTGCCTCGGCACCCACAGGGTGTGACGCGCTGCCACCACCCGCCACAGGCTGCGCTGTCCCGCCGCCACGGCCGCCTCGAACGCTGGGGCCAGCGATGTGTGGTAGACGGCATGCAGCACCTGGGGGTGGCCGGAGACTACCGGCACAGCGGCTTCGCAGCCGTACGTGGCGGCCAGCATGGCGAGCCGCTGCAGTACGGGGGCGCTGGCCAACGGCAGGTCGGCCGCCACCACGGCCACGAGGCCACTCGGAGCGGCGGACAGGTTGCCGGCCAGGGCGCTGAGTGGCCCGCCGTGCTCGCCAGCATCACGAAACACACGTACACCAGCAGGAACGTCTACCTGTTGACGGGGACCGCTGACCAAGAACGCCGGAACCCCTGCGATGGTCGCCCTGCGCAGCACGCGATGGAGCAACAGCTCACCCGCGAAGGGGAGTGTGGCTTTGTCTCGCCCCATGCGGGTACTGCCGCCGCCTGCCAGTATCAGGACGGCGCTCAGCGGCGCTTCAGCCACGCCACGGCCACGGGGACACGCGCGGTATCATGAACCGAGCGCCAATAGCTGTGTCCGCACGCTGGGTGGAGTGGGAGTCTGCATGCCTCGGATCGCTGTCGGAGTCATGGGGTCGTCGGAGGGTACCTTCACCGCCGAGACCCTGGAGAAACTGCATACTATTGGCAGGGTCATCGCCCAGCGCGGCTGTGTGCTCATCACCGGCGGCGGGCCGGGCCTGCCACAGGCAGCGGTGGAGGGCGCACACGCCGAGGGTGGCCTGGTGGTGGGCGTCTCGCCGGGCCTCTCCGCGTGGGAGCACGTACACAAGTATGGTTGTGTTACGGAGGGGTTCGACCTCATCATCTACACCGGTTCGGGCCTGATGGGCCGGGAGATTGAGAATATCCGGTCGTCCGACATCGTGATCATCGCTGGCGGCCGTTCGGGCACCCTGGGCGAGTTCTCAATCGCCTACGACGAAGGGCGCATCATCGGCGTGATCACCGGCACCGGCGGTATCACCGACATCTTGCCCGAACTCATTCGAACCATCAACAAAGACACCGGGGCCCACGTGCTGTACGACGATGACCCCGAGCGGCTGATGGACCGGCTGCTGCACCTCCACGTCTCCGGTCAGGGGCAGCGCAGTGTGTTCGATGGCTACGGCAACCTGGTGGTACCCCTTAGGGAGCTATGACGCTGTGGTGCTATAGTTCGTCGAGTCGTAGGGGAGAAGCCGGCCTCCCTAACGCCCCATCCCCCAATCAGCACACGGAGGTTCGTATGAGCGAGCCGCTCTCCACGTTCGTGGCCGACGGCGCCCAGGCCGTGCAGCTTGCCACCGGGTTTCAGTTCACCGAGGGGCCGCAATGGCACCCCGACGGCTATTACCTGTTCGTCGACATCCGGGTGAACCGCACCTTTCGGCTGCGTCCGGGCGGTCAGCCCGAGGTGGCGCGCGAAGACACCGGCGGCGGCAATGGCATCACCTTCGATATGCAGGGCAACGTCATCCAGTGCGAGGGCGGCAATCGCCGGATGGTGCGGGTGCACCCCGACGGGCGGGTGGAGTCGATCGCTGACCGCTTTGAGGGCAAACGGCTGAACGCGCCCAACGACGTGGTGTGTGCCTCGGACGGCAGCATCTACTTCACCGACCCGGCGATTCGTATGCCGTTTCCCGACCGCGACCTGCCGACTGCCGTCTACCGCATTGCCCCCGATGGCATGCTTTCGCAGTTCATCGAGGCGGAGTTCCCCAACGGGCTCGCGCTGACGCTGGACGAAAAGACGCTGCTGGTGAACAACACCCGTGGCCTGCCCTACATCCAGCACGCTGAGATCCGGCCCGACGGTACCGCCGGGCGCCGCGGCATCTTCATCGACATGTGGGGTGAAGCGCCGGGTGTGCCCGATGGCATGAAACTGGACGCCGCGGGACGGGTCTACTGCACTGGGCCGGGCGGCATTTGGGTGATATCGCCCGAGGGCGAGCGGCTGGCCGTGATCCCGGTGCCCGAGCTGCCCTCCAACATGGCGTTTGGTGGCGCCGGCCTCAAGACGTTGTTTATCACCGCCCGCACTTCGGTGTACAGCGTGCAAATGAAGGTGGCTGGCCACCCCCACCCCTGGTTCGCCAAGCGGGCCTAGGCAGCGAGCGCGCGTGCGGGGAGCGGCGCCGGCGGCCGCATGCCCCGAATCCCATCAGGGTTGCCATTCGAAGATGAAATGCCCGCCTCAGTACGAGGCGGGCGTTTCATCTTCGGCGGTCTGGCTGGCGTCGCTCCAGCGTGCCACTCGGCGGCGACGCATCAGCCTAGGCTCGGTGGTGAGAACGGGTGACCCACCGCACGGCAGGTAGTACTGGTTTGCACTCCTGTCGCCTCGCAAAGCGTGGGGTATAGTAGCGTGCGAGGCCTGACGCACAGGCATGCCTTACCCACAGCGCGTGCGCTTAGCGGCCTGATACGGCGGATTTCGCCTCTGGAGCGCAGGGTGCGTCCGCCAGCGCCCCGTGGTCATGGTGAGGCCATACCAATCGCTACGGAGTGGGGTACCGGTAGGTGGCATCTTTGCCGACCACGATCACGTTAAGACAACTGGCCGCCCTCATTGGCGAGCGTCCGGCTGACCCCCAGAACGCTGGACCGGTCCTCGACGACGCTCAAAAGCCGGTGTCGCTGCTGGACCTGGCGGTGCTGTGGACGGGGCTGCAGATTGTGGTTCCCACCTGGAGCCTGGGCGCTTTGGCCACCCTGGTGTTCGGGCTCGACCTGGCCGGTGCGTTCACCGCCATCGTGGTGGGAACGCTTATCGGCGGGGCGCTGCTGGGCGCAGCCCATGTGATGGGGCAGGTGGGCGTGCCGCAGATGTTCTTGGCCCGCTACGCCCTCGGCATGCGGGGCAACGCGATCCTGGCGCTCGTCAACTTCATCTCTACCATCGGTTGGTATGCCGCCAACTCGGTGATTGTGGCCATCGCCGCGGTGAATGTGCTGGCCGCGCTGGGCGTGGCGAAGGGGCCTGCCTCGGAATTGCTGGTGCTGGGCGCCGTGACGTTGCCCACCGTGTACCTGGCGGTCGGCCCGTTCGACACCATCCGGCGGGTGCTGCGCTGGCTGGTGCCGCTGCTGGTGTTGTCGCTGGCGCCCATCACGGTCTATGTGATTGGCCTGGTGTCGGCCCATAGCGCAGCACTCGGCATTCCCACAGGCAAGGCGGCGGGCGGCCTCTTGCCCTACTGGACCATGTGGTGGACGGTAGTTGGCGTGGTGGCGATCGGCCAGCTCGCCACGTGGTCTACCTCGGCCTCCGATATCACCCGCTTTCACCGCTTTCCGGGCCGGGCCGCGAACCGTCGTGTCGTGGGCGTCGTGCTCGCCACGTGCCTGGTGGTGAACGTCTGGCTGCAGACGCTGGGGGCGGCCTTCGCCATAGCCGCACCAGGCGCCGACCCGGCCGTACGGATGGCCGAGCAGAGCCCGCTGCTGGCGCTGGATGCGCTGTTTGCGATGATCGCCGGTCTGGTCTCCACCAACTTCATGAATATCATCACCGGCAGCTTGTCGGCCAAGGCATCGTGGCAGGGCGGGTCACGGCTGGCGTGGACGTCGGCTATCGCGGTGGTGGGCACACTGATGGCGGCCTACAGCCTGCTGGTGACCGACGTGGTGAGCGTGTTCCACACGTTTCTGGTGGTGTTGCTCATCTGGGAGACACCCTGGCTGGCCATTCTGCTCACCGACTACTTTGTGGTGCGCCGCCGCCGCTACCTGCCCGAGGATATCTATGGACTGACGGGCCGTATCCCCGCTTTCAACCGGCGGGGTGTCATCGCTTACTGCGGCGGGCTGTTCTGCACCGCCCTGTTCTCGTACACGGGCGAGCTGGCGTTTCTCGGGATACCGCTCTACAGCCCGCTGATGGCCCGGTACTTCGACGGCGCCGACTTCTCGTACATCATCGGCTTCATCGTGTCGGCGATGCTCTACTGCGCCATTGCCCGGCCCGACGGGGATGCCGCAGGGTCGCCATCCGTCACTATCGTGGCCACCACCGAGGGTGAGCAGCCCATCGTGCGGACAGCGGAGCCGGTGCGGCCGCTGCTCACCACCGTGGTCTCGGCCGTGTACATGGTGGTGCTCTCAATGCTCTACCTGGTGCTCACGCTCGCGGTGCGGGTCGTGCTGCGCGATGCCGACGCCGGTGCGCTGCGCCTGTTCCCGCCACTCTTGGTGGGCTGCCTGGGCCTGGCGGGCGGGCTGAAGCTGCCTGAGCTGGTGGACCACCTGATTGACCGCATCGATGACCAGCGGCTGCTGGCCGAGGCCGCCGATACCTTCAGCCGAACGCAGTCTTTGCGGGCGGTGGCAGCGTTTCTCACCGAACAGGCAATCTACCGCCTGGAGTGCACCCGCGCGTGGTTGGTGCTGCCGGACGGTATGCGGGAAGCTTGGGCCGCGCCGCAACCCGCACCCTCGGGCCCGCTGTTGGACCGGCTGGCGAGTGCTACCCAGGCCGCCGTGCTAATGGACGACCATGACGGCGCCGGCTCGGCCCCCTCGTGGTTGCGAGATGAAGCGGTGGGGCCCTGGGTGGCCGCGGGCGCCCGCGTGCTGGTGCCTCTGCGCACCCCGCAAACGGCCACCGATGAGGGCCGCCTGCTGGGAGTATGGGTGGTGGGCGCGCCGCGTGTGGGTGGTGCGCTCAGTGTCCGGCGGGTGCGGCTGCTGGAGCGCATCGGCCAGAGCGTTATCCTGCACCTGGACCACGCCCGCCTTGCCTGGGAGCACCAAGAGTCGCTATTGCGTGCTAACGAGGTGCTGGAGCGCCGGGTGGCCGAGCGCACGGCACAACTGGAGCGGGCTAACGCCGAACTGGAGGAGGCGCGCACCCTGGCCGAAGCCGCCAGCCGGGTGAAGGGCGAGTTCCTCACCATGATGAGCCATGAATTGCGGACACCGCTCAATGCCGTCATCGGCTACAGCGAGGGGCTGCGAGAGGTGGCTGAAGAGGAGGGGCGAGCCGAGTACGCTACCCGCCTGCAGCGCATTGAGGCGGCCGGCCGGCACCTGCTGGCGCTCATCAACGATGTGCTCGACCTCTCGAAGGTGGAGGCCGGTCGCGCCGACCTTGAGCTGGAGACGTTTGAGGTGCACCAGTTGGTGGCGGACGTGGCTGCCGGTGGCGGCGCTGTGGTGCAGCAGCACGGCAATACGCTTACGGTGGAGTGCCGCACGGACGCCGGGCAGATGCATAGCGACATCACGCGCCTGCGGCAGGTGCTGCTCAACCTGCTGAGCAACGCCGGCAAGTTCACCGAGCAAGGGCAGGTGGTCCTGAGCGCGGTGCGGCTGGGCGACCGGGTGGTGTTCCAGGTGCGGGATACCGGCATCGGCATGACGCCGGAGCAGCTCGATGTGCTCTTCCAACCGTTCACGCAGGCCTATGCTGCCAATTCCCGGCACCCTGGCGGCACCGGCCTTGGCCTCGCCCTGTCGCAGCGCTTCTGCCACCTGATGGGCGGCGATATTACCGTCGAGAGCGCGCTGGGCGTGGGTTCGGTGTTCACCGTCAGCCTGCCCGCCGATGCCGGTGCTCCGCCCGCAATCGCGGCCACGGAGGCGCCGTGATGCCGCACCGGCCACGCATCCTGCTGGTAGAAGACGACGAGGGCAACCGCGACATGCTGGCGTGGCGCCTGGAGCGCGCCGGGTTCGAGATCGGCGTGGCGTTCGATGGGCGGGCGGGCCTGACCGCCGTGCGCACTCAGGCGCCCGACCTCATCTTGCTCGACCTGAGTCTGCCCGGCATCAACGGCTGGAGGTTGGCCAAGCTGCTCAAGGCCGATGTGGCCACCCGCAACATCCCGGTGATAGCGCTGACCGCGCACGCCATGCCGTGGGACCGTGACCGAGCCCTGGAGGCCGGTTGTGACGACTATGAGACGAAGCCGGTGGAGTTTGCCCGCTTGCTCGGCAAGATCCAGGCGTCACTAGGCCGGCCGCCGGACGGGTCACTGCACTAGTGCGCCGCAAGCTTTCAGAACCTGAACTTCACGCGGTTCCTTACGAAGTAGGGTCGGTACGCTGCCATTACCTCTGAAAGATAGAATTTGGCACGAGTTGGGCTATTGGCGTAAGAAGTCTCGAACCGTAGCAACCCCGAAGGTTCTTGCTGGTAGCGGAGCAGCGTTCGGCGTACCTCACGGTTGTTATGTGCAACTTGTACTTCTATGCCATCGCTGCCATCCGGTCGAACAGCATAAGAAAGCTTTAACGCGCCGAATTCCGTTTGAGGCATCTGATGAACTCCTTTACCCCCTGCGGCGCTCCAGCTCCTCCCACACCTGCTGCGGGGTCAGGTCACGCGATGCCAGCAGGATGAGCGAGTGGAACCAGAGGTCGGCGACCTCGGAGATGACGCGGTCGTCGCTCTCGCTGACGGCGGCAATGGCCACTTCGCCGCCCTCCTCCGCCACCTTCTTGGCCACCCGTTGCGGCCCGGCCTTCAGCAGCCCGGCCACGTAGCTGCCCTCCGGCTGCAGCGCCTTGCGCTCCTGGATGATGGCGAATAGCGCCATCATGGCGTCGGGCGTCACCAGGCTGGCGGCCGGGGCCGCCGCTTCACCGGCAGGCACATCGGCCGGCGTGAGCGGAGTGGCGAAGAAGCAGGTGACCTCGCCGGTGTGGCAGGCGGGCCCCTCGGGCTCCACCTGCAGCAGCAGTACATCGCCGTCGCAGTCGGCCGTCACGCTCTTCACGTTCAGATAGCTGCCGGAGGTCGCGCCCTTGTGCCACAACTCCTGGCGGCTACGGCTCCAGAACCACGCTTGCCCGCTTTCCAGCGTGCGGCGCAGGCTCTCGGCGTTCATGTTGGCCACCATCAGCACCTGGCCGGTCCGCACGTCCTGGGCAATGGCGGGGATGAGGCCGGCGGGGTCAAATTTCAACATCACCGAACTCCCAGCTTCTGCGGACTGCGGGCACTCAGAGTGATCCCGTCCCTATCGATAGTGCGGACCATCGGGTTCTGGTTGCGCCGCATCAGATCCAATTCTGCTTCTGTGTAAATGAACACATCCACCGGCAGGCCGCACCCCAAAAAAGCGTCAAGGTAGTCGGGGATGCGGTCGAACCACTGGGGCCGATCGTCTTCGCTCAACACCACGCACAGATCGGCGTCGCTTCGGGCGCCGTAGTTGCCTTTGGCGAGCGAACCAAATAGAAGAACCCGCTGTACCCGGGGATCCTTTTCCACCAACGACTGAGAGCGTTCCCGCAGCAGACCGATGGCTTTAGGGCCGTCGAGGAATCTGACCGTCACACCACTCGATGATTGTTCCAGCATCTGCAATCGCCTGTTCTGCATCTTCTTGGAAAAAGAAGTCCTGCGGAGAGCCTGATGGCAGGCTGTCCGGGTAACGTGAATTGAGGTAGAGCTTCTCCAGCCGTCGTGCTGCCCGATCGACATCCTGAGGAACTAACCCTAGGTAAGGTAGCATTTCGCTCAGGTTATGTCCGCGAACCTCCCCATGCCTCGACTGAAATACTGCCTTGAGCGCCTTCTCTGCCGACTGCTGCGCCGCAAAACAGGCCCACTCGAAAAATCCGCTTGCACTGTTGTGCTGGGCGACAGTGAGATCGGCTTCGCTTGCGATAGCCAGTCAGCACTGCGCTCTGGCATGTTACGGCCGCACGGGAATGCCCTGAGTGGCCATGTAGTCCTTCACCTGGCGGATGGTCAGGTCGCCGTAGTGGAATAGCGTGGCGGCGAGCACGGCGTCGGCCTTGCCGGCGGTGACGGCCTCGGCGAAGTGGGACAGCGTACCGGCGCCGCCGCTGGCGACCACGGGCACGGTCACCGTCTCGGAGATGGCCCGCAGCAGGTCGACGTCGTAGCCGGCCTTGGTGCCGTCGGCGTCGATGCTGTTGACCACGATCTCGCCCGCCCCTAGTGCAACGGCCTTGTGGGCCCATTCCACCGCATCGAGCCCGCTGGACCGTCCGCCGTCCGCTCCGGTGTGCGTGCGCACTTCCCAGCGGACGGGGTCGCTGCCGGGCACGCGCTGGGCGTCCATGCCCAGCACGATGCACTGCGAACCGAACCGTTCGGCCCCCTCGGCGATGAGCTGCGGGTTGCGCACGGCGGCGGTGTTGATGGACACCTTGTCGGCGCCAGCCACCAGCATCCGCTTCATGTCATCGACGGTACGCAGGCCGCCGCCGATGGTGAGGGGGATGAACACTTGGTCGGCGGTGCGCTCCACCACGTCGATCATGATAGGCCGTTCGTCGCTGGACGCGGTGATGTCGTAGAACACCAACTCGTCGGCGCCCTCGCGGTTGTAAAAGGCGGCCAGCTCGACGGGGTCACCCGCATCGCGGTGGTCGCGGAACTTCACGCCCTTGACCACGCGGCCGGCCTTCACATCGAGACAGGGAATGACGCGGACCGTGAGCATGCTACTCCTCGTTGCGGCTCTGGCGCACCAGTACCCACAAAGTGTAAAGCCAAGCGGGCACGAACACGATAGCCATGCTCAGGTTCTGCCCCGGCGGCTCCCTATAGGAGAACTCGTCGAACGGCAGCAGCAGGTACTGGAGCGCGGACTGGATGGCCATGATGAGGCTGACCACGCCGGTGATGCCGAAGATGGCCAGCAGGATCGCGGTATACGCGCGCCCCATCAGTGTCTCGAAGCCGGGCTGGGCGGATACTACTCTGCGGCGCGCCACAGTGTGGGTGACAAACAGCACCGCCCCGACCAACAAGCTGGTCACGGCAGCGATGGCGTCCTGGCGCACCTGACGGTCGTTCTCGGCGATGGCGCGCCGCTGGTCGTCGGCAGTGGGTTTGTCTGGTTTGGTCTCGCCGGGAGCAACCGGCACGGCGAGGGGCGGGCGATAGTAGCTGACCTCTCGCCCAAAAACCTGGGCCATGCCCACCTTGAGGCCGCCGGCCAGCCCGAAGGTGCCCGCCAGCAGGCCGCCAGCGCACATCACGTACAGGTAGGCGATGAGGAGCATGCGCGGCGAGAAGCCGGCGCCCTGCCCCGATCGCGCCCGCCCCACGGTCCATGCCCCCACCGCCACCAGCATCGCGACGACCACCAAGACCAGCAAGACTGCAAGTACACCTGTCACAATATTTCGCCCTCCAGTAGGCGCTCGGCCGGGAACCAGCGATTGCGGACTGCACCGACGAGGTAGAGGGAACCGGTGACGCACACCAGGCCGTCCGGCCCGGCGAGCGCGATGGCGGCGGCCACAGCGGCCATCGGGTCGGGCTCTGCGGTGGCAACGGTGTCACGGCGGCGCACCGCTTCGGCCAGCACAGTGGCGGGCACGGCTGGTTTGGCCAGCACAGAGGCCTGCGTCGCCACCACGTGCTGCGTGCGCGGTAACAGGGCGTCTAGCACGGCATCCAGGTCCTTGGACGCACCGACGCCCAGTACGAGCACTACCGGGCGGTTGGGGTAGGCAGCGCGTAGGGTGTCTCGCAGGCTCTCGGCCTTTTCACGATTGTGGGCGCCATCGAGCACCACCGTGGGCCGTTGCTGCACCACCTCGAACCGGCCGGGGAGCGTCGCCGTGGCGAGCCCGGTCCGTAGCGCGTCGTCACTGACGGTGGCGCCCCGTTCCCGCAGCAGGTCGGCGGTTGCCGCGGCACACGCCGCGTTGGTGGCTTGGTGCGGGCCGGCCAACCGGATGCGGAGTCCCTTTCGCCGCGCTGCCGGGGTCGTGACATCGAAGGTGGTTCCGGTGACATCGCTGGAGGTGACCGTCAACCGTACGTCCTCGCCCACCACCCACAATGGCGCTCCGACCGCGTTGGCCTCGGCCCTGATAACGGCGAGCGCCGATGGGTCGTTGGTAGCCGTCACGGCGGGCACTCCGGGTTTGAGGATGCCGGCCTTGTGGTGGGCGACGTCGGCCAGGGTTGGCCCGAGGGCATTGAGGTGATCGTGTCCGACGTTGGTGATGACGGCGACCTCGGGCCGCAGCACGTTGGTGGCGTCGTACCGGCCGCCGAGGCTCACCTCCACCACGGCGTAGTCCACGTGAGCGACGGCGAACGCCTGTAAGGCGATGGCTGTCCAGAGTTGGATGAAGGTGACGTCGGCTGCTAACGCCGGGTGGTCCATCAGGGTCGTCCGCAGCCGCTCCACGAGGGCCGTGAGTGCTGTTGGGGCGATGGGCCGCCCGTCTATCTGGACCTTCTCCACCGCCTCTTGCAGGTAGGGCGAGGTGTGCAACCCGGTGCGGTGGCCGGCCGCCTGCAGCACCGCTGCGATGAGGGTGCTGGTGGACCCCTTGCCCGCCGTGCCTCCCACATGCACGGAGCGTAAGCCGGCTTCGGGGTGGCTCAGCGTTTCCATCAGCGCTTGCATGGTGGCCATGCGGGTGTTGCCCCAGGCGGCCCGGTTGGGCGGTGGCGTGCTGGACGCGCGCACGAACGACTCCAGGTAGGCGATGGCGGAACCGTAGTCCAAGGGGACGCCGGGTGCAGGCGTTGGCATGCTATGGGTGGGCTAGGCCGCGAGCGCGTGGAGCGCTTGCGGCAGGTCGATCGCTCCGGTGTAGAGCGCCTGGCCGATGATTGCGCCCTCCACGCCGAGGTCGCGCAGCCGCAGCAGGTGTTCTACCTTGCTGACGCCGCCTGCTGCGACGACCGGCCGTCCGGCTGCCGCCACCACTTGGGCCAGCGCCGCGAAGTTCGGCTCGGTGTTGGTGCCGTCGCGGGCGATGTCGGTGTAGACAAAGCGGGGTACGCCCAGCGCTGCCATCTCGGCGATGAGGTCGAGCGCGTCGGTGTCGGTGGCGGTGCGCCAGCCGTCCAGCGCCACCTTGCCGTTGCGGGCGTCCACACTCACCACAACGGCGTTCGGGAAGCGGGCACAGGCCTCCCGCACCAGCTCAGGGTCGCGCACGGCCGCCGTGCCCAGGTGCAGACGGTCGATGCCCCAGCCGTGCACCTCAGCAATGGTCTCAATGGTGCGCAGGCCGCCGCCCATGCCCACCGGCAGGTTCACGCCCCGGACAATGGCCCGGATGGCGGCGGCGTTGGTGAGCACGCCGTCCTTCGCGCCGTCGAGGTCCACGGTGTGGAGGCGGGTGGCGCCGAGATCACGCCAGCGGCGCGCTGTGGCCGCAGGGTCCTCAGAGAACACAGTCTCCTTATCGTAGTCGCCCTGGAATAGGCGCACGCAGCGGCCGCCGCGCAGGTCAATGGCCGGGATGACGTCCAAGCGTGGTCCTTAGGAAGTTGTCATAGACCTTCAGCCCGATGTCGCCGCTCTTCTCAGGGTGGAACTGGGTGGCGAACAGATTGCCCCGGGCGATCGCGCTGCAAAACTCAACGCCATATTCAGTCTGACCCGCAATGATCCGCGGGTCGGCGGGCTTCACGTAATACGAGTGCACGAAGTAGAAGTAGCTGTTGTCGGGGATGCCATGGAAGACCGGCGTCTCGGCCATCTGGCTCACCTGGTTCCAACCCATGTGCGGCACCTTCAGGCCGGGCTCGTCGGCGAACCGCACCACGGTGCCCGGCACAGCGCCCAGGCAGGCGCTGCCGCCGCCCTCCTCCGTCACGTCGAACAGCACCTGCAGGCCGATACAGACGCCCATGAATGGCCGGTCATCTTCGATCAGCCGCTTCACCAGGTCGTCGAGGCCGCGCTCCTTGAGGCCGCGCACGGTGTCGCTAGCCGCCCCAACGCCGGGCAGCACAACGGCATCCGCCTTCTGAATGGCGTCACGTTCCGCGGTGATCTCGGCGTCGTAGTCGAGCTTCTTGAGCGCTCGCAGCACGTTACGTATATTGCCGGCGCCGTAGTCGATGATGGCAATCAAGGAGTGCCCCGCCCTTAGCGAGAGTGTGCCTGTTTATCTTAGCATCAACCCACTTGCACGGGGGCACTGCCAGCTTTCATTTGGTGTTTAGAATAGCTCATTCGCCCATTGTAAAATGGGCGGAGTGCTATACTCGCGGCACTCTTCACCGTCGGAGGTCCCCCGTGGCTGACGAGAAGGCCACCGCTCGCGCCAAAGCGCTGCGAGACCAGCTTAACGCACACAACTACCGCTACTACGTGCTCGATGCGCCCACCGTCAGTGATGCTGAGTACGACCGGCTGATGAATGAACTGCGGGCACTGGAGGCTGAGCACCCTGAGTTGCTGACGCCCGACTCGCCCACGCAACGTGTCGGCGCACCGCCCATCGAGGCGTTTGGTGTGGTTGAGCACCCGGCGCCGCTGCTGAGCCTGGGCAACGTGTTCAGCCACGAGGAGTTGGAAGCCTGGCACCGGCGGGTCACCAACCTGCTGGACGGCCGCAGCTTCGACTTGGTGTGCGAGTTGAAAATGGACGGGCTGGCGATGGCGTTGGTGTACCAGGACGGGGTGCTGGTCACCGGCGCCACCCGCGGCGACGGTCTGCGGGGCGAGAATGTCACGCAGAACGTGCGTACGCTCCGGTCCGTGCCGCTGCGTCTGCCTGCTGGCGCCCCGGCGCGGTTCGAGGTGCGGGGCGAGGTCTATCTGAGCAAAGCCGGGTTCGCCCGCATCAACCAAGAGCGGGCGGCGCAGGGGTTGCCGTTGTACGCCAACCCACGCAACTCCGCCGCCGGGTCGCTGCGCCAGCTCGACTCCCGCATCACCGCCAGCCGGCCGCTCGACATCTTCATTTACCAGTTAGGTTGGGCTGAGGGCGCGATGGCGCTGCCCGGCACGCACTGGGAGACCATGGCCTGGCTGAAGTTGTTGGGGTTCCGGACCAACGAGTTGAACCGCCACTGTCCGACGCTGGCGGACGTCATCGCGTTTGTGGATGAGTGGCAGGACAGGCGGCACGATCTGGACTATGAGACAGACGGCGTGGTGATTAAGGTGAACCGGCTGGACTACCAGGCACAACTGGGTGTGGTGGGCCGGGAGCCCCGCTGGGCCACCGCCTACAAGTACCCTTCGGTGCAGGGCACCACGAAGCTCCTGTCCATCGACGTGAATGTGGGACGGACCGGCAGCCTCAACCCCTTCGCCGTGCTGGAGCCGGTGCAGGTGGGTGGCGTCACCATCCGTCACGCCACGCTGCACAACGAAGAGGACGTACGGCGCAAGGACGTGCGGGTGGGCGACACCGTCATCGTGCAACGGGCCGGCGAGGTCATCCCTGAGATCGTGGGGCCGGTGCTGGACCTGCGGCCGGAGGGCGCCCAACCGTACTCGTTGCCTGCCGAGTGTCCAGAGTGCCGCACCCCAATCCTGCGGCCGGCGGGGGAGGCGATGGCGTACTGTCCGAACAAGGCGTGTCCGGCGCAAGGGTTGGAGCTGCTGAAGCACTTCGTGTCTCGCGGGGCCATGGACATCGACGGGGTGGGCGAGTCGCTGTGCGCCACGCTGCTGGCCACCGGACTCGTGTCCGACGTGACGGACCTCTACGGCCTGACGGCGGAGCAGCTTGAGCAGCTTGAGCGCATGGGCAAGAAGAGCGCCGCCAACGTGGTCGCAGCGATCGCCGCCAGCCGTGACCGGCCGCTGGCCCGCCTCATCTTCGCGCTGGGCATCCGACACGTCGGCAGCGAGAACGCCGACCTGTTAGCGCGTCAGTTTGGCTCACTCCAGGCGTTGATGGACGCGGCGAAGGACGAGGACCTGTTGACCGCGATCCCCGGTATTGGCCCGAAGGTGGCAGCGAGCATCATCGAGTACTTCGGAGACCCGGAGAACCAACGGGTCATTGGGAAGCTACGGGACGCCAATGTGCGCATGCAGGATGAGGCCCAGCCGCGGAGTGAGAAGGCAACGCCGCTGGCCGGACTGGAATTCGTGTTCACCGGCCGCCTCGAACGAATGACGCGCGCCAACGCTGAAGCTATGGTGAAGGAGTTGGGCGCCACTGCCGTCAGCAACGTTACCCGCAAGACCGGCTACGTGGTGGTGGGCGAGGACGCCGGTTCCAAGGCCGAGCGAGCGGAGCACCTCAAGATACCGCTGCTGACCGAGGACGAATTCCTAACGCTGGTGAGCCAAGCTAAACGCCAAGCGGATTCTCCACCCGAGACATAGACCGCCGTGGTAGAATCGGGACGCGCAGCAGGCACAGTTTGCCGCTGTGCTGCTGGAGGCGCAGGTAGTGTTCAACCCCATCAACTGGTTGCTCGGTCTCTTCTCCTATGACGTTGGGATCGATTTAGGCACCGCCAATACGCTGGTGACGGTCAAGGGGAAGGGCATCGTCATCGACGAGCCGTCCGTCGTGGCAATTGACCGTGAGACCCGCAAAGTGCAGGCCATCGGGCTGGAGGCCAAGCAGATGGTGGGCCGTACCCCGGCCCGCATCGTGGCCATCCGCCCGCTGCGCGACGGCGTCATCTCCGACTTTGATACCACCGAGCGCATGCTCGAGTACTTCATCAACAAAGTGCACGCACAAAACGCCGTGATGATCCCCCGTCCCAGGGTAGTGGTGGGTATCCCAAGCGGTGTCACCGAGGTGGAGCGCCGCGCAGTGCACGACGCCACGTTGAACGCCGGCGCCCGGGAGTGCTACCTGATCGAAGAGCCAATGGCGGCGGCCGTGGGCGCCGGACTGCCGGTGATGGAACCCAGCGGTAGCATGATCGTCGACATTGGCGGCGGCACTACAGAGGTGGCTGTCATCTCGCTGGGTGGCATCGTAGCTTCCGCCTCCATCCGAGTGGCCGGCGACGGGATGGACCGCAACATCATTGATGCGGTGCGCCTGAACCACAACCTGCTGATCGGCGAACGGACAGCCGAGACGATCAAGATGGAGGCCGGGTCGGCGTTCCCCCTGCGGGAGGAACGGGAGGTGGAAGTGCGCGGCCTTGACCTGGTGGCCGGCCTGCCCCGTACCGTGACGCTGAGCACCATCGAAATCCGCGACGCCCTGTCCAGCTCTATCAACGCTATCATCGAAGCGGTACGCGATACCATTGAGCGGACGCCGCCCGAACTGGTGACCGACATTATGGAGCGCGGCGTGGTGTTGGCGGGCGGTGGCGCGATGCTGGAGGGGCTGGACCGGCGCCTGTCGCAGGAGACCAAGTTCAAGGTCTACGTGGCCGACGATCCGTTGCGGTGCGTGGTGCGGGGCACCGGTGAGGTATTGGAAGAGCTGGACCGGTTGAAGCCGGTGTTGGCCCAACTCAGCGTGCGCAAGCCGCCCCGAACGGCTGCTTAGCCCCGTGCTGGCGGGCCTGCTGCCGGCGGTTGCCGAAGGGATAGACGAGGAGGTGGGGTGCTTACCAGGCGCTGGTCGGTAGGCGTGTCGGTGGTGGCGCTTGCGGCAGGGGTGGCAGTGCTCGCCGGCGCTACCGGTGTGCCCGGCTTCCTCAAGACTCCAGGCGTCGAGGCCACTGCGCCATTGCTGGGCTTTGCCCGGGCCGTGGTCTCGCCGGTGGTCGACTTTGCGGGTAATGTCGGACGGCTCGGCAGCATGGCCGACGAGAACCGCGACCTGCGCCAGCAACTGGAGAAGGCCCAAACCGACGTCGCTGCCCTGCGTGAGGCTGGCGAGGAGAACAAGCAACTCCGAGCGCTGTTGGGCTACGAACGCGATAACCCCGGCCGCGAGTACCTGCCGTCCCGCGTTATCGCGAACGACCCCAACGGCCTGCTGCGTACGGTTGTCATCGACCGCGGCAGCGACCAGGGCGTGCAGAAGGGGCAGGTGGCCGTCACCGACCGTGGTATGGCGGGCAAGGTCATTGCCGTTTACCCCCGGTCCGCCAAGCTGTTGCTCACGGTCGACCCAGCGTCGGTTATCAACGGAGTAGCCCAGCGCAGCCGTGTTCCCGGAGTGGTGGTGGGCCGGCCAAATGGTGACCTGCTGATGCAGTACGTGGACAAAGACGCCGACGTCAAGGAAGGCGACATCATCGTCACCTCCGGTCTGGGCGGCGGCTATCCCAAGGGCATCGTGCTGGGCGCCGTGAAGAAGGTGACCAACGAAGACCAAGCCCCGTTCAAAGAGGTGCGGGTCGCCTCGGCCGCCACCTCGGGCCCGCTGGAGATGGTGATGGTGGTGCTCGACTTTGTGCCGGGTGAGTTACCCTAGCGGTAACCCGAAACTGGTGGTCTTAGAGAGAGGGACTTGCATGAACCCCATTCGTGTCACCCAGATGGACCATATCGTGCTGGCGGTTGCCGATGTCGAGCGGTCGCTGCGCTTCTACACCGAGGTGCTGGGCATCCCCGGCGAGCGGGTCGACGAGTTTCGCGCCGGGAAGGTGGGGTTCCCCTCGGTGCGTATTAACGCCGACACGCTCATCGACATCGCGACCCGCAAAGGCGAACCGGGCGCACCGAATGTGGACCACTTCTGTCTGGTGGTGCAGCCGGTGGACTTCGCGGAGTTGGTGGCGTACCTGCGTGCCAACGACGTCACCATCGTCTCGGAACCTGTATCGCGTTGGGGCGCGCATGGCCGCGCCACGTCGGTCTACATCAAAGACCCCGACGGTAACGAGGTCGAACTCCGCGCCTATTGAGCGACGCCGCAGCGAAATGCCACGAGCCCCGGCAATGACACCGGGGCTCGTTCGTGTGCGGCCGAGTGCGCTACTTCGGCAGGTCGGCGTCTGGGGCAAAGAAGGCGCCGGGGATTTCGACGGGCACCACACCACGGGCCTCCCGGTCGTCCACCTGCCCGGGCCACCACTTGCGGCTGTCGCGAATGCGGGGCAGGGCGTCGGCGGCGCCCACCCGCAGCAGCACCAGCGGCGTGTTGCCCGTGCTGGTGAACATGTAGTAGGCGCCCCGTTGCAGCATGATGCCCTGGTGCTTGCCCAGCACTGTCGTCTTGCCGTCAGGGTCTTGGAACGTCGCCTCGCCGTCCAGGATGACGAACACGTGGTCTTCGCGCTCGTGCGTGTGCAGGTAGTTCTCGCCACCCTGGGCGTAGACCTTCACCCACACGTACATCAGGTCGGTGACGGCCACCTCGTTGTCGAGGTGACCCTCCGACACCAGCGGTGTCTTCAGGGTGAACGTTTGGACGATGGGCTTCACTTCGGTCGTCATCGGGGGCCTCCAATGTGCTGTGTGGTGTTGGCGCGTAAGGCGCGGGTGCGATGAGCGGATTCTAGGCATCGGCGGGTGTGGCGTCAAACCCAGGTGGGGTGGGGTGGGGGCAACCGCATCTAAACCACCGCAGGCGTGCCGGTCCCCAAAAAGGGGCACGTTCCGCCAGTCCCACTCCCCAAACCCCCTGGCAAAGAGGGTTGCACCCTCTCTGCACTTACCCGCTAGCGCGCTCCGACGTCCTTTCGCCACATTTAGATGCGATAGCCCTGCAAGCAGGTATCTGTTCCTTGCGGGCACTTCGCACGAAACGTAGAATAGAAGCACCCCCCAACCGATAGGTGCGTCCAGCCGGGATGCAGAGGAGACGGTGCATGCAGCAGGGTACCTGGGTGCTGAAAAAGGGCTTGGCCCAAATGCTGAAAGGCGGCGTCATTATGGACGTCGTCACGCCGGAGCAGGCACAGATTGCGGAAGAGGCGGGCGCCTGCGCGGTGATGGCGCTGGAACGGGTGCCATCCGATATCCGCGCCGCCGGTGGTGTGGCCCGCATGTCGCCGCCGGAGATCATCGAGCGCATCATCAGCACCGTTAGCATCCCAGTGATGGCTAAGTGCCGCATCGGCCACTTTGTGGAAGCGCAGGTGCTCGAAGCGCTGGGGATCGATTACATCGACGAGTCGGAGGTGCTGACTCCGGCCGACGAGGCGCACCACGTGTGGAAGCACGACTTCAAGGTACCCTTCGTGTGTGGCTGCCGCGACCTGGGCGAGGCGCTGCGCCGCATTGGCGAGGGCGCGGCCATGATCCGCACCAAGGGTGAGGCCGGCACCGGCAACATCGTGGAGGCTGTGCGCCACATGCGCGCCGTCACCGCCGAAATCCGCAAGCTGCAGGGCATGGGCGAGGAAGAGTTGATGGCCGAGGCGAAGGCGCTGGGCGCCCCCTTTGAGTTGGTGCTGGAGATTCACAAGACCGGCAAGCTGCCGGTGGTGAATTTCGCGGCCGGCGGCGTGGCAACTCCCGCCGACGCGGCGCTCATGATGCAGCTTGGGTCCGACGGCGTGTTCGTCGGGTCGGGCATCTTCAAGAGCCAGAACCCGGCGAAGGTGGCCAATGCAGTAGTGCAGGCCGTCACGCACTTCCGCGACCCGCACATCATTGCTGAGGTGTCCAAAGAGTTGGGCGATGCGATGCCCGGCATGGACGTTCGCACGCTGCCGGAGACGGCACAACTGGCACGGAGGGGTTGGTAGCCCAGATGCGCATTGGGGTGCTGGCGCTGCAGGGCGACTTCCTGGAGCACAGGCAGATGCTGGAGCGGTTGGGGGCAGAGGTGGTGGAAGTACGCCTGCCCACCGACCTCGAAGGCCTCGATGGTATTGTGATCCCCGGCGGGGAGAGCACCACCATTGCCCGGCTGCTACAGCGCTACAGCCTGCTGGAGCCGATACGCGACCGTATCCGGGGCGGCATGGCAGCCTTGGGCACCTGCGCCGGCATGATCGTGCTGGCGCAGCACGCGGAAGGATTGGACCGCGAGGGGATCGGGCTCATGAGCATCGACGTGAGGCGCAACGCCTTCGGCCGCCAGGTGGATAGCTTCGAGGCCGATATCCCGATGCCCAAGATCGCCCCCGATCCCGTCCACGCGCTCTTCATCAGAGCCCCGCTCATCGAGCAGGTGCGGCCACCTGCTGAAGTGCTCGCCACCCTGGAGGATGGCACGATTGTTGCTGCGCGACAGGGCCACATGTTGGCCCTGTCGTTTCACCCCGAACTGACGGACGATACCCGCGTGCATGCGTACTTCCTGGCGATGGTGCGGGACGGCCAGCGCGTCGCCGCCGAGAGCCGGCCTTGACCCGACGCCACGGCTGGCACGAGGCCTCCAGATGACCTCAGCACGTGATCTGCGGCCGACGGACGTGGTGGCGCTCGCAGCGTTCGAGGCCCGCGCCACCAATAACCAGGCGCGCACGCGCGATGCGCTGCAGCGTGAGGGGAAGGGTCCCTTGGTGCTGAAGACGCTGGTGGAGCCGTGGCTGCCTATTGAATCGCGCCGCAGCGTCGTGGCCGCCGACGGGCTGGCCATCCGCGGGCTCAGTTCGGCGCGGCCCCGCCGTCGCTCGTCCGCGTGGGAGGTCGACTGGCTGCTGGCCGACGACACCCTGGCCCGCAAAGAAGCCACCATCGGCCTGCTGGAGCAGATTGTGAGCCGGTGTGCCGAGGCCGGCGCCCTGCGGGTGTTTGTGCGGGTGCTGCGCGATAGCGGCGCCGCCGAAGCCGCCCGTCACGCGGGGTTCTGGCCCTATATGTCCGAGACCTTGTTCCGCCGCGAGGCCGGCGGCGCCGCCACAGTGGCGGTGGTGCCCACCGGGCTGCGGCCTCGGGCCAAGCAAGATGACCTCGCGCTGTTCCGTCTGTACAGCGCTGCAGTGCCCAGCGCTGTCCGCAGTGCGGAGGGTATGACGCTGGAGGAGTGGGAAGCGAGCCAGGAGGCGCTGCCGGGCCGGCGGCGCGATTTTGTGCTGTGCCGTGTAGACAACCTGGATGCGTGCGTGTGGGTGGCGCGTGCGGGCAGCGGCAGCCAGATCGGGCTCATCGCCACCCGCGACGACGAGGCGACGGTCAACGGCCTGGTGGGCTATGCCCTCAGCCAGTGCGGTCCCAACCGTCCGGTCACCGCGCTAGTGCCGGATTTTCAAACCGGGTTCCAGTTCGCGTTGCGAGAAGATTGGGGCTTTGAGGAGGTTGCGCATTATCAAATGCTGATCCGTCGCCTGCCAGTGCGCGTCGCTCAGCCGGCGTTCGTGCCTGCTCGAGCGTAGACTCCGGGCTGCTGCTGCGAAATCTCGGCCACACACTAAAGGCATGTATCAACTACAACCGTTGGTCACCGACGATCTCGATCTCTTACTCGACGTTCTCCCCCCGCACATCGCCGCGCCCCTTCGCAACGACGACGGCCATGCCCATCTGTTGGAGGTGATCATGGACCTGGGGCGCCTACCGGAAGCCCGCTATAGCTGGAAGGAGGTGCAACTCTCCGACCGTGAGGTGAGCGAAGAAGACTTGGCGTATGTGGAAACGCGCATCGGTTCGTTCGGCGAGGACAACCGCGCCGGCATCGAGCGCACGTTGCACCGCATCTCCTGCATTCGGAACCGCCCTGGGCGCATTGTGGGCCTTACCTGCCGGGTGGGCCGCGCCGTTTTCGGCACCATCGCTATCATCAAAGACCTGGTGGAATCGGGGAAGAGCATCCTGCTGGTGGGCCGCCCCGGCGTGGGCAAGACCACCATGCTACGCGAGGTGGCGCGGGTGCTGTCCGACGACCTGCGCAAGCGGGTCGTGGTGGTGGACACCTCGAACGAAATTGCCGGCGACGGCGATATTCCGCACCCGGCCATTGGCCGCGCCCGCCGCATGCAGGTGATGAAGCCATCGCTGCAGCATGCCGTGATGATCGAGGCGGTGGAGAACCACATGCCCGAAGCGGTCATCATCGACGAGATCAGCACCGAGGACGAAGCGCGGGCCGCCCGCACCATCGCCGAGCGCGGCGTGCAACTGGTGGGCACCGCCCACGGCAACACGCTGGAGAACCTGATGATGAACCCGTCGCTCACCGACCTGATCGGCGGGATCCAGTCGGTCACCCTGAGCGACGAGGAAGCCCGCCGTCGCGGCACCCAGAAGTCGGTGCTGGAGCGCAAGGCGCCGCCAACCTTCGAGATCGTGGTGGAGATACGGTCGTTCGGCGAGGTGGCGGTGCATGGCGATGTCGCCAAGACCGTTGACCAACTGCTGCGCGGCCGCAACTCCCAACCGGAGGTGCGCAAGCTTGGCGCTGACGGCGATGTGCAGATCACCAAGGCGGCTCCGGTGTTCGAACCGCTGAACCGCGAGCGCTCAGCGCGCGAGCCGTCCTTCCGCGAGCCCGCGCCGCGTGAGCCGTCGCTGCGGGTGGTGCCCCGGCACGAGCAGGAGGAGGAGCCCGAGGACTACGGCGACGCGCCACCCCCCATGAAGGTGTTTGCGTACGGCGTCAGCCGGTCCCGTCTGGAGGCAGCCGTGCGAGGGGCCGGCCTCAACATCAAGCTGCTGGACAACTTGGACGGCGCCGACGCTATGCTGACGCTGCGCAACTATTTCCGTCGCAAGCCACAGGTGCTGCGCGACGCCGAGGCCATGGGCGTTCCCGTCTACGTGCTGAAGAGCCATGCTGCCCTGCAGATAGAGCAGGGCCTGATGGCCATTAGCACGGCCGGCGGTGGCGGCACCCCGGTGCTGGAGGCGCTGCGCGAGGCTGAGGAGGCTGCGCACCACGTGCTGAGCAATGGCGAGGAGGGTGTAGACCTGAGCCCCCGCAACGCCTACATCCGGCGGTTGCAGCACCAGGTGGCGCAGCGCTACAATCTGCAATCCCGCAGCACGGGAAAAGAGCCGCAGCGGCGAGTGCACATCTACGCCGACGGCGCGCTGGGGGAAGAGGAGTAGCGCCGGGCGCTGTCGCCTGCGGTGCGCGCATATGGCGCTCTTCATCGCTTTCGAGGGCCTGGACGGGGCCGGTAAGACCACGCAGGTGGAACTGCTGACGGCACGCCTGGTGGCGCAGGGCCGGCGCGTGCTGCAGGTGCATGAGCCAGGGGGCACGGCGCTGGGTGAGCGGGTGCGCCAACTGGTGAAGCACGAGGTGGAGACGGCGCTAACGTCCGAGGCAGAGCTGCTGTTGTTCGCTGCCAGCCGGGCCCAACTGGTGACGGAGGTGCTGCGGCCGGCGCTGGCAGCCGGCATGGTGGTGCTGGCCGACCGGTATGTGGCGTCTACGTTCGCGTACCAGGGCTCTGGGCGTGGGCTCGATGCCGCCGCTATCGCGGACGTACAACGGTTTGCTACCGGCGGCCTTGAGGCTGACCTGACGGTATTACTTGACATAACACCAAAAACTGGACTTGCCCGCAAGGGCCGGCCCAAGCCGTCTGCCGAAGCTGCTGTGCAGTTCTCGCTCTTCAGCGATAGTGCGGCCGACCGGTTTGAGGATGAGGCCGAGAGTTTTGCGCTGCGGGTGCGGGAGGGCTATCTGCGCCAGGCCAACGCTGCAATGGCGGGCGGAGAGCGCCGGTGGTGCCGCGTCGATGGCGCAATGGGGGTGAATACTGTGGCGGCAGCGGTGTGGCGAGCGGTCGAGCCACTGCTTGACGGCTCGCATCGTGATCCCGCTCACACGGGTCAATGAAACCCTCACCAGATAATGGGGTAACAAGTCTTGACGGAAGTCGTTAGAATGGTGGGTCGCGCACCAGGAGAAACCCATGTCCTTACCGCCGTTCGTCCGTAGCCACCCACGGTGGGTGTCGTTCGTAACACTGGCCGTAGTGATGGTGGGGATGTTGCTTATGGCGTCGCGCGATGTGGCGCTGGAACCCATGCAGCGTGGCACGCTGGTGGCCAGCACCGTCCTTCTAGCGGGGCTTTCCGTCTGGATCATTCACTGGGAGTAGGACCCGCGGCCCGCCCTGCGGCCGGTAAGTAGGGGCAGAAGACAAGGCAATACACCATGACATATCCCGAAGAAAACAGTGCTCGGTTCCGGCGGCAACGCACCGACTTGGCCATCATGCTGGCCACGCAGAGCCGGTGGGAGGAGGCTGTGCAGGCCAACCGCGACGTCCTGCGGCGGTTCCCGACCGACGTCGACGCTCTGAACCGTCTCGGCAAGGCATCGCTGGAGCTTGGCCGCTATGCGGATGCGCGTGATGCTTACGGCAAGGCCGTAGAGCTGGAACCCAGCAACACCATCGCCCGCAAGAACCTGCAGCGGCTGGCTGCGATCAAGGGGGCGCCTGTCGAATCGGTGGGCGCCGGCGCCCGGGTCGACCCCTCCCTCTTTATTGAGGAGGCGGGCAAGACCGCAGTCGTCAGCCTGCAGAACTTGGGCTCCCGCGAGGCCGTCGGTAAGACTACTGCCGGCGACTCGCTCGCGATCCGGCCCGATGGCGGTTCGATCGGCCTGTACACGCTGAGCAACGAATACCTGGGCCAGCTCGATCCGCGCATGTCGAGCCGGGTAGCGCGGCTGATCGGGAAGGGTAACCGCTACGAAGCGGCGGTCACCAGCGCCACCGAGCAGGCCATACGCGTCATCCTGCGCGAGGTGTACCAGTCGCCCGAGATGGCCGGCCGGCCCTCGTTCTCCGTGAAGGCCGACAGCAGCTTCCGCCCCTACATCAAGGACAGCATGCTGCAGTATGGTCTGGACGACGAGGAAGAGGACGACGAGGATTTCCGCGACGACGAGGAGGACACTGCCGAGTGGGAGGAAACTCCCGAGGAGAGCCCGTTCGTCTCCACCTCCACCATCGCCGCCGCCGACTCTGACGATGAAGAAGAGGAAGAGTAGCAGGCCGGGCCCAGCGATCGCGTCAGTAAGAGCCCGGTGCACATGCACCGGGCTCTACGTTTCGGGCGGGCCGCCGTGCGTCAGCCACTCCTGCGCCAGCCAGCGCTCCTCATCCACGCTGCCCGCCACCTCGGCCAATCGCGCCAGGCGGAGCGCCGCCAGGTAGCGCCCCACCTGCGGTCCGAAGGGCACGCCCAGCCGAACCAGGTCGTCGCCCCGCAGGATCGGCCGTACATACCGCCATAAGGCCGTATACATGTGCACCAATCCACGTGTGTACGGGTGTGCTGGTCCGTAGGTGGCAGCCTCCAGCAGCGCAGCCGGCGCACCATCGCACATCCGGCAGACGGAGGCGGCAGTCGCCTGTCCTGCCGATAGGGTGTTCAGCCTGTCCCGTAGCGCTGGTAGGGCAGCCAGCGGTAATGAGTACCCCCGTGGTAGTTGCAGCGCTTCCACCAGACCGTTGAGTGCGGGGGTGTCCGCATCCCACGCCAACAGGCAGAGCAGCGCTGTTGCGGGCAGTGGCTCCCGATAGCGGGCGGCGGCGACGCGTGCCAGCCTGGACCGCGTGGCCGTGCCGTAGGCCAGGGCCGGGTGGATGGCCTGCAAGAGGCCGTGGTGTTGGAGCGCGTGCAGGCACGGCAACGGCCGAGCTTCCTGCAGGCAGCGTTCGAACTCGTGCCAGCGGCGGGGGCCGGTGAGCGTCCCCAGCTCGGCGGCGTGCTGGGCCAGCAGTGCTGCGGTCTCAGGCGCGAGGCTGAAGCCGAGCCGGACGGTGTACCGTGTCGCTCGCACCATGCGGGTCGGGTCGTCGCGGAAGCTGGCCGCGTGCAACACACGCACCTTGTGGGTATCCAGGTCGGCTCGTCCACCAGCAGAGTCGTAGAGCGTTCCCCAGCTATCGGGCGCCAGGGAGAGTGCCATTGCATTGATGGTGAAGTCCCGCCGCCGCAGGTCGTCGTCGAGCGTGCTGGGGGTGGTGACTGGCAGCGCACCGGGATGCGGGTAGGTTTCGCTCCGCGCCGTGACCACGTCGAGGCTCAAACATGGGAAGTGCACCGCCGCCGTACCGAACTGGGAATGGGCGGTGACGGAGCCGCCGAGTTCGCCCGCCAGCAACCGTGCCGCCACCACGCCGTCGCCCTCGACGGTCACGTCAGCTTCACCCCGGAACGGGAGTCCGAGCAGAGCATCCCGCACCCCTCCACCCACCATGTAGGCGGGAACGCCGTGGGCTGCGAGCAGGCGCCCGGCCTGCCGGAGCAGCGCGCTCGCCCCATCGGGCAGCCACTGGTCCAGCGCCACAGCGAGGTTCGGGGCGGGTTCGGCCATGCTCCGACGTTACCCGCCGGGGCCCATTGCCGCAAGGGGCGCGCGTTGACACCCCCGTACCCGCCACCTACCATGAGTCACAGGTAGCCCGCCATTTATGACCGCGCATCCCCCCGCCATTGGCCATCTTGAACAGCTTGTGGGCGTCTCATTTTGCGACGCCCAGCTCCTGCGTCAGGCGTTCATCCACCGTTCAGTCCTGAACGAGAACCCTTCGGTGGGGCTCGACTCTAACGAGCGCCTTGAGTTTCTGGGCGACGCCTTTCTGGGGTTTATGGTGGCGTCGATGCTGTTTGAGCGTGACCCAAACGCCAACGAGGGGACCCTCACCAAGCAGCGCTCCGCCCTGGTGCAGCGTGACACGCTGGCAGGAGTGGTGGAGCGGCGAGGCTGGGGCAGCGCGCTGATGATGGGCGCCGGCGAAGAGGCACGGGGCGGCAGGACCCGCCGGTCGACGCTGGCCAATCTCTACGAAGCGGTGCTCGGCGCCGTGTTGCTCGACCAGGGCGAGACGGTTGCCCGTGCGTTCAGTCTCGGCACGTTGCGCGACGCCATCGCCGAACTGGATGCCGGGAGCCTGGCGGTGGACCATAAGAGTCTGCTGCAGGAGCGTTGCCAGGCACAGCGCTGGACCAACCCCACCTACCGCTTGGTGGAGGATCAGGGTCCGCCGCATGCCCGCCATTACACGGTGGAGGTGCTGGTGAACAGCGAGGCGTGGGGCCGGGGCTCGGGCACCAGCCTGCGCCGTGCGGAGAAAGATGCTGCCCGCGAGGCGCTGGAGCACTTTCCGCTGAACGTCACCGAAACGCCGTCCTAGGAGCACCGCACTGTTCAACTTTCTCCGCCGCCGTACCGAGTCTCCGGAGGCCGTCGCCGCAGACGCAGAAAAGATCGAACAGGCATTGGAGCGGACCAAACGCACCTGGTTCGGCCGGCTCACCCAGATCTTTCGTCGCACCGATCTCCCTCCGGAGGTGTGGGACGAACTGGAGGAGGCGCTGATTTCAGCGGACGTCGGCGTGCAGACGACCGAAGACCTGCTGCAGCGGGTGCGCAACGACGTCAAGAAGGTCTCATCGCCCACGCCGGAGGACGTGCGCTTGGCGTTAAGGGCTGCCATGCTCGAGTTGCTCACGCCACCCGCTGGCGCCGTCGCTGCTGCGGAGCCGCCCGCCGGTACGCCGATGGTGGTGCTGGTGGTGGGCGTGAACGGGGCCGGCAAGACCACCACCATCGCCAAGTTGGCCCATGCGTACTTGGCCGACGGCAAGCGGGTGCTGCTGGCGGCCGGCGACACGTTCCGGGCTGCCGCCATCGAGCAGTTACAGACGTGGGGCCGGCGCGCCGGCTGCGACGTGATTGCTGGGCAGCCGAACGGCGACCCAGGAGCGGTGGCCTACGACGCGATGCAGGCCGGCATCAGCCGCAAAGCTGATGTGCTCATCATCGATACTGCGGGGCGCCTGCACACCAAGACCAACCTGATGGACGAACTGCGCAAGGTGCAGCGTGTGATCCAGCGTGTCGAACCGACGGCGCCCCACGAGGTAGTGTTGGTGCTGGATGCCACCACCGGCCACAACGGGCTGGCGCAGGCCACGCATTTCATGCAGGCGGTGGGGGTGACCAGCGTAGTGCTTACCAAACTGGACGGCACGGCCAAGGGCGGTACGGTGCTGGCAGTCACCGCCACCCTCGGGTTGCCTATCACCTTCGTGGGTACCGGTGAGAAGATTGACGACCTCACACCGTTCGATCCTGAAGCGTTCGTGGATGCCCTGCTAGGGTAGCGGCGGCCGCGCTGCCCACCTGCTAGCACTGTCCCATGGAAAACGTCCTGACCTGGTGGCTTGCGAGCACCCTTCTGGGGCTGCTGGCGGCGCCCTATGCCTACCTGGCCTTCCCCCGCCTCGCCGATCGCGGTCTGTGCTTCGTACGGCCGTTGGGCCTGCTGCTCACCACCTACGTTATGTGGATGCTGGCGGTGGTGGGGGTCATCCCGAACGGGCGGGGCGCAGCGCTGCTGGCCGTCATTCTGGTGGGCGCCGGCGCCGTCCTGATCTTTAAGCGGCACCGGCCGGAGCTGGTGGCGTTCCTACGGCGGTACCGCTCGACCCTCGTGACCTACGAGGTGGTGTACCTGGCGGCGTTCCTGGCTTGCGCGCTGGTGCGGGCCTACAACCCCCAGCTCGATAGCACCGAGAAGCCGATGGACCTGGCGATGCTGACGTCGGCGCTGCGCAGCCCGGCGCTGCCGCCCGCCGACCCCTGGCTCAGCGGTTTCGCCGTCAACTACTACTACATGGGCTACCTGATGATGGCGACGCTCGCGCACTTGGCGGGCGCCGTCCCGGCGGTGGGGTTCAACCTGTCGCTGGCCTTCTTGTTTGGCAGCACGGCAGTGGGCATGCTGGGCCTGGTGGGTGGGCTGGTGGCCATGGCCCGCGGCCGAACGGACGAACCGCTCCGCATCGGCCTGCGTGTGCTGCGCTACGGCATGTTGGGGTGCGTCATCTTGCTGCTGGCCGGCAACCTGGTGGGTGTGCTGGAATTCCTGCGGGCACACGGGTTCGCCGCCGAGGACTTCTGGCGGTGGGTCTCGATTAAGAAGGGCGGTGACGGGCCCGACGGCGCGCTGGCGTTGCTGGGCGTAGCACCAGGCGACATGGGCTACATCAGCCCCACGTGGTATCCCGACGAGAACTGGTGGTGGTGGCGCTCCACCCGCCTGATCGACACCATCATGGGGGGCAAGAGCGCCGACTATACGATCACCGAGTTCCCGTTCTTCAGCTTCCTGCTGGGCGACCTGCACCCGCACGTGATGTCGCTGCCCTTTGTGCTGCTGGCACTGGGCATGTGCCTGCAGGTGTTCCTGCAACCTGCCGGCGGCATCGGCGTGTGGTGGCGGGAGCGGCGGGTGCAGGGCGGCTTTCTGCTGCTGATCCTGGGCAGCCTCGGCTTCATCAATGGGTGGGACCTAGCGCCCTACATAGGGTTGTTCTTCGCCGTCACCGCCGTGCGCACGTGGCTGGACTACGGGTTCAGCGGGTGGCGCCCCTGGGGTGAGTACGCCAGTTGGGTGCTGCTGATGGTGCTGGCGGCGGTGGTGCTGTACGGCTGGTTCTACGCCCCGCTGGCGGTCCAGCTCATCCAGGCGCGCGCCCCCACCAGCGATGTGAAGGACCTGCCCATTCGGTTTTGGGCCGGACCCAGCACCCGGCCGCTCCACTTCGTGATGTTCTGGTTTGTCCACCTGCTGCTGTGCGGCGGCTTGTTGTGGGCGGCGGTCCGCCGCAACCTGCGGGGCGCAACCCCGCTGGTAGCGGTCGCCCTAGCGATGACTGGCACTGCCTGGATCTTGGCGGAGTCGTGGTGGTTCTTCAGCGGCGGCTCGAATGCTGGCAACAACGGCTTTGGGCTGCTGCTGCAACGGTTTTGGCTGCTGGCGCCCATCGCCATCGCTGCCACCGTGTTGCTGGCCCGGCGTCGGCATGGGACCCTGCGGGCAGAGGGCGACGCTGCGGTTGCCGTGGCGCCCGTTGTTCCGGCACAACGCACCGATGCAGAACTGGCACTGCGATTCGCCGCCGGCTTGTTGCTGGCCGCGCTCACCCTGATGTTCCTGAGCGAGATGGTCTACGTGCAAGATGTGTTTAGCAACCGCATGAACACCGTGTTCAAGCTGTACTACCAGTCGTGGTTGTGGGTGTCGGTGGCCAGCGCGTTTGGCGTGGCGTACGTTGCCACAGGGCTCAGCCGTGGAGCGGTGCGTCTGTGGCGAGCAGGCGTTGCCGCGGTGGTGGCGCTCTGCCTGGTGTACGCGGTGACGGCGCTGCCCAACAAGACCGCTGGCTTCGCCGGCCCGCCGACGCTTGACGGCATCGGCTACCTGGCGCAGGCCGCTCCCGGCGAACTCGACGCCCTGCGCTGGCTGGCGGACCGGCCGGCCAAGGACGAGGTGGTACTGGAGGCGGCCGGCCCGCAGTACAGCCTGTACGGCCGCGCCGCCACCGTATCGGGCATCCCCGGCGTGTTGGGGTGGGCGGGGCATGAGGTGCAGTGGCGCGGCACCGACGCGATGTTCCGTGACCGCCCCGGCGACATCGACGCCATCTACAACGCACCGAACAAGGCGTCGGTGACTGGTTTGCTGGACAAGTACCGAGTAACGTATATCTACGTCGGCAACCTGGAGGCCAGCCGTTACCCCCGGCCCGCGCTGGACGCCTTCCGCGACGTGTTTCCGATAGCCTTTACCAACGGGACAGTGACCATCTACCGTGTCCGCGCTCTTGCAGACCACGCCTAACCCGGCAGTCCGGTTGCCGTGGCTCACGGTCGACCGCGCCCTGTTCGCCACCATCCTGCTGGTGGGCGCGCTGGTGCGGGTCGTCGGCTTGGCCGACCGTCCGCTAGGGCTGGAGGAGAGTGTGCGGGCCCTCGCAGCCTGGCAGCTCGGCAGCCCCACCGGTCCGGAGTGGTGGGACGCTCCGGCGTTCGTTGCACTGACGGCCGCGGTGTTCTTCATAGCCGGCGCTTCGGACGCTGCGGCGCGGGCGCTGCCGTTGGCGGCCGGCCTGGCATGTATTGCCAGCCTGTGGCTGTTCCGGCCGTGGCTGGGGGTGCGGGGCGTGCTGATCGCTGCCGCGGTCCTGGCGCTGTCGCCGGCGTCGTGGGCGATGGCCCGTAGCACGAGTGAGGACACCCTGGCGGTGCTCATGACGCTCTGGCTGCTGTGGGGCATCATCCGCTTCAGCGATGACTACCATCCGCTATATCGGCCGCTCACGGCCACCGGTATTGCGCTGCTGCTGAACCTGGGAGCGCCCGGCTTCACCGGCATGCTGGCGCTGGCGCTGGGGGCCGTTGCCGTCTATGCGGTGCAGCCGCAGGGCCTGCCGACGCCGCTGTTGCTGCGGGTGCTGGTCAGCCGGCCGTTCTCGCGGGCGCTGGTCCCGTTTCTTAGTGGTTTTGTTTTGCTGAGCACCGGCTTCTTGCTGTACTTCAAGGGGTTCGGGCTGCCGTCCATCTCCGCCTGGGTGCATGCCACGTCGCCGTCGGCCGGGCGCTTCCCGTGGTACGAGTCGTGGCTGCTGCTCTCAGGGTATGAGCTTCCGGTGCTGGTGGTGGGGGTGCCTGCCGCCTGCGTGTTCCTGGCCCGCTGGGTGCAGGAGCCGCTGGGCCCGAGCCGCGAGGCCCGCGGCCTGTGGGCGGTGTGGGCGGTGTTTGCCCTGGCGTTGCTGCTGCTGGGGGGTCAACCGAACCTGAGTGCGGTGTTCATGGCCAGCTTCCCGCTGTCGGTGGTGGCTGCGGTGGCCCTGGGCGATACGTTGGAGGCGGCCGACCGGCCCAGCCTCAGCCCGCTGCCGATCTTGCTGGTTGCGCTGGTGTTCCTCTGCTGGTTCGGCTACATGTCGGTGAGTCACAGCCTCACCGTCGAGACCCGGCGGGGGTTTCCGCTCGCCGCCATCCTGGCGGGTATCGGTGTGCTGGTGGTGCTGGCGCTGACGGTGGCGGGGGCATGGCGTCCGCGCGTGGTGCTTGGCGCGCTCGGCGTGCTGGCGGCGCTGGGGTTTAGCGTGCAGGGGGTGTCGCTGCTGGCGCAATCGGACCTGCGGCCGCTGGAGGCCCGCACCGAGGCGAGCGCCGTACGCGCAGTCACAGATCGCGTGCGGTTGTCCAGGTATACTGAGGCGGCGAACGTGCAGCGCATCGCTATCGAAGCCGAACTGCGGCCGGTCTATGCCTGGCAGCTTCGGGAAGTGCCGGGCGTGAGTTTTGTGCGGGTGGTGCAGGCGGGCCCCGATGTGGTGGTCGCCAGCCAGAGCACCACGCTGCCGGCGATGCCGGAATACACCCGATCGGAGTGGACGTTGACCCAGAGCTGGGTACCCCAACAGTGGACGTGGCCCGACATCTGGCGCTGGGCGGTGTGGGGCCAGGCGGCCGCCGCCAGTAAGCAGGACGACCGCATCGTCGTGCTGGTGCGGAGCTAACCCCGATGCAAACCCTCGACCACCCGCTGGAGCAGGAGGAGACCCAGGAGGCCACGCCGCTGTTGGAACGGCCGCTCTTCGGTGTCATTCACCTGCAATGGGAGGTGGTGGTCTACCTGCTGCTGATGCTGGTGGCGGCCGGCCTGCGGTTCTGGGACCTGGGCTCCCGTGCGCAGCACCACGACGAGAGCCTGCACGCCGTCTACAGCTACTACCTCTACGCCGGCCGCGGGTACATTCACGACCCGTTGATGCACGGGCCGTTCCAGTTCCACGCCATCGCCCTCATCTACCTGCTGTTTGGCGATAGCGACTACACGTCGCGCATCCTGCCGGCCCTGCTGGGCACCGTGTGCGTCGGGCTCCCGTACTTCCTGCGGGGCTACCTGGGACGCAGCGGCGCGTTGCTGGCGGCGGTGTTCATCGCCTTCTCGCCGTCGCTGTTCTACTACAGCCGCTTCGTCCGCAACGACATCTACATCGCGTGCTGGAACCTGCTCTTAGCCATCGGCGTGTGGCGCTACATGGAAACCGGCCAGCGCAAATATGCGCTACTGACCGCCGCTGCCCTCGCCCTCGGCTTCACGACCAAGGAGACCACCTACCTCACGGTTGTTACCTTCGGCAGCTACCTGCTGCTCACCAGCCTGCGCGAGGTGCTGCCGCGCATCGCAAGATTCGACTTTCGCACCGTCTCCACGCGCACCGGCATCATGATCCTGGTCGGCACCCTTGCCCTGCCGCAGGCCGCTGCCGCCATGGACGTGCTGTGGGGGGCCAACGCCAACCTGCCCGGGCTGCTGGGGCTGCAGGGGGACTTCACGGGTGTCGGCTTGTCGCCACTGGGCGGGATGGTGACGGGGCTGACCGGTCTTTGGTCGAACCTGTGGGGCCTGAACCTCGTGGCTCCAACGCCGTCGCTGATCGGGAAGGTGGCGGCCGGTGGCTTCGTGGTGGTACTGCTGCTGGCCGCGTCTGCGGTTATTGGCTGGCGGTGGAACTGGGCGCTGTGGAAGCAGGTGGCGCTAATGTTCTACGCGCCTTTCATCCTGCTGTACACCACGTTCTTCACCAACATCGCCGGGTTCGGCTCCGGCATCTGGGGCAGCTTGGAGTACTGGATGGAGCAGCACTCTGTGCAGCGGGGAGCCCAGCCCTGGTACTACTACGTCATGTTGTTGTGTGTGTACGAGTTCTTACCGCTGGCGCTGAGCATCGCCGGCTGGATCTATTACGCCCGCAAGCGCCGAGCGCCGGAAGCCCAGCCCGTCGGCGCGTCACCGCTCGCCGGCGAGTTCACCTGGTTCCTGCTGTGGTGGTTCGCCACGAGCCTCGTACTGTACTCGCTGGCCGGCGAGAAGATGCCCTGGCTGAACGTGCACATGGCCCTGCCGCTGCTGTTGATGGCGGGAAAGGCGCTGGGTGTGTTCGTCGAGCGGATGCCGTGGCGCAGCTACGTGCAGCATGGCGGCCTGTACTTTGCCGTTCTCGTTGCGGTGATGCCGTTCGCACTGCGGGCGTTGGTGAGCAGCGCCGGCGGCCTCGACCCCAACCTCACCCAGCTCACCGACGTGCTGCAGGCGGTTGCCGCCATGGCCGCGCTGGCATTCCTGGGCGGCACCGCCTGGCAGTTGGGACGGCGGCTGCAACTGAGCGGCAGTCTGGTTGGAGTGGCCGTGGTGGCGCTGGTGGCGGCGGGCGTGATGACGCTGCGGGCGGGCTGGCAACTCGTCTATGCACACGGCGACATCCCGGTCGAGATGCTCGTGTACACCCAGACCTCCCCCGAGATCCCGCGGGTGCTGCGGAACATCGAACGCATCTCCACCCAGTCGGGCCAGCGCGAAGACATGCCTATTACGGTCGATTCGGCCGAGGGCTTTACCTGGCCCTGGGCCTGGTACCTGCGCCACTACCGCAATGTTGACTACCCCGACCTGACGAACACTACCGCCGAGCCACGGGGTGTGGTGGCGCTGCTGAACACCAACAACCAAGCCTCGGTGCTGAACGCCGCCGACAAGTACGAGTCGCCGGTGCGCATCCCCCATCGCTGGTGGTTCAACGAGGTGTACGACTTCGGCATCCCGCGCAAGGACCTGCAGTTCCCGAACGTTGAGAGCTTGACGGCGATCTGGAAAGACCTGACCAGTCTGGACCACTGGAAGAGCAAGTGGTCCTACTTCTACAACCGCGACATCCCAGCCAAGCTGGGGTCGTCGGACGCGCTGGTGTACTACCCCAAGGGCGCCGGTCTCGGCTCCTACGCACCGTCGACTGGGCAGGCACGCCCGGCGCCGCCGGTGGAGGGCCCGCCGTCAGTACCGCTGGCGGCCGACCTGCAACTGGGCGGGGCGAGCGCCACCGGCGGCGGCATGCTGAGCCCGCGCGGCGTCGCTGTGGACGTGCGCGGCAATGTCTACGTCATCGACAGCCGGCGTAACCGGCTGTTCAAGCTGGACCCTGCCGGTACGGTGGTGGCACGGGTGGGCGACAGCGGCTCGGCCGACGGCCAGTTCAACGAACCCTGGGGTGTGGCGGTCGACAGCGTGGGCAATGTGTACGTTGCCGATACCTGGAACCACCGGGTGCAGAAGTTCGACCAGAACCTGCGGTTTGTCACGAAGTGGGGCGCCTTTGGAGAGGTGCCCGGCGGGGGTGAGCGCAACCCCGGCGTGTTCTACGGCCCGCGCAGTGTCGCAGTCGACAAAGACGACAACGTGTATGTGACGGACACCGGTAACAAACGCGTGCAGAAGTTTAGCCCCGAGGGCCGGCCGCTGGCGGTGTTTGGCACGCCGGGCAAGGAGAAGGGCCAGTTTGCCGAGCCGGTAGGTATCGCCGTGACTCCCGGCGGCGAGTTCTTAGTGGCCGACACTTGGAATCGCCGGGTGCAGCGTTTCAACGCGTCGTTCCAATACGTGGGCGAATTCCCGGTCATCGGGTGGGTCGGCAATGCGCTGCTCAATAAGCCCTACCTCGCGGGTGACGCCGAAGGCACTATCTGGCTCACCGACCCGGAGACGCACCGCATCCTGCACTACAGCGGAACTGGGGTGTTGCTGAATGTGTACGGCAAGTTCGGCTCCGACCTCTCGTCGCTCAACACGCCGGTAGGCATTACCACCGATGCCCTTGGCCGCATCTATGTTGGCGATGGCGGTAACAGCCGGGTGCTGCGGTTCCCGCCGCCGCGTTAGGTGGCCGTGCAGGCCGGACATAGCACACCGTCGGGGCGTGAACGGTTGAGGTCCCGGGCCCGCGCTGGGTTCTGGCTGCTGCTGTCGCTCGCCTGCTGCCTGACCGGTCAGGTTTACTTCCAGTTTCAGCTTCCTATTCTCGATGGTGTCTTGTTCTACGCGGTCGGTTGTTGGGCGTTCTGGCGCTTTCTGGGGCAGCAGCAAGACGCCCCGCCCGCGTTGACATTGGCCGTGCCCCCGCCGGTGCGGTTCGCCTACGCCGGCCTTGGGGTGGCGGGCCTAGCGATGGCCGTGGAAATGCTGGCCGCCGCCCGCGCCGCCACCGAGAACCAGGGTGCTGGGACGCCGGCCCAGGTGTACGTGCTGGTGGTGGCTGTGCTGTGGGTGACGGCCGGCCTGCTGTTCGATGGCCCGCTGCGCCTGCGCCTTCCGGTCATGGACCGCCGGCATGCGCTTGGCCTGACGCTGGTGCTGCTGACGGCGGCCCTCGTCCGGCTCCGCTGGCTGGACGCATTCCCAGCCGGCGTCTGGTTCGACGAGGCCAGCATCGGGAACGAGGCGTGGGACCTGCTGACCAAGCCCAACACCCACCCCATGTACTCCGTCGGCACCACCACTCCGGCGGCGTTTGTGTACCTGGTATCGCTGGTGGAAGGCGTGCTGGGAAAGACGGTGCTGGCGGTGCGCTTGGCGCCTGCGTTGTGCGGCATCGGTTCTACCATCCTCACCTACGGGTTTGCCCGTCAGGCGTTTGGCGCCCGCACCGCCCTCATTGCTGCTGCCTTGTTCGCTGTGGCGCGCTGGGATATCGATTTCAGCCGCATCGGCATGCAAGGGGCCACTACGCCGTTCCTCACGCTGCTCGCTGCCACGGCCGCGATCGGCGCCGTGCGCACCGGGCGCCGATCTTGCTACGCACTTCTGGGCGTGACGGTAGGTTCGCTCATTTGGTTCTACACGTCCAACCTGATGTTCTTGGTGGTGTTGGGCGTGGGGTTCTTGGCGCTGGCGGTACGGCAGTGGCGCGTGCTGCCCAGCCACGGATTGGGCCTCGCGTTGGTGTTTGGCGGCGCGCTGTTGGTGAGCGCTCCGGCGGTGGTGGAGTTTGTGCTGCAGCCCGATCAGTTGCTCAACCGCCCGCAGCAGGCGTCGATCCTGGCGTCTGGCTCGCCTGAGAGCCTGCCGACAACCCTCTCGCGGTCGATCCAGGCCCATCTCAAGATGTTCCAGATCTCCGGCGACAGGAATGGACGCCATAATCTGCCGGGCGCGCCCATGCTCGACCTGCTCACCGGTATGTTCCTGATACTGGGGCTGGTGGTGGCGCTGCGCCGCTGGCGCGACCCCACGTCGGTGCTGCTGCTAGCGTGGCTACCGTTGATGCTGGCGCCGGGCATCCTGTCGCTGGTATTCGAGGCGCCGCAGGCCTTGCGGAGCATCGGCGCCATTGTGCCGGTGGTGCTCCTGGCTGCGTTGGGGCTGAGCGCGGCCACCAGCCGCCTGCGGGCCGAGACCGGCAATTGGGTGCTGCTGGTGGTGCTGCTGGTGGCCGGCTTCTCGAACGTGACCATGTACTTCGGCCTGCAGGGCAGCGATCCGGACGTGTGGGAGGCGTTCTCGCAGGCGGCCACACAGCTCGGCCGGGCCATGCAGTCGCTGCCGGAGCCGGTCACCATCTACGGGTCCCGGCATTACACCGGCCACCCCACGGTGCGCTTTCTGACCGACCGCCAGATGCAGCCACTGGACCCGAACGACGTGCTGCCGCTGCGCACACCCGGCGACGCCATGCTGTTCTTCGCGCCACAGGAGCCCGCGTACTTCGACCTTGCGGCTACGTACTATCCCAACAACCGCTGCCAGCCGGTGGTGCACCCCGCGTCAGCCGTGCCAATTGCCTACCGCTGTGATGTGACCGCGACCGATGTGGCGGCGCCGCACGGCATGCGAGTGCGGCTGGCGGCGCGTAGCGAAGCGACCGCTCCGCCCCTGGTTATCAGCGCTCCGGAGGGTGAGATTGCCCTGCCGCCCAGCAGCAACGGCTACGCATTGCAGGCGAACAGCAGCCTGCTCGCGGGCAAGTACGGCGAGTACGTGCTGGCGCTCGATGGGCCGGCCACGCTGCAGGTGTTTGTCGACGGAACGCCGGTCGTGTCGGGGGGGAGCGTGCCCCGTGGTGTGACCCTTGCCCAGGGGCTGCACAGCCTGGACATTGTGGGGCAAACCGGACCTGCTGATACGGTGGTGCGCCTTCGCTGGGCCACACCGGTGGTCAGCGACGCCGTCACTGTGCCGGCCGATGCCCTCTACCTCGACCCCATCCGGCCGCTGGGCCTGCGGGCGGTCTATCGCCGCGGCGACACGTTCACTGGCCCACCGTCGCTGGAGGTGAATGAGCCATCGCCCTACATCTACTATCATGTGCCGCCGGTGCCCTATCCGTTCACGGTGGAGTTGACCGGCCGGCTGCTGGCCCCAGCCACCGGTGTCTACCGCTTCCGGGCCGAGACCATTTCGAGTGCCGAGGTGGAGATCGACGGCCGCAGCATTCTGACCACCCGCACCAACACGCCGGCCGACGGCATCCAAGTGGAGCTGACCAGCGGCCTCCACAGCATTCGCATCACGCACGTGGCCAGCGGCAACTATGCGCACCTGTACCTGCAGTGGCGACTGCCGCAGGAGCAGACCTTCCAACGCATCCAGCCCACCTACCTGCGACCCTGGTAACGCTTCTCTAGGCACGTGCCGGTGGGGGGCGTACCATGGGTGGGATGCTCCGATCTCGACGCGCCCAGTTTGGCATGGGCATTTCGCTGCTCTTCCTGCTGTTGTTCTTGCGGCAGCTCGATGGCCTGCACTTTGCCGCAGCGCTGGCCGGCGCCGACTACCGCTGGCTGCTGGCCGGCATCCCGGTGTACTTCGCCGGCCTGTGGTTCCGCACGCTCCGCTGGCAGGCCCTGCTGCAGGGCCTGCAGCACGTGCCGGTGCGGGCGCTCTTCCCCTACATGGCCATCGGCTACATGGCCAACGACCTGCTGCCGGCGCGCATCGGCGAGCTGGTGCGGGTGTACCTGACCGGGCGCCGCTTGGACCTACCGAAGGCTCCCATCCTGGCCACCATTGTGCTGGAGCGGGTGTCGGATGGCCTGGTGCTGGTGGGCATGATGGCGGTGGCAGCGGTGGCCTACCCGGTGGCCGCGTGGGTCACGGCGCTGGGTGTGCTGATGGCCGCGGCGTTCGGTGGTGCGACGCTCCTGGTGGTACTTGCGGTCTTGGCCCGCGCTACCGCTGAGCGGGTGGGGCGGTCGCTGGCGGAGCGTCTACCGCTGGCTGTCCGGCTGCAGGTGATGGCGGTGGCCGGTGGGTTCATGGATGGCATGGCGGTGCTGCGCCGCCCGCGCTGGCTCGCTGCTGTGGGGCTGCACGCTGTGCTCTCTTGGCTGTGGGAGGCGGCGGTGTTCTACGCGGTAGGCCTTGCGCTTGGCCTCGACCTGCCTTTCGCTGCCTACGTGCTTGCTATGGCCACCGCCAACTTGGCCACGGCGTTGCCGTCCTCGCAGGCGGGTATTGGCCCCTTCGAGTTCTTCTGTGCCGAGACGCTGCAGTTGTACGGCCTTCCAGCCGGCGATGCGGTGACCTTTGCGCTGCTGGTGCATGTGGTGCTCATTGTGCCGGTGGTCGTCGCTGGCCTGGGCTATCTGGCCCGGGAGCAGGTGTCGCTGAGCACCGTCGCTGAGCGCGCCATGGCCGGCGGGCCCGCCGCTGAGGGCCGCTGACGATGCGGGTGGCGGTGGTTGGGGGTGGCGCCGCCGGGTTGACCGCCGCTCACGAACTCCAGACGTTGGGCCACGAGGTGCTGCTGTTCGAACGCAGCGAGGCGGTGGGTGGGCAGGTTCGTACCGTAACGGTGGGCGGCACGCCCATCGAGTGCTTCTACCACCACATCTTCCTGAGCGACACGCTGGTGGGCGAGTTGATGACGGAGCTGGGTATCGGTGGCCGGCTGGGCTGGTACCCCTCCACCGTCGGCTTCTTTAGCCAGGGGCGCGTGTGGGACTTCGTGACGCCCATGGACCTGCTGCGGTTCACGCCGCTGAGTCTGACCGACCGGGTGCGGCTGGGCTTGGTGAGCCTCTACCTGCAACGTCAGGCCGACTGGCGGCGGTTTGAGGGGGAGCGGGCCGAGCCGTGGCTGCGCCGCTGGGCTGGGGCCGCTGCCGTCGACACCATCTGGGGTCCGTTGCTGTACGGCAAGTTCGGCGACGCAGCACCCGAGGTGGGTATGACCTGGTTCCACTGGAAGATGCGCCTGCGCTTCGGTTCCCGCAAAGGCCTCAACAAGGAGTTCTTGGGCTATCCAATCGGCAGCTTTGCCCAGCTCTGGGAAGCGCTTGGCCGCAAGATTACCAGCACGGGTGGACACGTGTACACGCAGGCTCGTGTGCTGGCGGTGCGCGTGCGGGAGGGACGAGCCACGGGCCTGGAGGTGGCGCTGGCGCCCAGTAGCACTGCTGCTGAGGGGGCGGTGGCCGCTGGTCTGGCGCAACCCGAGGGCGATCACCTCTTCTTCCCCGCCGACGCCGTGATCGCCACCATCCCGTCGCCGGCCTTCCAGCGCCTGGCGCCCGCGTTGCCGGAGGGCTATCTACGGCTGCTGCAGGGGACGCGCTACCAGGCGAATATGTGCATGCTGCTGACGCTCAGCCAGCCGCTCAGCCACATCTACTGGATGAACATCAGCGACCACACGGTGCCTTTTGTGGCCGTGGTCGAGCACACTAATCTGGTCGGACCGGAGCACTACGGCGGCGAGCGGCTGGTCTACCTCTCCAACTACATCTCGGCCGACGATCCCTTCTACCATGCTACGGACGAGGCGGTGTATGCCGCCTACCTCCCGCACCTGCAGCGCATCAATCCGGCATTCCGTCCAGACTGGGTGCGCTCGTGGCGACTGTTCCGCGAGGAAGCAGCCCAACCCATCATCACCACCAACTACTCGCAGAAGATACCTTCGCTCGCCACGCCGATCGACGGGTTATTTCTCGCCAACAACACGCAGGTCTATCCGGAGGACCGCGGCCAGAACTACAGCATCCGCATTGGTCGTGAGGTGGCCCGGCTGGCTGTGAGCCGGTAACGGCAAGACATCCGCCGAAGGACCCTTGGGGTCAGGCGTGAGCCGTCCTGCTGGCAACTGGCGCCGGCCCGTTCGATCGCATCCGGCGAACTGCCGGAGGGCCGGCGCCACAGTAGGATCGGTGTAGCGCCTCGCCGTAGGCGCAGTGCGGCGTACGGGCGGCCATGCCGCACAGTGTGCCCGGCCCGTGGGGCTAGAAGATGGCCAACATGTGGCGCGAGGGTCCCCAGAAGCCGCCACGGGTACTGTCGGGGCCGTCGCCCTGCCCGGACGCTCTGTCGTTGCCTGGCACGCGTTTTAGCAGGTCGTCCAACCAGGACATCTCCGGGTCGGCTAGGTCTATCCTGGCGCCGCGTGGTGATGTGCGCACCGTGCCGTGTCGGAAGTCGATGTGCACCGCCACCCGTTTGCGCTGCAAGAAACGCCCGCCCCAATACAGGTAGAGCGTTAGTATGTCCTGTCCGTTACCCAGCGAGAGCGCTTCGCCGTAGACCACAGTGTTGGACTGCAGCCGGTGAAAGCGCTGACGGACTTGCGATTCGATCTGTTGGAGAGCCAACACAACCTGTCTCCGGCGGAACTGGGTAGTGAGATAAACGCAGTGCATTGCGCATCGCCTTGCAGTGCTCAGTGCACTATGAATTGCAATCTATCACTTGTCAAGCGCTTTGCTGTTCTCTGTTGGCGGCGCTTCGGCCAGATTCGGCTGGAGTGCCGGAGGCGTGATCAGCGCGCGCAGCAAGTCCATTGCGAGGGCTTGACGGTCGCTCGGCAATGCATTGAACAGCGTCAGTACCTCTTGCTCGGTGCTTGAGACGGTGGGCTCATCAATGTAGCCGGCCCGCTGAAGCAGTCCCTCGTAGGCGACGTCCAGTGCTGTGGCCAGCGCCTTCAAGCTTTCTGGCTTTGGCTGCGTCATGCCGCGCTCGATCCAGCGCACGGCGTTCGGGCTCAGCCCAGACCGTCGCGCGAGCTGCGCCACAGTGAGCCCACGTTCACTGCGCAGGCGCGCGAGCACCTCGTGGATAGGAGGTGCTGGGAGGCCTACTTCAGGGTTGTCCATTTGCGGACAATAGTACCAAAGCCTTGCACGCAATGCAATACCCAAAATGCACTTGACAATACACTATGCATAATGCACTATGCAGCGGCCTGCATATGCTCAACGGTTCGAAGCGCAGGCGGACGAGGTGCGCACAGTATGAGCCCAAAGGCGCGCGGGGGCGCTGCCGACTCGGGGGCCGATTGCACGGCATTTGTCTTCAGCAGTCTCCAAGGTCTAGAACAACTGGCGGTCACTGCCGGCGACGCCGGCGTCCTTGCTCTGGCGTTGAGCTTCCATCACCTGGTGACGGCGCAGTATATTGCCTGCGGTGGTATCGCATGGAGCACTGCAGGTGATGCGGTGTTTGCCGGCTTCGGCGATGTAACGCAAGCGCTCCTGGCGGCCTTGGCGGTGCAGCGGGTCTTGCGGTCGCACGGTGAAGAGCACCCGGGCTCGCTGATGCGCGCTGGAATCGCAGTGGATGTTTTGGCCGCTGGCGAAGCGGGGAGCGATGGCCTGAGTATGATTGTGCATCGCACTGCGCGCATTGCAATCGTTGCGCGTCCATCGCAAGTTGTCGCCTCGGAGGCGGTTTACCGCACGGTGCAGGGGCTTGGCGCGTTCCGAACCCGGCCCCTAGGGCGGGCCCAATATTGGGGCGTACTCGAAGATGACCGCCGCTTATACGAGATCACCGGCACGCGCGCTCCACAGGCACAGGGCTTGTGGAACGATGTCAGGCGACTGAACCTAGCCTCGCTGCTGCACCGGAGCGCCCATGCCTCGCTGCTCGCAAAGCTCGCCGATGCCCAGCAACGCCTGGCAGCGCTTGCCGCAGAGCGGTCTCGCTAGCACCCGCAGCCCCGTGCAGGCCGGTAGAGGGCTGTGCCTGCCAGTGTTGCGTGAAGGCGGCTGGCACATTGGTGCTACCATAAGGCCCGCAATCCGGCGGCGGCTCGCCGCTCAAGGAGGGGCGCGTGCCAACCGACGCTCTGCTGCTGACCGAAGACGACCTGCGGCCGCTGGCCCAGGAGGCGTCGCACATGGATGCCGCCATCGATGCGCTGGAGCGGGCGTCGCTGGCGCTGCACCTGGGGAGCGTGCGGCAAGCCACGTTCATGGGGCGGCAACAGTCTCACGCCAACCGGGCCAGCGCCCGCCTCACCTTTGCTACCGGCGCCGGCATCGACACCGGCATCCGTGTGCTGGGCATTCCCGTGCCAGACAACATGGACGTCACCCGGTCGGCCAACAGCCGCGCCTACATTTTATTGGATGGGGAGAGCGGCGCCCTGTTGGCCGTCATGGACTTCAGTCTGTTGAACCCGTTGCGGGTGGGCGCCGCCGGGGGTCTGGCCGCCCGTTATATGGCGCCCACCGGCGCCCGCGTACTGGCCAGCCTGGGTTCGAGCCAGCAGGCACGCACACAAGTGCAGGCGGTGGTGCGGGCCGTTCCCAGTATCAAAACCGTGAACGTGTACAGTCCGACGCCCGCGCACCGCGAGCGGTTCGCTGCCGAGATGAGCGGCTGGCTGGGCGTCGAGGCCGTCGCCGTTGACTCAGTGGCCGCGGCCTGCGCCGACGCCGATGTGGTGGGCCTGGCCAACACCAGCCGTGGCGTGGTGCTCGAACGGCGGCAGGTCAAGCCGGGGGCGCTCGTCATCTCGATGACCGGAGGCCAGTTTGGCGAAGACTTCATCGAGGGTGCCCGCCTTGTCTTCCCCACATGGGAGGCCATCGCTGAGAATCCGATGGGCCGGGAACCGTACACCGCCGCTATCAAGGCAGGTGCCTTTACCAAGGCCGACATGGCCGCCGAGTTCGGCGCCGTCGTGGCCAAGCAGGTTGACCCCCGCCGCAGTCCCAGCGACATTGTGGTCTACGAGATCACGGCGCTGAACGTGCACGACCTGGCGGTGGCCCAGTGGGCCTACGCCTGGGCCCGCAGCGCCGGGGTCGGCCAGCCCTTTGTGCTGTCCAACGCCTAGCATTAGCCACAAAGAGGGCGATCCATGCAAGTACGAACGCACCTAAAGGCGGGCGTCGACAAGGCGGGTGTTGACCGAGCGTTCCTAGGAACCGGTCCACAGCCACTACTGCAGGCGATGCTGCAACAGCAGCAGCATGCCGCCGACCAACAGTCGCTGGCGCAGCATAACGCCTCCAACATGATGAGCAGCGTGCTGGCGACGCTCCATGACACGCAGACCGGGATCACGCACATGTTCAATGGTAGATGACATCGCCCTGGGAGTCCGCGCTCCCGCGTGCGGGCTGGCGTTTGTGACTCGGGGATGCTGGCGTCGCCCTATCCCTTCGGCTCGCCGATGAGGCCGCTGGGGGGTGTGCGTCAGCACTAAATGGTGCCGAGAGCGGGAGTCGAACCCGCACGCCCTTGCGGGCAGGGGATTTTAAGTCCCCAGTGTCTGCCATTCCACCATCTCGGCTTGTGCGGCGCGCGCTGGAGTGCAGTGTAGCAGGCGCCTGGCCGGTTGCGTTGGGGTCGTGTCACTTCGCATCGCGCTTCCTGCTGTTCAGCCGGCCAAGCGGCGCGTATGATGCTGGGACGACCCCATGCAGACCACTCCAGCCTCACCTTCCCCCGCACCCGAGTCCACCCGCCTGTTGGGCCGCAACATGGCCCTGGTGTGCCTGGCGCAGACGGCTGGATATGGCGCCAGCGCGTTTCTGGCCCCCTTGTTGCCGCTGTTCCTGGTGAGCCAGGGGCATGCCGAGGCGTTCATTGGCCTGGTGCTGGGGGCCTTCAACGTGGCGAGCTTCGCCTCGCGGCCGGTGTGGGGCATGCTGAGCGACCGTGGCAGTCCCCGCCCCGCGCTGATTGTGGCCGGGTTGCTGGTGGCGGCGGCCTATGCCGGGTACCTGCTGCCGGGGGTGGTGCTCATCTTCGGAGTGCGGGCGGTGCAGGGCATTGGTTGGGGTGGCGTGAACGTGGTGGGGAGCGCGTGGGTTGCGGCCCTGGCGCCGGTGAGCCGCCGCGCCGAGGCGTTGGGCTGGTACACCATGGCGCAGCGCATGGGCACGGCTGTAGGCCCCGTCTCGGCCTTGTGGTCTATCGACCACCTGGGCTACCCGCTCTCGTTCTTGATGGGGGCCTGCGCCGCGGGCTTCATCGCGGTGGCGGCGTTCTTCACGCGGTCCACCAGGGCGGCGGCCCGTCCGGCTGCGCCCGCTGCACCCCGCCGCTTCTCGCTCAACGCCATCGTGGAGCCTGGTGCGTTGTTGGGGGCGGGACTCATCACGCTGATGACGTTCACCGGCCCGGCGATGAATGCCTACATGCCGCTGTACTTCCGCAACCTGGGCCTGGAGCACGTGGAGCTGTACTACCTGGCGTTTGGGGCCACGGGCATTGTGTGCCGGCCGTTTATCGGACGGTTTGCCGACCGTATGAACCGTCTGCAGGCCATTGCGCTGGGGTTCGCGCTGCAGGTGGCGGGCTTGGCGGTGCTGGTGTTCTCGGGGGCGCTGCCGGGCATTGTGGCGGGCATGGTGGTGCACACGGTAGGGTATGCCATATCGGAGCCCTGCCTGTATGCGTTGGCGCTGGACCGGAGCCCAAGCCACCGGCGAGGGGCTGCGATGGCCACGGTCACCATGGCGTTCCAGTTGGGGGGCGGGTTGGGGGCGAGCGGCATCGGCGCGCTGTTCCAGTTTGTGGGGTATCGGGAGGCGTACGCGTTGCTGCTGTTGCCGGTGGCGGCGGCGCTGGTGGTGGCGGTGGGGGCGTGGTGGCGGTTGCGGAGGGTGGGGCAGGGCGCGGGGTAGGCGGACCCGCTTCCTTCCCCTGCCTAGGGGGAGGCTAGGTGGGGGTCTGCCTGGCGCCGTTGGTGGCCGTCCGTCCGCCGTACTCGTGGCCGAGGATGGATCCCGTCACGTCGTATCCCACCCGCCCACCTCAAGAACTCCTTCCCGAGGGGACACCCCCTTCGACAGGCTCAGGACGGCGCCTCGGACTCCCCGGCAAAGAGGGCTGCACCCTCTCTGCACTCACCTGCCGGAGTGGCCACCCCATGTTCGGTAAGGGCGATTCACGAATCGCCCAGCCGCGGTGGGGGCACGCCCGTGGCTGGATGGGTGGCAGGGCGGGCCAACCGCCCATCATCCGCAGTGCAAAGCAGAAGCCCCAGGGGTTGCCTGGGGCTTTTTCGTCGATGCTATGGAGGCGACGGGCAGATTCGAACTGCCGATACAGCTTTTGCAGAGCCGCGCCTTAACCACTTGGCCACGTCGCCTAGAAAGATGGAGCGGGAGACGGGATTCGAACCCGCGACTCTCACCTTGGCAAGGTGATGCTCTACCACTGAGCCACTCCCGCGCTCCACATGGCACATTGCCCAGTATACCTGCCGCCTCGGTTAGGCACAACACGTGGTTGGTGCCGAGGACGAGATTTGAACTCGTACGGGGTTGCCCCCACCGCCCCCTCAAGACGGCGTGTCTACCGATTCCACCACCTCGGCCGGGCGACGAACTGGCAGGAGTGGAGGGACTCGAACCCCCGACACGCGGTTTTGGAGACCGCTGCTCTACCAAACTGAGCTACACTCCTGTGCCTCTGCACGGTTCATGATAGCAAGCCCGTTCTGGACGGGTCAACGAGTGGAGGCACTCTGGTGCACTTGGGGTGGCGCTGGGCCGGACACACGCGTCATTGCGAGGCGTTGGACGCCGGGCAATCGCAGGGTCGAAGCGTACGGCGGGTGTAGGTTGCTTCGACGCCACGGTTGCCACTGCCCGTCGGACGGGCCTCGCAACGACGGTTGGGTGGCGGTGGGCCGGACGGCTCCGGCTCGCCACGGCGCCTGCGGCTTCTCGCAACGACGAGCGTCAGCGGGCTTGGGAGCCGCCGGGTGGGTGGTCCGGCGGCTCCCAATGGCCGCTACTTCATGGGGGAGAAGTCGGTGGGGCGGAGGATGGTGTTGTGCACCTGCTCCACGATGGGGCCGTTCTTCTCGCTCTCGCCGAACACACGGGCGCGCTCGGGGTCGGCGCCGAAGGTCCCGAACTTCTTCATGCGCTCCTCGAAGCTCTCCCAGGCGAGCATGTAGATGAGTTGGTGGTCGTTGCCGCCGATGCGGCTGTGCCAGTAGCCCACCTGCCGGAAGCCGTGCTGCTTGAAGGCGCCGACGGTGAAGTTGCCGAAGCGGTCGGTGATGTTGGTGATCTTCTGGGGCATGGCCTGGTACTCGCGTAGCTCGAACAGGTAGGGCGAGCGGCCGTCGAGCGGGGGCAGGGCTTCGCCGGTCTCGGTCTGGCTGAAGGGGGTGGGCTCCAGCAGGCGGTTGACGACGCGGTTGACGAGGGGGCCGTCCTTCTCGCTTTCGGCCCAGACCTTGGCGCGCTCGGGGTCGGCGCGCCAGGCGGCGTTCTTCTTGGTGCGCTCTTCGTAGCTTTCCCAGCCCCACATGTAGACCACCTGGCTGCTCTTCTCGCCAACCACGGGGGTCCAGAAGCCGAACAGGCGGAAGCCGTAGTCCTTCCACTTGTGCACGGTGAAGCTGCCAAAGCGGTTGAGCAGGGCGGGCAGCTTGCCGGCGGCGACGTCGTACTGGCGGAGTTCGTAGAGCATGGGACACCTCGGTTATGGGAGTGGCGCCATGGTAGCACAGGCATGGGACGGGAGTTCGTTTCGCAAAAACGTTCTTTACGCGCGCTGGGCGGGTGGTGGGGCGGCGGGCGGTGCGGTGGCTTGGGGGTGGTGTGGGATGGGCGGTGGCGGGGCTGCACCCTCACCCCCGGCCCCTCTCCCTTCGACAAGCTCAGGACGGCGCCCAGGGGGAGAGGGGCGTTGGAGCGTTGGGTTGCGTGGGGCGTTGGTCTTTGGCCGTGTAGCGTGGGGGAGCTTCGGCTGATGGGTTGGGCGTGGGGTTGGGGTAGCGGGGTGAGGGTGGGTGGGGCAAGGTGG
>Ga0082335_1001159_pt1 | contig 59276 bp, 49 predicted proteins | sample Subgrocontami58m_FD_72375 | JGI IMG/M metagenome (GOLD analysis project Ga0082335, IMG submission 72375) | Subsurface groundwater microbial communities from S. Glens Falls, New York, USA - GMW37 contaminated, 5.8 m (SPADES assembly) (version 2) ... | reverse complement strand
GTGGCCGCGATGAGCATCGACTCCCCCGGCGGGCGGGGGGCGACCGACCTCGGCGGGTCGAAGGTGATGGACGAGCTGAAGGCGGTGTCGGCCGAGGTGACCCGCGCGGTCACCGGGCGCGACACCAAGGTGAAGCGTGCGGACAAGGGCGAGCAGCCGCTCTGGCGCGTCGGCGTGCCGAGCATCAACCCCGCGCGCTCGCGCCAGGTCGAGGGCTCGCCGACGTCCATGACGATCGAGCCGGGCAACGGCTACTGGCACCACTCGACCGAGGACACGCTCGAGAACATGGATCCCCAGGTGCTCGCGGGAGACGCGCGCATCTACCTGCTGGCAACCTGGCGCCTGGTGGCGAGCGACGTGCTGCCATTCGACTACGCCGAGACGGCCCGCGCGGTGCGGGGCGAGCTGGCCTCGCTGCCCGCCACTGGCTTCGATCTCGGCGAGCCCATCGCGCTCGCGGAGCGCCTCGAGTGCGGCGCCGCGACGCTGCGCGACGGCCGCGACGCGACGCGGACCAACGACGCGCTGCGCCGGCTGGGACGCGCGCTCATCCCGACGCTCTTCACGCTCCGTGGACCGTTCGAGCAGGACTCGACGCTCAACAAGGGGTTCATTCCGGGCCTGCAGGGGCTGCGCCGGCTCGCGGCCATCGACGCGAAGAGCCACGAGGCGGGCGCGCTGCGGACCGAGCTGGTGCGCGAGCGCAGCCGCCTGGTCTTCGCCCTGCGCGAGGCCGTGCTGATCGCGGAACAGGCATGAGAGAGGTAGGGGCATGAAGGACAAGGATCTCGTCGTCGCCACGTCGACCATCGGAGAGCCCTGGTGGACCTGCGGTGAGGTCATCCAGGAATCGCTCGCACCGCTCGGCTGGAACGTCACGGTGGTGCACGAGAGCTACAGCCATCTCAACATCCCGTGGATCATGCAGCGCAAGGCCGACGTGGGCGTGACCTCGTCGCGGCACCTCGCCGGCGCGGCGGAGAAGAAGGGTATCCACGAGGGGAGCGACCTGAGCGAGCTCGTCGCGATCGCGACCATCGTGCGACCCAACTGGCTGGGCCTCGCGGTGCGCCGCGAGCTGGGGGTCGGCAGCCTCGACGAGGTCCGCGAGCGGCGCCTCCCCATGCGCATCCTCGCCGGCGGCACCGAGCGTGGCGGCGAGCTCGATGTCGTGCTCCGCCACCACGGCTTCACGCTCGATGACGTGGTCTCGTGGGGCGGCCAGCACTTCCGTTGGTCGGGCCGCATGAAGGGCTCGTACGTGCGCGACGGTGTCGTCGACGTGATGCTGGGCAACATCTACGCGGGTTACACGCCGCACGGCCGCTTCTGGTACGAGGCGACGATCCTCAACGACATGCGCTTCCTCGACTTCGCGCCAACGCTCATCGGCGAGCTCGCGCGGGAGTTCGGGTACACGACGGGCGTCATCCCCGAGGGCCTGTTCCCCGGCGTCGACCGCGACATCCCGTCGGTCCAGCAGGAGAACCTCCTGATCTACTGCCGCAAGGACCTGCCGGGCGAGGTCGCCGGCCTCATCGCGCGCGCGGTCGACGAGCATGCCGACCTGTTCAAGGTGCAGCGCTCTCCCTTCTATTACGAGCGGCACCAGATCGGGCGGAACTCGTACCTCCCGCTCCATCCCGCGGTCGAGTCGTACTACAAGAGGAAGGGCTATCCGATCCAGACCCCGAGCCGGCCCGGCGCCTGAGCGGGGAGCGGGGCGGAGGGCCGGCCATGACCGGTCAGCTCATCACCGTCGTGGGGGCGGGCGGCATCGGCGGGAACCTCGCGGGCGGGCTTGCGCTCGCCGGCGAGCGCGTGCAGGTCGTCGAGGTCGGCGCCCACCTCGAGGCCATCCGCGAGCGCGGACTGCGGCTCGAGGGGTCGCGCGGCGAGCACGTGGTCCACTTCGAGTCGATCGTCTCGCCGAGCGGGCTGCGCGGACCGCTGCCGCTCGTGCTCCTCGCGACGCGCGGGCACCAGACCGCGGAGGCGCTCGCCGCGGTCGCGCCGCACCTCGCGGACGACGGCCTCGTGGTCTCGACCCAGAACGGACTCAACGCGCGGCTCATCGCCGCGCGCATCGGCGAGCGGCGCACGATCCCTTGCATGGTCCACGTCGTCGGCGCGCTGGAGTCGCCCGGCGTCGTCGGTCGCTACACCGAGGGCGAGCTCCGCCTCGGCGAGTACGACGGTACGGTGAGCGACCGGGTCCGCGCGCTCGCGGCTCGGCTGAGCCCGGCGGTGCCGGCGCAGGCGTCGGGGAACGTCTGGGGCTTCATCTGGTGCAAGCTCATCCACGTCGCGCAGAACCTCGCGACGGGCGTCGTCGACGCGACGGCCGCCGAGGTGCGCGAGCCGGAATGGGTGCGCCGCATCCTGGTCGCGGTCGAGCTGGAGGTCGTGGACCTCGCGACCGCGCTGGGCGTGACGCTCGAGGCCTACGAGCGCATCGATCCCGCCGTCCTGGTCACGCTCCACGACGAAGCCGGCCTTCGGCGCGCGCTCGACATGCTCCCGCGCGCGTCGGAGAAGGGGCACAACGGCACGTGGCGCGAGCTCAAGCGCGGTGGCAAGACCGAGACGAGCGCGACCACCGAGGAGCTGGCGCGGCTCGGGCGCGAGCGCGGCCTGCCCATGACGCTCATGAGCGAGCTCCACCAGATCGTGGACGGCATCGAGCGCCGCGAGCGCGACATGTCCTGGGACAATCTCCGTGCGCTACGGGAGCGCGCGGAGCGGGGGCTCGCGGCGCGCGTTGCACGCGGGGCGCCTGGGCCGGTGTCGAAGACCACCGGGAGCTTCAGCTAGCCCGTGCAGGTCGCGCTGCCCCTGCGCCGCGCCGCCACGCTCGCGCTGTCGCGCGTGGACGGGACACGCGTGCTCTTCGTCGTCGTGCTCCTCGCGCTCGCATGGCTCGTGCTGCTGCCCTTGTTCTTCATCGTCCGCACGAGCGTCACGCCCGACACGCTGCGGCCGTCGAACGAGCTCACGCTGCAGAACTACCTCGACCTCTTCAGCTCTCCCACGACCTACGAGCTCCTGCGCAACTCGCTGGTCTTCGCGTTCGGCGCGAACCTCATCGCCATCCCCGTGGGGGTTCTGCTGGCGTGGATCGTCGAGCGCACCAACACGCCCCTCAAGGTGCTCGCGCACCTCGCGGCGTACTCGTCCATCGCGATCCCCGGCGTGCTCAAGGTCATCGGCTGGATCCTCCTCCTCGGGCCGGAGGTGGGGATCATCAACGTCCTCATCCGCGGGGCGCTGGGCATCGAGGGAAAGGTCTTCGATCTCTTCACCATGCCCGGGATGATCTTGGTCGAGGGCATCCAGTTCGTTCCGATCGTCTTCCTGCTCATGCTCGGCCCGCTCCGGGCCATGGACCCGAACCTTGAGGAGTCCGCCGCGACCTCGGGTGCGGGTCCGCTCGCCACGTTCCTCCACATCACGATGCGCCTCGCCACCCCGGCCGTGTTCTCGGTGCTCATCCTCACGGCGGTGCACGCGGTCGAGTCGTTCGAGGTCCCCGCCCTGGTCGGCCTTCCCGGCGGGATCAACGTGCTGACGACGGAGATCTACCTGACGATCTCGTTCGGCTTGCGCGCCCGGTATGGCGTGGCGAGCGCGTACGGCGTGATCCTCATCGTCCTGGTGGCGGCGGGGATCTACTACTACTCCGTGCTCACGCGACAGGCGTCGAAGTACGCGACGATCACCGGCAAGGGGCTTCGGCCGCGCCTGACCGACGTCGGCGCGTGGAAGCTCCTGACCACGCCGCTCATCCTGATGCTGCCGGCCCTCATTCTCCTGCCGGTGCTTGCGCTGCTGTGGGCCTCGCTGCAGCCGTACAACGCCCCACCGTCGCCGGAGGCGCTCGGTCGGCTCACGTTCGATAACTACCCGGCGGTACTTCAGAACAGCCAGATCGTGAGCGCGCTCACGAACAGCTTCCTCGTGGCGGGTGCGGCGGCCACGGCGACGGTGCTCTTCAGCGCGGTCGTCGCGTGGCTGGTGGTGCGGTCGAACATCCGCGGCCGGGGTACGCTCGATTTTCTCGCGTCGCTCACGATGGTGTTCCCGGGCCTCGTGCTCGGCATCGCGCTCCTGCGCACGTACGTAGCGCTGCCGCTCCCGATCTACGGCACGCTATGGATCCTCGTGCTCGCGTTCATGTCCAAGTACCTGCCGTACGGCATGCGCTTCAGCTCGCCGGGGCTCCTGCGGATCAATCGCGAGCTCGAGGAGAGCGCGCAGATGAGCGGCGTCGGCTGGTTGACGACCTTCCGCAGCATCGTGCTGCCGCTCATGATGCCGTCGCTCGCGGCGGCCTGGATCTACATCTTTCTGCTGGCGATGAAGGAGCTGTCCGTCGCGCTCATGCTCTACAGTCCCGGGACGCGCATCCTGGCGACGCTCATCTTCGACCAGTATCAGGCGGGGAGGATCACCGAGATGGCGGCCTTCGGCATCACCGTATCCGCGATCCTCGCGGTGGTCGCCTTGGTGTTCCACCGGCTGTCCGCGCACTACGGGTTGCGCTCGGCATGACGACCGCTCCGGCGATCCTCCAAGACGACGCTCTCGCCGTCGAGCTCCTGGTGAAGACCTACGTCGACCAGCGCGAGCGGGTCCGCGCCGTCGAGGAGGTCAGCTTCGTCGTCGAGCCCGGCCGGTTCTACACGCTGCTCGGACCCTCGGGCTGCGGGAAGACCACGACGCTGCGTTGCGTCGCCGGCCTCGAGCGCCCGGACAGCGGGCGCATCGTCATCGGGGGGCGCGTGGTGAACGACACGGCCGCGCGTGCCTTCGTACCGCCGCACCGCCGGGACATCGGCATGGTCTTCCAGAGCTACGCGATCTGGCCGCACATGAACGTGTTCAGCAACGTGGCGTTCCCGCTGCGGCACGCCCACACCGGCATCCCGCGGAGCGAGATCGCGCAGCGCGTGCGCGAGTCCCTCGCCCTGGTCAAGCTCGACGGGCTCGAGGAGCGGATGTCGACGAGTCTCTCGGGTGGCCAGCAGCAGCGCCTCGCGCTGGCACGCGCCCTCGTGCGCCGGCCGAAGCTGCTGCTCCTCGACGAACCGCTGTCGAACCTTGACGCGAAGCTGCGCGAAGAGCTGCGCGTCGAGCTGCGCACGCTGCAGCGCACGCTCGGCGTCACGACCCTCTACGTCACCCACGACCAGGTCGAGGCCCTCGCGATGTCCAACCGCATCGCGGTCATGAGCCAGGGCCGCATCGTGCAGGAGGGTGGGGCGCGCGAGGTCTACGAGCGCCCGAACTCCGAATTCGTCGCCCGCTTCGTCGGCACCGCGAACTTCGTGAACGGCACGATCGTCGGTCCGGGCGGTGACGGGACGCACGTCGTCGAGACGCCGATGGGCCGCGTCGAGACGACCTGTCCCGACGGCGTGACCGCCGGCGAGACGGTCACGCTCACGATCCGTCCCGAGAACATGCGCGTGCACGCGAGCCCGCCGACCGCGACGCGCAACGTCCTGCCGGGAACGGTGGCCGAGGTGATGTTCCTCGGCGAGTACCTCGATTGCCGGGTCACCGTGGGCTCGCACCTGCTGCTCACGCGGCAGCATCCGACCACGCGCTTCCGCCGCGGCGACGCGGTGCACGTGGAGATCCCGCCGGAGCTCATCACGGTCCTCTCCGACCGCGGCGTGTCCGGCGCGCAGGCGATGGCGGAGGGCTGAGATGGGTGGAGCGCTCGCGGCGGTGCTGGTGAAGACAGGGAAGGAGGGTGCCTTCGAGCTGCGCGAGTTCGCGGTTCCCGAGGTGGGACGCGACGACGGCGTGCTGCGCGTGGATCTGTGCGGGGTGTGCGGGTCCGACTACCGCCGCTTCCGCCAGGAGCGCAACGAGGAGGACGGCGAGGTCGACCGGCAGGACAGGCGGCCGCTGCCCGCGATCATGGGTCACGAGATCGTCGGCACGATCGCGGCGCTGGGCACGAGCGCGGTGCGCGAGTGGGGGCTCGCCGATGGCGACCGCGTCTTCGTGGAGTCGAGCGTGCCGTGCCACCGCTGCCGGCGCTGCATGACCGGGAGCTTCAAGCACTGCCGCACGCGCTGGAGCTACGGGATATCGGCCAATATGGCCGATCCACCGCACCTCTGGGGTGGCTACGCGCAGTACGTGTACCTGCACCCGCGCGTGACCCTGCACAAGCTCCCGCCGTCGCTCACGCCGGAGGCCGCGGTGCTCATCACGCCGATGTCGAACGGCTTCCAGTGGGCGTACGCCGAGCCGGCGCTGCGCTACGGCGAGTCCATCCTCGTCATCGGCCCCGGCCAGCAGGGCCTTGGCTGCGTCGCCGTGGCGAAGGCGGTCGGCGCGGGCCTGGTCATGATCAGCGGCCTCGAGCGCGACGCGACGCGGCTCGCGCTCGCGCGCCGGCTCGGCGCCGATGTCTCGATCGTCGCGGACCGCGAGTCGGTGTACGAGCAGGTGCGCGAAGCCACGGGTGGCGAGATGGCGGACGTCGTCGTGGAGGTCTCCGGCAGCCCCACGGCGCAACGCGACATCACGCGGCTGGTGCGGCGCGGCGGGCGCATCGTCTGGGCGGGTGGGAGCGGCTTCCAGCCGGTGCAGATGGTCATGGACCATGTGACGCGACGCTCGCTCACGATCAAGGGCGTGCGCGCGCACGAGTACGATGCGATCCAGCAGGCCATCAGGCTGCTCGCGTCCGGCGCGATCCCGGTGCGCGACTTCGCGACGCACGTCGTTCCGCTCAGCCAGGCGGAGCGGGCGGTGCGCCTTGCCGGGAACGAATGGCCCGAGCAGCAGGCGATCCACGTGAGCATCGACCCATGGGCGGCGTCGCCCGCGTGAGACACGGCTGAGAAGGAGTTGGGAGTGGCGGTCACGAACCTGAGGAAGGGTTGGAGGTGGCGGTCATGAGGCGGAGCAGGTGGCTGGCATCGGGAGCCGCGCTCGTGCTGCTCGTCGGAGCGTGCGGCGGCAGCTCGGCCGCGCCGAGCGCGAGCGCGCCCGCGGCGGCGAGCGGCACCGCCGCGCCGAGCGCGACCGCAGCGGCGTCGAAGAAGCCGACGACGGCGGCGGAGCTGGCGATGTACCGGGGTGCCGACCGGCAGCAGATCCTCGAAGCGGGCGCGCGCGCGGAAGGCTCGGTCGTCTTCTACACGTCGAACAGCGGCATCGAGTCGCTCTCGAAGGAGTTCGAGAAGAAGTACCCGTTCATCAAGGTGAACACGCTGCGCGGCCAGAACACCGAGATCCAGAAGCGCGTCGCGGAGGAGCTGGCCGCGAACAAGCTCCAGTTCGACGTCATCGAGTCGTCCGGCGAGGGGATCGGTCAGATGATCCCGCAGGGCTTCTTCCAGGAGTGGTGGTCGCCAGAGATCGCCGCGTTCCCCGACTACGCGCAGACCAAGGGCAAGAACGGCGGCGTCCTCGTGCTCGCCGACCGGGAGATCTACAGCGGCATCGGCTGGAACACCAAGCTCATCCCCTCGAGCGACGTCCCGAAGAAGCTCGACGACCTGCTCGACCCCAAGCTGAAGGGCAAGATGGGGATCGTCAACACGAGCTCCGGCGTGAACTGGATGGGCGAGATCCTCGAAGAGAAGGGTCTCGACTTCGTGAAGAAGCTCGCCGCGCAGCAGTTCAAGGTGCAGTCGACCACCGCTGCGGCGCTCACCGACCTGGTCGTGTCCGGCGAGATCCCCATGTCGCCCGTCATCGGCTGGGCCAACGTGCAGCTCGCGAAGGCGAAGGGCGCGCCCATCGAGTGGTACCCGATCGAGCCCGTGGACACGACGATCGGCTCGTCGGGCCTCACCGTGAAGCCTCCGCATCCTCACGCCGCCCTGCTGCTCCTCGACTTCATCCACTCCAAGGCGGGTCAGGAGCAGGCCTTCACGATCGCGCAGCTCGTCTCGCCGCGCAGCGACATCCCCAGCAAGGTCGGGGCGAGCTTCCGCAAGGTCGTCCTGAGCCAGGCGTACACGCCGGCGCAGTACGAGAAGACCTACGGTGGCTGGGAGCAGACCTTCCGCCAGCTGTTCCTGGTGTCGCGCTAGGGGCCTTGGCCGGAGGAGGGCACCCACTCCCCGGTCGGGAGGCAGCCGCCGGACCAGTACGTGCCGGCGGACCCGGCGTCGCGCTCGGCGGTCCCGAGCCGGCGTCGGGTCGCCGGCGGGTCGACGCCTAGGGCAGTGCGACTACGGCGCGGTCGGCCCGAAGGTCCAGACCCGTGCCGAACGGCGTCGAGAGGTCGCGGAACGACGCGAGGATCTCGCGCGCCAGCGCGCCGCTCGCCAGGCGCGGCGAGCCGCGGCGCGGGAGGGGCGAGCCGAACCCGAGCGTGAGTGGCAGCACCTCCAGGCGGGTCAGGCGCCCGTCTTCGAACGTGCAGAGCGGGAGGACCGACTCCCAGTTCGCGCGGTCCACCGGCGGACCCTTGGTGTCCGCGTCGGTGAAGTGGTCGTGGAACTCGGCCATGGTCATCTGCTGCATCTCGCGGCTCACGTAGTTGTCGCCCGGGAGCTGCGTCGCGAACTCGGCCTGGTAGAAGAAGTTCCCCAGCGAGTAGAAGATCGGCTTGCCCGCGTGGATCTCGAGGCCGCGGAGCGCATGCGGGCCGTGGCCGATGAACGCGTCGGCACCGGCGTCGATGCACGCGCGCGCGAACTCGATCAGGAAGCGCGGGGGCATGCCTTTCTCCCCCTCGACCTCGTGGCAGTGCATGCTCACGAGCACGAGGTCCGCGAAGCGCCGCGCGTCCCTGATCCAGCGCAGGTTGTCCGCGAGATCGCCGGCGTGCGGGACGCTCGTGACGGCGAAGTCCGCGCCTTCGCGGAAGGTCGCGCCCAGCATCGATAGCTCGTCCCGCTTCGACTCCGACGCCGTTCCCCGCTCGATCATCCGCCGGCGTGCCTTGTCCAGACCGGTCCGTTCGGCGACCCGGCGCAGATGCTCCATCGCCGGCGGGTCCACCACGTAGGTCGTCTCGTACCGCTGCGGATTCAGGCCGGGCCGTCCGGGCGCGTCGGCCCGCTGATCGGTGGCCTGCTGGCCCGCGGCGAAGGTCGACGCGGCCGCAACGAGCGCGACGCGACCCTTCGGCGTCTCGAAGAAGGCGGGCCTGCGCGCCTCGTGCAGGTTGCGGCCCGCGCCGGCGTGCGCGAGGCCCGCGTGGCGCAGCGCGGCGACGGTCCGCCGGATGCCGACCGGCCCGTAGTTCCAGGTGTGGTTGTTCGCGATGCCGACGATGTCGAAGCCGAGACCGCGCAGATCGTGGGCGACCTCGGCATCGGCCGAAAGATTCATCTGATCGCTGGGCGGCCCGATCCGGTCGCTCAGCACGATCTCGAGGTTCGTGAACGCCACGTCCGCCCCGCGCACCAGGTCGAAGAGCGCGCGCGCCGCGGGGTCCGCGGGGATGACCAGCCGGCGCGCGGCGATGCTGTCGCCGGTCGCGACGAGCGTCATTGAGCGGGATGGCGTCTCCGGCGTCATGATGTCGATACCGCCACTCTTGGGAGGTTGGGATGCCCAGGCTCGTGTTCGCGGGCAGCTCGGTGGGGGAGCCCTGGTCGATCTGCGGTCTCGTCGCGGCGCGGGCGCTCGCCGCGTACGGCTACGAGGTGACCGTGGCGCACGACAGCAACAGCCATCGGAATATCCCGTACGTGGCCAGCCGCCGCGCGGAGGTCGGCGCCACGACGCCGCGCCACCTCGCGGCGGCGCGCATGCATCAGGGCGATCACGCGCACGACTCCGTCGAGGAGCTCGCCGCGCTCGCCGTCATCCGGCGACCGCAGTGGCTCGCTCTCGCCGTGCGGCCCGACCTGGGCGTCGCGGACCTGCGCGAGGCCGGACGCCGCAGGCTGCCGCTGCGGATCTTCAGCGGGACGCCCGCGCCCGGCGAGGATCTGGACGTCGTGCTCCGCCATCACGGGTTCGGCCTCGATGAGGTTGTCGGCTGGGGCGGCCGCCACCTGCGGTGGCACGCGCAGCCGCGCGACCTCTACGTGCGCGAGGGGATCGTCGACGTGCTCCTGGCGTGGATCTACGTGGGGTACACGCCGACCAGCCATCACTGGTTGGAGGCGACGGTCCTCAAGGGATTCCGCTTCCTCGACTTCGAGCCCGCGCTGCTGGATCGGCTCGTTGAGCTTGGGTATGGCAGGGGCGCGATCCCGGAAGGCTTGCTGCCTGGCGTCGATCGCGACATCCGCTCGGTCGTCCAGGACACCATTGTGATCTACGGGCGGCGTGATCTGCCCGACCAGGTCGCGGAGCTCGTCGCGCGCGCGCTGGACGAGCGTGCCGAGCTCTTCACCCACGCGCGGCTGCCCCTGTACTACGAGCGCGAGCGTGTGGGCCGCTGCGACGATCTTCCGATCCACCCCGCGGCCGAACGTTACTACCGTGCACAGGGCTACCTCCGCGATCCCGCTCCCGGTGCATGACCTTACACAGGTGGGCGGGTCGCCTCAACCGGCGCTCAGCGCGTGCGGGGGTCGGCGGCCTCCGCGTCCACGCCCAGCTCCGCGATGGCCCGCGCGACCTCGGCCGGCGCGAACTGCTCCGCCAGCGCGAGGGCGTGGAGCGACGCCACGGTGATGGAGGCGGCGTCCACCTCGAAGAAGCTGCGGAGCCGCTCGCGCGTGTCCGAGCGGCCGAACCCGTCCGTCCCGAGCGGGAGAAAGGGCTGCGGCGCCCAGCGGGCGATCTGGTCGGGCACGAGCTTCAGGTAGTCGCTCGCCGCGACGACCGGCCCGGCGCCGTGCAGCAGCTGCGTGACCAGCGGCACGCGCGGCCCGGCCTCGGGATGGAGCCGGCTCCAGCGCTCCGCATCGAGCGCCTCGTTGCGGAGGAGCTGGTAGGAGGTCACGCTCCACACGTCGGCGGCGACGCCGCGCTCGCGCAGGAGCTCCTGCGCCCGCAGCACCTCCGGCATGATCGAGCCCGAGCCCAGGAGGGTCACCCGTCCGCCACGGCCGTCGCCGTCGCCCTTCTTGAAGAGGTACATCCCGCGCAGGATCCCGTCCTCCACGCCCGGCGGCATCGGCGGCATGAGGAGGTCCTCGTTGTATAGCGTGAGGTAGTAGTAGACGTCCTCGCCGGCCTCCAGCATCCGGCGCAGGCCGTCCTTCACGATGACCGCCGTCTCGTAGGGGAAGGCCGGGTCGTACGCGCGGATCGTCGGCACGACGGTCGCCAGGATCTGGCTGTGGCCGTCCTCGTGCTGGAGCCCTTCGCCGTTCAGGGTCGTGCGTCCGGCGGTGGCGCCGAGGAGGAAGCCGCGGGCTCGGGCGTCGGCGCACGCCCACATCTGATCGCCGGTCCGCTGGAAGCCGAACATCGAGTAGAAGATGTAGAAGGGGACGAGCGGCTCGGCGTGCGTCGCGTACGCGGTGCCGGCCGCCATGAACGAGGCCATCGAGCCGGCCTCGGTGATGCCCTCCTCGAGGACTTGCCCGTCGGTCGCCTCGCGGTACGGCATGAGCGTCTCGGCGTCGACCGGGGTGTAGCGCTGGCCGAGCGGCGAGTAGATCCCGACCTCCTTGAAGAGCGGGTCCATGCCGAACGTACGGGCCTCGTCGGGGATGATCGGCACGATGCGCTTCCCGAGGTGCTTGTCGCGGAGGAGGCTCCGGAGCAGGCGGACGAACGCGATCGTCGTCGAGACGCGGACCTTGCCCGAGCCCTGAGCGAACTCAGCGAACGCTGACTCCTCGGGGAGCTCGACGCGCACGGGCCTCACGGTCCGCTTTGGGAGCGAGCCACCGAGCGCGCTCCGCCGCTCGAGCATGTACCGGATCTCGGGGCTGTCGGGTCCCGGGTGGTAGTACGGGGCGTCGGCGAGCCCCGCGTCGGAGATCGGGAGCTCGAGCCGGTCGCGGAACGCCCGGAGGTCCTCGAACGACAGCTTCTTCGCCTGGTGCGTGATGTTGCGTCCCTCGACGGAGGGCCCGAGCGTCCAGCCCTTCACCGTTTGCGCGAGGACCACGGTGGGCGCTCCGGTGTGCCGCGTCGCGGCGTCGTAGGCGGCGTACACCTTGCGGTAGTCGTGCCCGCCGCGCCGGAGCTTCTGGAGGTCGCCGTCCGAGAGGTGCGCGACGAGGCGCGCGAGGCGCTGGTCGGGCCCGAAGAAGTGCTCGCGGATGTACGCGCCGTCCGCGACGGTCATCCGCTGCGAGTCCCCGTCGAGCCAGTCGTTCATCTTGTTCACGAGCACGCCGTCCACGTCGCGAGCGAGGAGGTCGTCCCACTCGCGGCCCCAGAGGACCTTGACGACGTTCCAGCCCGAGCCGCGGAACACCGCCTCGAGCTCCTGGACGATCTTGCCGTTCCCGCGCACCGGCCCGTCGAGCCGCTGGAGGTTGCAGTTGACGACGAAGGTGAGGTTGTCGAGGCCCTCGCGCGCCGCGACGTGCAGCGCGCCGAGCGCCTCCGGCTCGTCGCACTCGCCGTCGCCGACGAAGGCCCAGACCCGCTGCCGGCTCGTGTCCTTGATCCCGCGATCCGCCAGGTAGCGGTTGAAGCGCGCCTGGTAGATCGCGTGCAGCGGGCCGAGGCCCATCGAGACGGTGGGGAACTCCCAGAAGTCGGGCATGAGCCGCGGGTGCGGGTAGGAGGAGAGGCCGTGGCCGGTCACCTCGCGGCGGAAGTGATCGAGCTGGTGCTCGCTGAAGCGGCCCTCGAGGAAGGCCCGCGCGTAGATGCCCGGCGAGGCGTGGCCCTGGAAGAAGACCTGGTCGCCGCCGCCCGGCGCGTCCTTGCCGCGGAAGAAGTGGTTGAACCCGACCTCGTAGAGGCTCGCCGACGAGGCGTAGGTCGCGAGGTGACCGCCGATCCCGGGGTAGTCGTGGTTCGCGCGGAGCACCATCGCGACCGCGTTCCAGCGGATGAGCCGCCGGATGTGGAGCTCCATCTCTTCGTCGCCCGGGAAGTACGGCTCCTGCTCGGGCGAGATCGTGTTGATGTGGCGGGTCTGCGTGAGCGGCGGGATGCCGACGTGGAGCATCCGGGCGCGCTTGAGCAGCTTGTAGAGGACGAAGCGCGCCCGCTCGGCGCCGCCCGCTTTCACGAGCGCGTCGAGCGACTCGATCCACTCGTCGGTCTCCGCCGGGTCGATGTCGGGCAGCTGGTGCTTGAACTCGTCGAACACGTCGTGGACGGTCATTCAGGTCGAAGTGTACCGGCGGCGCTCGCGCGATCCGCCTCTTAGACTGGGCTCAACATGGAGAACACACCGCCCGGTCCCGGCGAAGGATCGGCGTCCGCTCCGGGCCCCGGCGGTGCCCGTCGCCGGCGCGGCAGGCGCCGCCCGGGGCAGGGTGCCGCGGGCACGCAGGGTGCCGCGGGCACGCAGGGTGCCGCGGGCACGCAGGGTGGGTGGCCGCAGCAGGCGCCCGCGCAGCCGACGCGCGCGATACGGCCGGCTCCGCCGCGGGAGCCGCGTCCTTCGCCCTCCCGCGAGCCGCGGCCCGCGCCGCAGCGCGACGGCCGGCGTGGTGCGCAGGCGCCGCGTGACGACCGGCGTGGCGCGCAGGCACTGCGCGACGCCCGGCGCGCGCCGGTTTCCGCTCAGCGGCGGTCGCAGGTCCCCGCGATCCGCCCGGCCGCGCGCGGTCGCCGCCCACAGCGGATCCCCGACGACCTCAAGGCCGGCACGCCGTGCGTGGTCCTCTTCGATTGCCGCGAAGGCGAGCCGGATCGCGCGGGCGGCGCCGCCCTGTTCGAGGGCTACTTCGATTTCGAGACCGGCGAGCAGCGGCGCACCGGGACGGGGATCCCCAGGCTGCGCCTGGGTGACGAGCGGATCTGGGGCTTCGAGGTCTGGTGGCGCCCCGACCCCGAGCGGGGCGGACTCACCGATGACGACCGTGCGGAGCTCGAGGTCTCGAGGAGGATGCTCCGCGGGTTGATCAGGGACACGCGCCGCCAGCCACGCTTCAGCGGCGCGCGTCCCCCGATCTCTGCCTAGGGCTAGGCGGGCGCGACCTTCTCGCCCTGCGGCTTGCCGCGCTTGGGGTCGGTGCCCTTCTCGAAGGTGACGGCCTGCCCCTCGCGGAGCGAGTCGAACGCGTCGCCCTCGACGGCGCTGCGGTGGAAGAAGAGCTCGGAGCCGTCCTCCGTTGCGATGAAGCCGAATCCGCGATCGCCGACGAGCTTCTTGATTGTGCCAGTGGCCACGTGTGTGTTCCTTCTCGTGCGCTGCACGACGCGATGTACGGACAGTGTGACAGGTCTCCGCTCGGCGCAGAGCGGCACCCGCGCAGCGCGGGTCGGCGCAGCGCCGCAGGCGGAGCCGTAGCGTGTTTCCGATGACGCGCGCCGCCTTCATGACGCTTGCCGCGTTCGCGGCCGTCTACCTCATCTGGGGATCGACCTACCTGGCCATCCGGGTGGCCATCGACACGATCCCTCCGCTGCTCATGACGGGGATCCGGGCGCTGGCGGCGGGGAGCGTCCTGCTGGCGATCGGCTGGCTACGCTCGCGCACGCTCCCGAGCGGGCGGGCGCTGCGGGACGCCGTAGCTCTCGGCGTGCTGTTGGTGGCGTGCGGCAACGGTGGGGTGGCCTGGGCGGAGCGCACCGTGCCTTCCGGCGTGGCGGCCCTGGTCGTGGCGACCATCCCGCTCTGGGTGGCCGGCATCGAATGGCTCTCCGGCGCTCGTCCTCGCCCCGGCCGCTTCGCGGGCTTGGCTCTCGGCGCGACGGGCGTCGCGGTGCTGGTCGCACCGGTCCGGACGGCCGACGCGGTCGATCCGCTCGGAGCGGTGGTGCTCGTCCTGGCGGCGCTCGCGTGGTCGGTCGGGACCGTGCGTGGTCGTTCGAGTCACCATGGTGGATCGCTGGCGGCCACCGTCGGGGCGCAGCTGCTCGCGGGTGGCGTGGTTCTGCTCGCGACGGGATACGCCACCGGCGAGGCGAATGCCCTGCGGCTCGAGCAGGTCTCAGCAGCGTCGGTGCTGGCCGTCGCGTACCTGGTCGTCTTCGGATCACTCGTGGCGTTCAGCGCGTACACCTACCTCCTGCGCGTGACCACCCCAGGTCGCGCCGCCACCTACGCGTTCGTGAATCCGCTCGTGGCGGTCTTGCTCGGCAGTGTCTTTGCCGGCGAGGTCCTCAGCGGCCGCATCGTCGTTGCCAGCGGGCTGATCCTGCTGGGCGTGCTTGCGTGCCTGGCGTCGCCGGCCGGCGCACCGCCGCTCCGGGTCGCCCCGCAGATCGACGTGCCCGTGAGCGGCTCGGCCGCCGACTGAGCCGGGCGCGCACCCGGACCTGCGCGCGCTGCCATCTCGGGCCCGCCGATGCGGGGCTCTAAAGTAGTGAGCGGGGCTCCTCGGTGGGCTGCGGCTGAACCGAAGGAGAAGGCCCGCGGATCGCGCACGGCGACGTAGCCAAGTGGCAAGGCAGAGGTCTGCAAAACCTTCATCGCGGGTTCGATTCCCGCCGTCGCCTCAGCATTGGGGTTTCGCGAGGGCCCCGCAGAAGTCTTCGGTTTTCCCGCAGAGGTCTGCGTGCCAGAAGTCTTTTCAGCCGCGCAGCACTTCCCGGAGGTTCGCGGTCGGGAAGTCCTTGAGCTCGGCCTCGTCGTACTTGCCGATATAGCGGGTCGGCATCGACTCCCGCTTCCAGCCGCCGATCTGCGGATCGCGATGCTTATGACCGCGCCGTCGCCGCGACGGTGCAGATTCGCTGCGGCGACTCTCGAGGCTCAGGGTTTCATCTGTTCCGAACGGACCTTGTGGTCACCAACCACCACGTGGTGGGGCCGATGGCTCAAGTGCGCAACGCAGTCAGCGCGAGAACGGAGAAGGGCGCGGAGATGGCCCTCGAGTATGTTGCGCATTCTGACCCCGCGGAACACGACTACGCCATCTATCGGCTCATGAACGACGCACCTGGGGATCGCATCGCGCTAGTGCCCGCGGGAGACGCTGTCCGGCCTCGGGGATGCAAGGTTCTGTTCGCAGGGTTCCCTCACGGCGTAGAAGACCTCCTCGCGCAACAGGCCACGGTCGCCGGGCCTTTGGAGAATGGCGGCTTCTACATGGACGGTTCAATAAACGGCGGCAACTCCGGGGGTCCGATCCTTGACCTCGAGACCGGCGAAGTGGTCGGCATTGTCACGCAACGTCGCTTCCTGTTCGCCCCAGAACTCGCCCAGATGGCGAAACAGGCCCGAGAGCTGGAGGACTACTGCAACGGAATCGCCAAGCAGGGCAGCGTGGTGCTGATGGGGATGGACTTCAGCCAGGTCATTCGAATGATCGCGGCATCGAACCAACTCATTCGACGGGTTATCGAGGTCAATGCCAACTCCGGCATTGGCATCGGGTACTCGATCCGGCATGTGGTGGACCGGCTAGCCGGGCTCGGGCTGGCAACCTAGGCTGAAGCCAGGCTTTGGCGACTGCGGGTTCAAGAGAAGAGTTCGCCGTAGAGCGCGCGAATCCGGAGCGGGCGGCTGGATGGAAGTCACTTGAGCTTGGAGTGGGAAATGGCAGCCTCCCGCTCCCTGTGTTGACAAATATGGGCGGCTGACCCTTCTCGGAATCGGCGCCTCGACTGGCTCGCGAGGCAGGAAATCTTAAGAAACTCGCCATGCGACGGTTGCGATGGTTCCCCTTGCGTGGAGATCAGCCGCCTGCCGGGTACGCGACCCGCAGAAGTCTGCGCACCCGAGTCGGTCAGCCGGGAGCGCGATTTCTTCGATTTTGCTGATGTTCTGGATCGCGAGCTTGAAGGTTGCGGCAGAGGTCTGCAAAGCGGCGGTCGGCGAGTACCTGCGCAGACCCCGGGCAGCGGGCGAGGGAGCATAGGCCGTGGTCGCGATGCCCCGGATACGCGAGTGCGAGCCCTTTGGGCGCGTCGGCAGGCCTCCGGAGAAGGCCGGCGGGGTCGATCAGGCAAGACACCCGGAACTCGACAGAGAACACCCAGCGGCGCCGTGCCGAGGCGCAGTTTGGGACGTCCCCTCGGGCGGAAACGCGCGCGCGAGCGCGATCGGGGAGGAGGCCGCCTGACGTCTACACGCTTCTTGACATAGGCTCACCCGTTGAAGGGCCTCGGACAGACTGGGAGCCGTCAGGACGGGAGAAAGTCATGAGACGAAGCGCCGCGTTGGCGACGGCAGGCAAAGGAAGAGACGTCAGCCGCCTGTTCGGGCTTCGAGCGCAAGCTCTGCGAGGTCGACGGGAGTACCTGAAATACCTGCGAAGCCTCCCCGACCCGCTGGGATCTCTCTGTGCAACGTTCTATGAGCAGCGAGTCAAGCGCGTTGCTCCGAAGCCGTTGCTTGGAGAGTACTTGCCCTGGTTCATTGGCGACTTGTTGGGGATTCCGACCACTGTAACTTCGCGAGTCGCAGCATGCTGGCTCCCCCTGTATCTCCAAATCCTTGCAATCGACGATCTCCTTGACAGATCAGCCGAGACGCAGCCCGAGTTGTTGCCCATCGTTGCGACCGTCTTCGGCGAGCAGGGGCACCTGGCCTACATGCGCTTGCTGGGGAACGACGATCGCTTCTGGGAGCCCTTCAACCGCTATTGGCTCCGAATGGGTGTGGCGGGAGCGCGCGAAATCCAACTCCGCCGGGGGAAGATTGCCCGAATCTCGCCTCATGACTGGGCTGCCGCGGGCGAGAAGATCGAACTCGTCAAGGTTTGCTATACGTCCCTTGCTCTCGCATCCGGACGCAATCCGCGACCCGAGGATCTCAGGGCCCTCGAAGACTTTGCAGTGGGGAGCCAGTTGTTCGACGACATCAGCGACTGGGAAGAGGACTTGGCAATCGGGAACTTCACCCCGCTTCTCTCAAGAGCATTCCGTGGTAAGAAACCGATCACCCTCACCCGCGATGGTTCGCTAGTGCGCATAGTGGAGAGCGGTGCCCTCGCGAGTTGCATTGCTGAATGCGAGCGACGGTTCGAGCGAGCCGCGGCGCGCTCGGGCTTTGATCCCGGCTCCCGAGGCATTCGATTCCTTCGCTTGCTAGTCGCGAATCTTCGGGAGCTGGGGAGGCTTGAGGTCGCTGCGGCCGTCGCTCTGGCGCGACAGAAGCGGCGCGTGGATCACCCAGGTCACACGGAACGGACGGGGCAGTTAACCCGGGACGAGGGCGTCACCCGCGTGCTTCGAAGGCTCGACGAGTCGATTCGGGTCGTGGCTCAAAGTTCTTGACCCCGGCCTAGGTTGGATAGGACTGCTCGAATGTCAGGATGGCCGGCGCTCGGGATAGGCCTAGCGACACTATTCGTCGGGTTCTTCGCGCCTCAGGTGTCAAGACTTGTGATGCTCGCTTCGCGGGACGCGAGGATTGATCAGGCGCGCGCGGACGACACCATGTACGCAATCATGGACTACAACGTGCAGGTACAGACGGCCTACTCAGCCTTAGTGCTTCTGATTGCACAGGCAGTCCTTCTGTGGGCATCCACTCCTGAACGGTCAGAGCCGCTTCGCAATGTGACAGCGACAGCCGCTATCACGGCATTTGTGTGGCTCAATGTTCTCTTCTTCGCGCTCGCGCCGGTTGCCATCCCGCTTGACATCTACATAAGGCACGGGCGGAAGTGGTATCCACCGCTGCAGAGCTTGCTGACCTGGACACGAGTCCTGGTGGCTCTTGTCGGACTCGGTTTCGTGGCGGTCCAACTCATTTGGCCGTCGCCAGCGACATAGCAGCGCCAGAAGGAGCGCATTAGCGAAGGGGAATGCCGCGGCAACATTAGTGCCGGTCGACGTCCCCGTCGCCACCTCCGCCCCTCCTCCCATCAGATTCCCGGGTCATCGGCGTTGAACAGAGATCGCACGACCAAGATCGTGACCCAGATGGCCACGACAAGCAGAAGCCATTGGAGATTGAGAAGGTCGACGACTAGGTCGCCAAGACTGTACGCAACCATGCCCCAAGCGGTGGTCCAAGCGACCGTGCCAACCGTCATGACAAGAACAAAGCGGGCCGTGGGATAGCGAAGCACACCGCACGTTGCGGCCGCCATGGCAGCGGTACTTGGATGGAAGCAGAGGACGAGAAGTGCGGGCAGTCCGCGCCGGGCCAAACGCTTACGGATGTGGAGCATTGCCGACGTAGGTACCGCTCGCGACAGAAGCACATGCCACCCGAGCCAGCCGATCAGGTAGTCGAGTAAGTAAGCCGTCAGGAACCCTACGGAGGCCACTAGGACCACGACAGCCAGGCTCAGCCCAATGGACCTGGAAAGGGCCGCGCCAAGCGCCACGACGGTGGAGCCAGGGACATATAGACCTAGCACGAACAGCGCCTCGAGCAGTGCGCCGACAAAAACGACGAGATAGCCGTGTGTGGCGTAGAGGGACTTGGCCGTGGTGAGGAGGCCATCGGACGCGGGCAGGCCAACGAGTCGATAGGTGACCACAAATGCGGCGAGGCCAGCAAGTATGGCTACCGGCAGTTTGTTTCTGAGTAGTGCGTGAATCACTCGACGGCGCGGGTAAGGCATGCTGCGAGGCTACCCCATGTCGCAGATGGAAAGCTCACCGTCGTTCCAGGTGGCATGCGCCTGAGCACGACGCGCTCCGAGGTCCTCGCTTTCAGGGAAGAGCGACTTCTCTCGGCCGTGACCCGCAGAAGTCTGCGCACCCGATTCGGTCAGCCGGGAGCGCGATTTCTTCGATATTGCTGATGTTCTCGGTCTCGGATGCGAAAAATCGGCAAGAGGTCTGCAAACCCTTATTCGCGGTCCGGTCCTGCCGTCGGTCCCCGTACCGTGGCTTCGAGCCCTTGCCAAGGCTATCGACAGGTTGGTTCACAATTGCTTCGTGGCACCAGGGGGCGGCTTTCTGTCCAGCAACGGCGGTAATCCCGAACCAGTCGATTTCGTGATCATCACTGCGTTGGAAGAGGAGCGGGACGCGCTACTTATCCACCTCCCAGGTTACCGGGTGCGAGATAAGGATGGGCGTGATACCCATACGTACTACGAAGCCGCGATCACGACCGGGCGTTCCGATCGTGCCCAATACCGGGTGATCGTCACCTGTTTAGCGAATGCCGGGCCGCTGATGGCGCTTTCCAAGGCTGCAGCCGTCGTTACTAGGTGGCACCCGAAGCATGTGCTTCTTCTGGGAATTGCCTGTGGCGTCAGGGACGAGGCCGCACTCGGCGATGTCCTAGTCGCCCGGCAGGTAGCTGATTACACGCTCGGCAAGGTGCGCGACGATGGGACGCGAGAGGTGAGGTGGGAGGTCTATCAGGCAGGTGCAAACCTCCTGGATAGTGCGCTGGCTCTGTCAGACACGTGGCGCGGCACTATTCGAGGCACTCGTCCAGGTGACGACGTTTCTAGGCGCCTGGTGGGTGTGATTGCTTCGGGGGGCGATGTCATCTCTAGCGACAAGATTGTGGCCGAGTATCAGAAGAGCTGGGGGAAGCTCATCGGCATTGAAATGGAAGCGGGTGGAACCGCGACGGGCCTTCACAACACGACTGAACCCCCCGAATTTCTCATGGTCAAGGCGGTCTCTGATTTCGGCAAAGACAAGCACGAGCAGTCCGTGCAGCCCTGGCGCGCCTACGCCTGCAGCGTGGCCGCGGCCTTCTGCGTTGCGCTGCTTCACGCTGGCCCTACCCCGGCCAGCCCCGATTTCTCGCGCGCTGACTCGCGGTCAAGTTCAACCTTCGCCTCCACTTCTCCAGCTGACTTGGCCTCAGGGGGCCCCGCCGACATGGGTCCGGTCAGGCATTGGTGGTCACAGATCGACATCCTCGGGGCGCCCTATCGCGTTTCACTAAGCACACCAAAGGCACTCGTAACAGCCGCAACGTCTGACCTGGACACAGAGCCCACGGAGGGCACTCTCGTGATGGACGCCGAGGGCAAAGGTCTCGCTCATCTAGTTGGGGACCAGCTCCAGGTGGCTTGGCTGGACCGCTATTCGGGTGAGGTCGAACGGTGGCCAAAGGTTCGGCTAGAGGGCTACGGTGGCGCGAGACTATTGGCCTTGGCGATGCTCGGCTACAGTGGCGTCCAGATTGTGATGAGCACTTCTGAGCGAACCTTCGTGGTACGCGTGATCTATCCAGGAGCGCTTGGTGGGCACCTTGATGTGAAACCGCTTCGTGAGAAGCCTTCACGGGATGCTGTGTTCGTAGGCAAAGATATCGTTACGGTCGCGCCCGACGGGCGGGCCGATGACAGCGACCTCGCGGGATGGCTCCGTCTTGACTCGATCGAGTGTGTCGACGCCGCGGCGACGGAGTCCGGCGGTCTCTTCGCAGCGGTCGGGACCCGCGATGGCTCGCTGAGCCTGGTGATGACCACCCTCAGCGACCGCCAGACCGAGTCCCTTGAGGACCCTCCTAGTGGGGTCGTCGTAGTCCGCACCGTTGCGTCCCCGACCCAAGTTCTCCTCCACAAAGATGGGTCACTGACAAGCGTTCGCTACTCTCCCAGCTCGAAATCGGGTTGATGGAACGCGCCACGCTCCTTCATGCGGTCGCTGATGGGCTCGGTAGCCGACAACTTGTCTGGGCTGGCATTCGCGGGGACGACATCGAGTCGTTGACTGACCTTCCGAACTTGTCCGCCTCTTATTCGATCATCGGCGCCTATACGCGTCGCTCGTCGATCGAGAGTATGGCCGTCGAAGACCTCACGGGCCGGCGTGTCGACCTGGAGCGATGGGACATCGATGATCACCGACGCACCCAGCAGGTAGCACAATTCCGAAGGGCGATCCTAAGTACACTGAGTCGGCCAAGCGCCCTTCTGCCCTACCGACCATCCCGGTTCTTGTCTGCAATATGGTTTGCCCGGCGTGATCGCTGTCTGAATCTCGGTCTCTTTGGAGCCCATCAGTTCGCATTCGAGCATAAACCCTGGGTCGAGATTGCCGTCTCCTCGCTTGGCATTCCGACAATCCCTTGGGTTTATCTTGCTGACGAAGAACAACTCCGCGCAGCAGAGATGTTCGATAACGGATCAGTAGTCCTTCGATTGAGCCGCACTTCTGGCGGTCACGGATTCTCCCGCGTCGATTCTCTATCTGAACTCTCCCAGCTGTGGCCTGAGGCTGAAGAGGCCTTTGTGAGCGTCGCTCCGTACCTACCGGACATGTTGCCAATCAACGTCGGCGCGACGGTATGGCGCGATGGCGTTACCGTGCACTACCCGTCGATTCAATTGATCGGGTTGCCTAACTGCGTCACCCGAGAGTTTGGCTACTGCGGCAATGATTTCGGTCTTGTTCGCGAGCTAGACGCTGAGACGATCGGAGACATCGAGTCGTTTACGGTAAGAATCGGGGAATGGCTCAGCACGAAAGGCTACCTTGGAACTTTCGGCGTGGACTATCTGCTTGGCCCGGACGGCACCCTTCGCTTTACTGAAGTCAATCCGAGGTTCCAGGGATCAACTGTGGCGTCTGGCCGGCTCGCAGTAGAGGCCGGCCGAGCGTGTTTGCCGTTAGAACACCTGGCCGCAATGCTCGACATACCGAAGCCACATCGGCCACCGCTTCGAGAACTGGTTCGCGCGATCACGCCCCTTGCGCAGTTGATTATCCATTGGACCGGACCGTGCGCTACACACCTTGACCCCACAGCTCTCCATCAGCAACTCCTGGCGCTGCGAACCCGTTTCGACGTATCTACGCGCCCAGGACTGCTCACGGAACCTGGCGCCGTCGTGACCCGGTTGACCGTTCGTCGGGGATTGACTACGAACGGTTTTGATCTTGTCGAACCGTACTCGTCTGCGATTGATGCGTGGACGGAGTCGATGAGCGGAGCGCTGGCCGCCGCAGGAGATCTTGGATGATTGAGATGATTGAGTTTCGCGCGAGGCGTCAGCTGGGGGAGAGATTCAAGAGTCGGGACGGCTATTTGAAGAGCAAGACGCTCATAGCCGGCCAGCAACCCCCATTCAGGCACGGTCGGTGGTTGTGCCATGCGATCGAGCGCGTGAACCGGGAATTGACGGCTGGTGCAGGTCCTGCAGATGCCCGAGCGGGCTTCCCTTGGCTGACGATGGTTCTTGGGAGCGGGTGTCTTAGCGAGCACGACGGCCCGATCCGGATGGCTCTGCAGCCCTCCTCGATCCACGAACTGCTTAAGGATCGCGACGCACTAGCAGACGGTATCTTCCCCAGCGATCTTGCCAAGTCTTATGCCCAGTCTCTACTCGAGGATCGAATCCCAGGAGGAGCCGAACTCCTGCCAGGTGAACCAGGAGGCTTCGGTTCTCAGCCGCCTTCTTCCGATGACCACTACGGCGCGAAACTCGTGCTGGCGACCGCGCTCCTGACGTCGCTCTACCACGAGGTCGAGGTGATCAAACCGCAGGCGCTCCGCCGATGGGGGAACGACTTCGTCACTCTGGGAGCAGGTCCGCAGCGGATGCGCGAGCTTCGCACCCTTCGAGTGGAACCGCTATTCGCCCTGCTAGCGGAGCTGAAAGACCTGGGGCACGACGCCGTCAGGAGACTCTTGGAGCAAATCGGGACGCAACTTGCCAAGGAGCGAATCGAGCGTTGGAACATCCAAGTCTTGACTGAGTGTGCCTGGTACACCTTGATCGAAGGGTCAGCCGAGTATCCCGGGTGGTCCGATCTTCTCGTCTTTCTCAGTCGACAGCAGGAAGTGTTTTCGTCGCAAGACCAAGGGCGGCCCAGGCCCTCATTCGGTAATCCTCGGCACGTGCCGAGATTGATTGAGGCTCGATACATCGAGACAAGCGAGCAGTCTTGGCAGGCGAGGCACCTGAAGAAGCCCTCGCCTCGAGCGGATTTCTACGACAGCGTCGCGAACGTGCTTTGTGCCCAGTCCACCTTGCGCAAGGCTACCCCGGCGGCGGCCAGGCTGCCGGTCGTTTCGGCGTTCGTAACGTCCTTCGACCTTGAACTCGAGATGGCGTTGGTATCGACAAGCGTGCCTGAATTCATTGTGGCTCTTCCCGTCAACGTGTATCGAGGTCCAGAGAATGAGGTGGCCTCGATCTGTTGGATCGGCGCGAACATCAAACCTAGCGAAGTGCATTCTCTTGAGGACTTACGCCGGCCATCTAATTGGATGATGCTCAGCAACATGCTTTGGAGCGAGAGCAGCTCATACCTAAACGTGCCATTCGTGGTTCGGCTGACGGGCTGTCCGTTGTTTCAGCTGCCTGCATTCTCCAAGCACGAGGGCCCAGGAGCGTTGGTCATCAACCCGCTCACCTTCTTCGGATCGAGGACGGCGCCAGCTGTCGAAACACTAGAACTCGGTCATGCCGTCCTCTTAGACGAGTTTGCAGCGATGCAGCAGCACAACTCTGACGCGTTCTTTTACGTACCAGGCGGCGAGGGACAGTCAACCCGCTACTACGGGCTTCCCAGGCAATTGACGGGAGTGCAAAACCCCTGGCATGCGAGGTTCTGGATGGTAGCGGGCGTGCAGATGGGCGATAGCAGTGTCCGATACAGTGTGGCGTCCCGATTTGGGGCCCGCGCCCTGGACGCTCTCGCCTTAGGCCTCGAACGAAAACGTCCGGACCGCGCCGGCCTAGTCATCGCCTCCCGGATGGATGGGGCCGCGCGAGATCTACTGGACTGGTACGGCTTCGACATCGTGGAAGATAGTTGCTGGCACTACCGCGGTGATCTTGATCACTACGTGCGACATCTGCACTTCCCCGATGTGCGAACTCAATTCGACGAAGAATGTCGCCTGGCGGGCGCATGACCACCCTCGCTGACTGGAAGCACGCATTTGAGGCGTTGGACCGATGTCCCTGGGCAGGGCCTCGACCACTAAGAAATAGCGAGCCTGATCGCAGACGCTTCGTTGGTCGGGAATCCGACACGCAACGCTTCACGGACGAAGTGCTTCAGCACCAATTGGTGGTACTGACCGGAGAGTCCGGAGTTGGCAAGTCTTCCTTGCTCAATGCGCGTCTCCGAGACGCGCTCCAACTAGCAGGGTTCCAAACGTTCGTCTGCAGCGACTGGACGTGGCCCAGTGACCAAGCGCCGGACGTGGATGTGCTTATTCGTTCAAAGATCGAGAAGCAATGGGACTCCAAGCAAGAACAGCGCGTCGGAGGCTCACTCTGCGATCAGCTTGATTCGGTGTTTGGCGGTCCAGTTGTTCTCATATTGGACCAGTTTGAGGAACTCATCCGTTACCAACCAGCCCTGTTCGATGACATCGTAGCTTGGATCCTCTCGGCAAATCACCGGAACAGCACCCACATCGTTCTGTCGCTCCGAATCGAATACCGTCACCGCCTGCGGCCGATCGAAAGGGAGGCCAGGCCCTTCAGCATGTCTACTTACGTGCTCGAGCCGCTGACGGACAAGGACACCGTCAGGAAGATCATCTCGAGTGCCGAAGCCGGTACAGAGAATGCGATTACTCCCGCGGCCGCTGATCTCCTCCTAAAGCACTGGCTATTGGCAGGGACCGGCTCTCACGTGGGGTGGAACGACGTCAGCTTGTTTCAGCTCCAAGGCACTTTGTATGCCCTGCATGCTGAAGCGCAAGAAACGGCGACTCCGGGCATGGCTGGCCGCAACCCCATTGGTGAGGATCACGTCACTCAATTCACTAAGAGAGCCAACGCTGAAACCCGTACGAGTTACGAGGCGGACCGGACGGTGTTTCACTTCGGCATTCGCGAGGCAGTCAGTCTCAAGCTCGCGCGATGTCGAGACGCCTGCAGGCACGACAACCTGCCGCAGCCTCTCGACAGCACGCTTGTGGACGGCACCAATGCTATAGCCCATCGCTTGATCCCGCACCTTTCAAGCGGTGGATACAAGCTCGCACGAGACGAGTGGGAGCTCGCTCGTTTGACGCTTTCGCGGGAGATCGAGCACTTGACCAAGAGTGGTGACACCAGCGACGACCGCCCAACGGGTCTTCAGATTGAGCGCGTTTTCAGGAACCTAAGTTCTCGATCTAGATCGACCAGTCGGACAGAAGGAGATGCTCAGGGAACCCCGGATATCGGGGATCTCCTCTCCGTGCCCCGCAGCGAGGTTGCGCGGACGTCGGCGCTTGAGTGGTCGGTGCCTTCGACGTCCGCGCTGCTAAAGGCCAACGGCGTCGATCTCGCCCCTTGGGAAGTGGACCGCAACGACGTTTCATCGGGACCTTTGCTGGGGATGCCCGCAAAGGTCGTCATGATCGAGGAGTTGCGGAGACTGGTGTTCGCATTGCACTGGCTCGAAACAGCTGAGCTTATTCGAGCAAGCTCTCCGTCTCCAGGGCAGACCATGTTGTCGCTCATCCATGACGGATTCGCGACCGCACTTGAGCATTGGGCCGGTTCCGACAGGTCTGGGCCTGAGAATGCGCTATGTCTCTTGTCGGCGGCCAGGGGCGAAACGTACTACTGGCGTCGGCTCCGCGAGCCAGACCGACCGCTCAACGAATTCGATGGATCAAACCGAGAGGTGACGTACACCAATCTTCGGTGGCGCGACTGCCAAGTGTCGGCATCGTTCAAAGAACTTGTCTTCGTTAACTGCGATTTTCGCGGTACACGCTTCCGAGAATGCCGCTTCCAAGGCGTGGTCTTCGTCAATTGCCTACTTGACGGTGCGGCGTTCGACGAATGCACCATCTCAGGCACTGTGGGTCATCCTCCACCGCTGTCAGGCGCGCCATCTGGCACAGAGAGCTCTGAGAATCCACTGTTGGTCGATACCCTACGGCTGCCCGCCTTTCGCATTGAAGTTAGTGCTGACGCCATATCCGACTTGCGCTGGTACCGTGAACTCCCTGATACACAAAACGAAGATCACCGGTTCCTATATTCGAGGACATCTGGCCTCGCGGCAGTTCCGTGGCAACGAGCGTACGGCATGGGACTTGAGTGGAGGCGCCAGACCGGCGGATTGACGATGTACGGGGGGCGACTTAGCTCGCTCATGATACGTCGCAGCACATTTTATGATGGCGGGACCCTTGCCCTCCGCTACATAGCAGGGTCGGCGCTAGACATTGTCGAGCACAAGGGCGGAGGCCGGATCGATATCGCGATGAGCGCGATCCGCGGGTTTACGGTTTCGCGCTCCTTGGATGATCCACGGGACGGAAACGATGGTCAGGAGCTCGACATCCATGTGCTGGATTCGTTCATGACGAACGTGTGGTTTGGCGATGGATTGCGAGGGAAGGTCGCGTTCGAGTCCTGCAAGCTATGGCACGTGTGTAACGTCAGTGACCGAAAGACCTTCGACGTTGCTGTGCTCGACAGCCCGTACTACGCGCTGGTGAACGTCTCGACGCCTGACGCACGATCCAAGCAGATGCCATTCGATTTCTCATCGGACCCCGACGTTCGAGAAACCTTCGCTCGCGACGTCATGACTATGGATTACCGCAGCATCCCAGCAAGGCTCGAACTTACCAGGCCGGAGTAGTTCGATGCAGCCGACCCCGGAATCCCGACGACGGAAGGATGCCACCGGGAACCTCCTCCTGAACCGGGTCATGCGCCTGGTAAGGGCCGGCAGACCATACCTCGCGGCTGACAAGCCCTTCTACGTCCGGATGGATCGAGCATGTGGCGGCGACTTCGCTCAGCTGTGGTTTCTCACTCGCGGCTGCACCTGGGATCACGGCGGGGCATGCACGATGTGCAACTACGGCCATGCTCGCTCAGTGCCCGAGGACTCGATGGTCGAGTCTGTCCGTCAGGGCCTTGAGAGGGTCCCGCGAGGCGTGGATGAACTCTACGTCTCTCCGTCGGGGAGTTTGCTGGACCCGGTGGAGGTCCCCCATCGGGCCAGGCGGCTCATCTACGAGCTGGTCGCCTCGTTTCCTTGCTCCAAGTTCTCCCTGGAGACCAGAGCTGAGACGGTCACGCCCGAAGCGGTGGACGAGCTGGTGGCCGCGATGGGGGCGAGGAGGGTCGCTGTGGGGATGGGCCTCGAGTCCAGCTCCCCCTGGATCCTCAGGTTCTGCATCAACAAGAAGGGGCATCCGACGAATTTCGAGGCGGCTTCGCAGTTGCTGCGCGGGCGCGGAGTCGGCGTCTACGCGAACGTGTCCCTCGGCCCCGCATTCCTGACGACCTCCGAAGCCATCGACGATGCCTGCCAGACCGTCCAGTGGGCCCTAAACCACGGAGCCGACATGGCCTTGGTCTTCCCAATGCACGTCAAGGGGCACACGCTGCTGGCGTGGCTCCATCAGCGAGGGCTCTATCGACCGCCCTCCCTCTGGTCACTGGTTGAGGTCTTGGCCAGGATCGAGCCAGAGTTCCTGCCCCGGGTCACGATCTCGTGGTACCGGAACGACTACGGGGACGGACCGCAAGTGGTCGTTTCGCCGAGCACATGCCCCCGGTGCCGGCCGCGCGTCTTGGAGTCGCTGGACCGGTTCCGAGAAAACCCGACGTCCTCCGCTGTCGCTCACCTAGTCGCTCAAGAGTGCGAGTGCAAGGATGCGTGGCGAACAGAGATGGAAGAAGCCCCCGAGAGGGCACTGCCTGAGCGGGTCCTCGACCAGTACGAGCAACTAGCGCGCGCATTCAATCTCATGGACTGGTGGTCAGCTCGCGATGAGGAGATCAGGGCCGAAGTTCTCGGCCTCGACGCCCCGCACGTGCGACCCGCCGATTGGCAGGCACCCCCAGCCCAGTGGACTCGCGATAGGCACACCCTCGCGCACTAGCCCAAGCGGCCCCCTAACAAGATAGGCACGCCGCCCCGCTCGTCGCCGAACGTCCCGGTGGCCACAGAGGGGCCGATGGCCGGCATGTGGATACGCCGATCCAGATTCGCAGCTAATGGGGGACCATCTCCTCAAGCAGGGCCATGCGCACGAAAAGGGCCTGATCACTCTGCCAGAACATCCGCATCCGTTGATCACTTCGCGCTGGGTGGTCGATCTCGTCGATGATAGGCATCGGTGACAAGACGATGGAGCGCTGTGGGAGCCTAGAAAGTGCGTCGGTCGTAACTATCAGGCGGGCGCGCTCGTCCAAGGGAAGAGACGCATGAGGGATGCCGGCGACGTACAGGACGTCGATGTCATCCAGTTCCGGCAACACTCGATAGTCCGATATGGCCGCGAGTGGCGGCGGGATGCACTCTGCGGCGCGATGACTCGGGGCTGCGATGATCGAAAGTCGCGCCGGACGCCTGCGGGCCAGCAGGTGGACTAGGCTTCGGACCGCCCGCATTCGGGGGTCTCCGCAGATAGCCAACCGAAGGCCCGAGATCGGACCGAGGGCCTGCTCAATTGCATACAGGTCGATCAATGCCTGGGTCGGGTGTTCTGCGCTGGGGCCCGTATCGCCCGCATTGATGAAGGCACCGACGACGTGCTTATCAAGCATCTCGCGATCGATGGGACAGGCCGGTCGCGACACAACGATATCGGCCATTCCTGACACAGTCCTGAGCGTGTCTTCGAAACGCTCAGTCATCGAAGTGGGGCTCTGACGAAGCTCGAGCACTTCGATCGGTTGCCACCCCAAGCGAGCGGCGGCTGTGGCGAAGCCCACCCGCGTGCGAAGAGATGTCTCTAGAAAGAGAAGCGCGACGACTCTCCTTGTGCCGTCACCACCAAGCCGGAGCGACCGACTGAGAGCTTCGGCCCTATCCAAGATTCGATCGATGTCGACGTCATCGAGATCAGAGATGGAGAGGAGAAGCGAATCCATCACACCATCGTGGGCCCTCTGCGGTGGTAGGACAGGCCGTCGGGGTGCGAGCCTGACAACGTGATTGTGTTGTGCGTGCACGGCAGACACGTGGGGCCAAGATACATCCCGGCATCCCTCGCCATGTCGTTCGCTCGGAGATACACCTCCTCCAAGTGCCTCGCTGAAGGAGGGGGAAGATCGCGCAAGGGCGTGGCAGGATCGGGGCGAAACGGGCTCAGCACCGGGATCCCGCCTCGCTCAAGGATAGCTCGGACTCCGGCCAGCGTGCCCTCGATAGATTCCAGGCCCACCATCAGCATTGCGCGGACCCTGCCAGGGCCGAGGATAGCCGATGCCTTCCCGATGAAGTCTAGGTAGTGGTCCAGGCCCTGGAGGTACTTCTGTCGCATGATCGCGTTGGCTCGCGCGCGGTCATAGAGCTCGATGTTGATGGACAACTCATGCACGCCGAGCGTCCGAAGCCTCTGGACGTCCAGCAAACCGTCAAGGGGGACCATCATGATGTCGATATCCACCAGTGGAAACTCGCCAAGGGTCCGCTCGTAGACAGCCTGGAGATAGGGGATGTCCCTCCGAGTAGGCGTACCGCCGGAGATCAGTATGTGCTGCGCGGGCTGGATGGGGTCCGCGAGCGCACGGCCGACCGCGTCCATCATTTCATCGACGGACTTGGTTGCGTAGTGGTCCTCGTACGGTACGTTGCAGAATTGACACCGCATCGCGCAACCCTGAATGGGTGATAGGCGCACTCGATCACCGTGGGTGAACACGTAGTTGTTGTAGGGCCGCCCATCAGGATTGCGGGCGCCATGGTATGCCGGTGTGAGCCAGAACTCGGCTGGACTCTCGAGTGAGTCACCGTGAACGACGAACCCGTCACCCGCGCGATCCAGCGCGAACGGCGGCGCCTGAAGGAAGTTCGGGTTGTATTGGGGCATGGGGGCATTGACCCATACGTCATCAGCCAAACGAAGAATCACGCCGCTAGTGGAGGCGAAGTCGGCTGGAGTGAGCTGTCGGTTGTCGTTCAACTCGAGAAGTAGCGACATGGCCGAAGGGCTGATGGAGAGACCCTCGGCCAGTAGCCGGAACTTGAGGCGTTCCGCCGCAGTGAGGGTGCTAGACACGGTGATCACGGGCGGCTTGCGGAGGACTACCGCGAGTCAAAGTGGAGGCGGAAGGTCGAGTTTGCGATACCTCGGAGCGTGACCAAGGGTGAATTCCCGTCGGACAGCAAGCCTGAGAGACCGGCGACCTAGCGTTCTGGGTCCGAGGAATGAACATTGACCGGGTGAGACCCAGACACCAGCAGCCCGCTCGGATATTGGGGAGGCCATGCGCACCTTTGGGACCGTCAGACCGCCGATGACAGCGGGGAACGCGTCGTGGGCGCCGGGGATACACTGACTCTATTGCGATAGGTCCACCCAAGAGTCCATATTACGCTTGTGGCTTCAGACCCTTTCACCTCCGAGAGATCGGTGAGCCCTGGGGAGCTCCCGGCTATCCCAGCGCCGGCTCCGCGTGCCTCCCACCCGGTCACGGAGACCATCTTGCGACGTCGAAGCACTCGCGAGCAGTTCCTCGATCGGTCGATACCGGGCGCGGTGCTGATCGAGATTGTTCGGTGCGGCTTGGCGGCCCCCTCGTCGAAGAATGCGCAACCCTGGAGACTTCACGTAGTGTCAGATCGGGCGGTCCTCGGTGACTTGGCCAAGGCCGTGGAGACATCTCGGGGAGCTGATTCGTACGCGCCGATGGACCCGCTGACCGGGAAACCACACCCCGATTGGCCATCAACTGTCGTCTTGTCCGCATCGGTTCTCCGCGAGGCCGCTACCGGTATCTTCATTGAGAATCGAAGCTCATTCAGCAGGAGCCGGCGGACACTGATAGAAGCTATTCAGGGGGGACGGATCGGATCACTGGTTTCATACGGTTTCGAGATTCTGGGCATCGGCGCGGCGATCGAGAACATGTGGATCGCCGCTGAGGCATTCGGTGTCAGAGGCTGTTACATGGGAGATGTCGTGATCGCTGAGGAGGAGATATCTCGGCGCCTCGGCATCGAGAAGGACTTGATGGGTGTGCTGGCGCTGGGCTATAGCGAGGCACCAGTCCGCCCTTGTTCCGTGGCGGAAATGCCCTTCGACAGAGCCCACGTGGTGTGGCACAGTCCTCCTGGTCCTTGAACTGAACCGCCGTGGTTCCGTGAGACTCGGACCATTGGAATCAGGCGGCAGCCGGATCTCGCTCGGTCGAAGCTGAAGTTCCCTGCCTGCACGCGGACCTCGGTCGCACCGGGGACCGCAGTTGCGGCGGGCCGCGCGTTGCCGAAGCCCATCATGCTGGGGGCCATCGGCCAGGAGGGGGCGAGGGGCGAGCCGCACGCCGCGATCCGAAGACCATCGAGGCCACCTTGTCGGCCCAGAGAGTCCAGTCAACAAGCTCGTCCATCGACGAACGGTGCGCGCCGGCCGTACGCGTATCGTCGCCAATACCGCAGGCGGCGCAGCAGCTCCCACAGCAGCCAACGACGACGCCGCTCGTTCTCCGTATTGCCTAGGCTGCCTTCTTCGACCTCATCGCTTTCTTCAAGGAAGAGGCGAGGTTGCTGCCCCATAGGTGGCGCGACCCGCAGAAGTCTGCGCACCCGAGTTGGTCAGCCGGGAGCGCGATTTCTTCGGTATTGCTGATGTTTTCGGTCTCGGGTGCGAAGAATCGGCGAGAGGTCTGCAAAGCTCTTCTTAGCGGCTTCGATTTCTGCTGCCGCCGCAGCATTGGTGTTTCGCGAGAGCTCCGGAGAAGTCTTCGACTGTCCCGCGGAGGTCTGCGCGCCGCGGAGTCAGCTCGTCGCAATGCCCTGAGCGATTTGAGTCGTCGTTTCGCATGAGCTCGCGCCCCGCATTCTCGTAATCACCGCGAGCAGCAGATGGAGCGAAGTCACACGCTCCCGACCGACATCCACTCGCTGCGGAACCTGATGTAGTTGGTCGCCCAAGTGTGAGGGCACACATGGGCTTTGAGGCTCGCTATCCCTCCTACGGGAGCGTCACCGAAAAGTCAACGCCTGATAGATCCGTGCCGTTCACTGTGATCGCCGGACCGTCAGCGAACGGGACCTGGACCTGGTAGCGACCGTTCGTAGCGAAGATCGCAAACCTACCTGAGCTGCCCGTGCAGAAGCGGTTTGTCGCCGCCGCCGGCCCGAGGGCAACCACATTCGGCGACAGACTCCGAAGCTGCTGCAGGGAGACGCAGGTGTCGAGTGGTGCCCCGGTCGTCGTGCTCGTGACGACGCCGCTGACGAGGAACCACGGCAGCGCGACGTCGAACGCCGCGACATTACCCGTTATCGCCAAGGGCCGGCGTTCGCTGTTTGCGCCGTTGCCGGGCGCGCCGAACCAAATCGTGCAGCAGCCCTGGGGAAGACTCTGTGGCACCCGCAGTGAATACCTCCCCGACGCATCGGTGCTCGTTCCGTCGCCGACGGATGCGCAGTTCCCCGTCACGGGATCGCAGGGTGCGTTTGCGCTGACGCTCACACCGCCTAGCGGCGTGCCTGATCCGGATCTGGTAACGGTTCCACGGATGGTGTAGCCGGGCGCGGCGGGGGTCGACGTCACCACGGGCGCGGCGGCGGGCGTTGGCGAGGCGGTGCTGACAGCTGCGGGCGCAGCCGTCGGCGCGATCGCCCGCGTCGGAGCAGGAGCAGGCGTTGCCTGTTCTCTCCACGTGTACGCGATCGTCGTTTCCGCCTGTTGCCCCTCCACCCGGAGAGCAACGCGGTAGGTACCGGACGGCCAATCGGACTGCACGAACGCGAGCACGGCATTCTCGACTTCGTTCACGACCCCGGTGCCTCTCGGAGTCACCGTGACCTGCGCCCCCTTCCCTTTCAACTCGATCCCTTCCACCCGGAAGATGTAAACGGTCGGGCCGTTCATGCCTTCCGGGGTCTCCGACCGCACAAGATGCAGGGAGATGCTCTGCTCTTGCGATGCCACAGGCGCGATCGTCCGTGGCGGAGACGGAGACGCCGAAGGCTGCGCGGTAGCCGTCGGTGTCGGTGCGAACGTTGACCGTGCGGCGCTGGGAGTCGCACGCGCGGCGCCGCTGCCGTCGTCGGCTCCCTGCTTGACCTCGGAACATCCAGCGACGACCAGGGCGAGCGCGACCGACCCGAGGAGAACGGTTCTTCGCTGTCTCACGTACTTCCCGACGTACAGTACGCGCACGACGTCGGCAGGAATCGGAGCGCAGTCCCCAGCCAGATGTAGTCGAAGGCGCTGCGCACTGCCCCGCACGAATCCTATGACCCATGAACGGGCACTCGCGGTGGCGAAGTGAGGGCGCTCATCCACCGCAGTCACCACTCGATCCGCCTCGTCGCGGCTCGCGTCTACGCGCTGCCCTGAGCGGGCGCCTCCTCGAGCATGAGCGCGAAGATCCGCGGTGGGTCTTCGATCCCCTTCAGGACGACGTTCTCCCGCACGGTCATGGGGGGAAGCCCGGACGTCCGGAGGAGCCCGCGCACGACGTCGGTCACCAGGACCCCGTTCGCGCGAGCGTTCTGTGCGAGCCGCGCGGCAACGTTCACCGCCGATCCGAGGTAGTCGCCGCCCTGCCGGACGGGCTCGCCGGCGTGCACTCCGATGCCGACCCGGATCGGTCGATCGGGCCGCTGGCGGGCGTGCGCCTCCGCGCCGCGGACGATGGCCACGGCGCAGTCGACGGCCCGCCGCGCGCTGTCGAAGACGACGAAGAAGCTGTCGCCTTCGGTCTTGATCTCGGTCCCGTCCGCCGACCGGATCTGCGCGCGCACGAGCGTGCGGTACTCGGCGATCATCTCGCTCGCCGCCGCGTCGCCCTGCTTCTCGACGAACGAGGTGTAGTCGCGGAGGTCCGCGAAGAGGAAGGTCTTCGTCGCGCTGGACCGCTCGCTCGCGGTCGGGATGATCGCCATGGTCTCGTCGGTGAGGTGGAACGTCGCGGCGATCCCCGGCAGGACGATCTCGTCGCCCTCGGCGAGCTCCCGAGGCGCCGCCACCGGCGTGCCGTTCAGCAGCGTCCCGTTCTTCGTCTGATGGTCCTCGATGAGCCAGCGCTGTCCGTCGCGCGAGATCGTCGCGTGGCGTCGCGAGGCCTGCGCGTTGCCGACCACGATGTCGTTGTCGGGAGATCGCCCGATTGTCACTTTCTTGGTCGGATCGATCGGGTGCATCCGTCCGGTGTGCTCGCCGGCGCTCTCCACGAGCCAGGCAGGCACGGCCTCCTGCGCCTTCACGCCGGCCTCGTGTACACGAGGATCGCGTCGCCGAAGCAGAGGATCTCTCCGCCTCGGAGCAAGCGCTCGTCGGCGAGCCTGTTGCCATTCACCGTTGTCCCGTTCCTGCTGCCGAGGTCCGCGAGGCGGAAGCCGTCGAGGTCGGGCTGAAGCCGCGCGTGCCGGCTTGACACGCTCGGGTCCGACAGCACGATGTCGCAGCCTGACGATCGGCCGATGACGTACGTCCTCGGGCCGAGCTCGAACGGTCCCCCGCTCCCCCCGGTGCGGACGACGAGACGCGCCCGGAGCGGCGCCGCGGCGCGCTCGATGATCTGCGTCGGCGTCGCCATCGGCTTCGCCTCGAAGACCCTGCCGGCGATCGTTTCGTACACCGCGCGCGCCTCGTCGCGCCCCCATGCCCGCGCGGCGTCGTCGCGGAGATCCCGCACGAGCAGCGCGAGGTAGGGGAGCACCTGGGTGGGCGGGTCGCCGGCTTGCCGCAGCGCGACGATGTCGATCGCCCCGTCGCGCACGGGCAACCGCTTGCCGACGGGTCGCGCGGCGTACACGCGCTGCAGGCGAGCGGTGAGGTCCCCGCTGAAAGGCTGCGCCGCGTCCGCCCCACGTCCCGTCAGCTCGTGCTGGGCGTCGGCGAGCCTCGCGTACTCGGCGGAGAGCTCGTTGGCGAGCGCGGCGAGCTGTGCGGGTGACGGCACGTCGAGCAGCTCCGGCGTTGCTTCCGGCGCGGACGAGTGCTCGAAGATGCCGAGGAAGGAGAAGGGCCCGCGACGCCGTTCGGGTTCGGGTGCCTTCGGCCGTTCGATCTCGAGCTCCGGCGGCTGCACCGTCGCTGGGAGGTAGTGGAGCTCGAAGAGGACGGTGCGGCCGGCCGCAGCATCCGCCGACATGGTCGACGACGGGGTGACGACGATGGCCTTTTTCGACGCGTCCGCCGGCGCCGGCCGGGCGGGGGCCGCGACCTCGGCCGCAGGGCCGATCTCCACCGCCTGCGCGTCGGCCAGCGCGTCGAGCCGTGCGTCGAGCGCGTGTGCGAGCTCCTGCTCCGTCGGCGGCTCGACGGCTTCTGGCACGGTCTCGCTCGGGCCCATCTCGGTCGGCGCCGCGGCGGGTACGTCCTTCCGACGGGAGCGCCGGGGCCGTGGACGGACCGCGTCGGTCGCGGGTCCGACGGTCTCGACCACCACCGAGGACTCCACCGTGACGGCCTCGATGAGCCCATCGCGGAGGAGCCGGTGCAGGTGCCGGAGTGCGGCGATCTTCGGGCACTTCGCCGTCGAGGCGATGGCCGCGACCCGGCGGCGGCCGTCGATGGCGAGGAGGACCCGCAGCTCGTCGGGCGTGAGGGTGAAGGAGCTGCCGCCGGTCGCCCGCTCGGAGAGGGTGAAGCGGGCGTCGTCGCTGGGGATGTCGCGTCGGATGGCGGCGAGAGCTTTCGCGGCCTCGCGCGCCTGACGGAGCAGATCGTCGAGGCTGCCCGTCAGGTTCGGCGCCCCGGTCGGTCCCGGCGTGAACTGGAACGTGCCCTCGTTCGCGTTGAGCGCCGACGCCAGCGCGAGCTCGGGATCGTCCCCGCGCGCCGCGGTCGGCGCTCCCGAGGTCACCTCGATCGCGGACCGGCGACCGCTCGCGCGGACGACGAGCGTGCCCGTCCGACCGCTCAGCTCGAGCAGCCGGAGGACGTGCTCGACCGAGAACTCGGTCAAGGACCCGTTGAGCGTCACCGGTTCCTCCTGCCTCCCGCGGTCCGCCATTCTCAGGGGCCCGTGTTCCGTAGGCAAGCAGGATGGTAGGCGTAGATTCCGACTCACCATGACCATCGAGCCCGGCACCACCCTCGGCCGCTACCAGATCCTGGCCCCCCTCGGCCACGGCGGCATGGCCACCGTGTACAAGGCCTACCAGCCCGGCCTAGAGCGCATGGTCGCGCTCAAGGTGCTGCGCCCGGCGTACGTCAGCGACCCCGAGTTCCTGGAGCGCTTCCGCACCGAGGCCCGGGCCATCGCCCGGCTGCGCCACCCGCACATCGTCCAGGTCTTCGACTTCGCCGAGGAAGGCGGGCAGGTCTTCCTGGCCATGGAGTTCATCGAGGGCGGGACGCTGAAGGCCCACCTGCTGCAGCTGGCACGCGAGGGCCAGGCGCTCCCGCCGCGCGAGGTGGCCCGCATCGTCGGCGAGATCGCCGAGGCGCTGGCCGTGGCCCACGCCCAGGGCATCGTCCACCGCGACGTCAAGCCCTCCAACGTCATGCTCGGCCACGACGGCAAGGCCGTGGTCACCGACTTCGGCATCGCCAAGATCCTCGCCGCCGCCGGCCAGACCCAGACCGGGGTCGGCATCGGCACCCCCGAGTACATGAGCCCCGAGCAGGGCCAGGGCCACAGCATCGACCAGCGCAGCGACATCTACTCGCTCGGCGTCCTGGCCTACGAGCTGCTCACCGGGCGGGTGCCCTTCAGCGCCGACACGCCCCTGGCGGTCATGCTCGCGCACGTCCGCGACCCGCTCCCGCTGCCCTCGCGGATCAACCCGGCCATCGGCTCGCGCACCGAGCAGGTGCTCCTCCGAGCGCTGGCCAAGGACCCTGCGGCGCGCTACGAGAGCGCCCCCGATCTCGCCGAGGCGCTCAAGGCCGCGGTCGCCGAGGAGGCCAAGGGCCAGACCGCGCGCACCGCGGCGGCGGTCGGTCCCCTCCCGGCCCGCGCCGCGGTCGCCGCGCGGCCGCGCATCCCGCGGCTGCGCATCCCACGCTTGCCCACCGCCGCGCTCGTCGCGCTCGCCATCCTCGCCGCCGCGGGGCTGGGCGTCGTGCTTGTGCCGCGGGTTGCCGCGCCGAGCCCACCACCGGATAGCCTGCCGCGCTTCGCCCTGCTGTTCGAGGCGGCGTTGGACGCCGCCGGAAGTGACGTGGCGGCGCGCGCCGTGTGCGGGGGTCCTGGATGCCTCCCGGACCCGTCGTATGGAGAGGTGAGGTTCGTCGAGGGCGCGGTCGAGCTCACCGCACGCTCGCTCGGCTCTGGGGGCGGATCGAACGTGACCTTTCGCCGCCAGCCGCCCGCGCGCTACGTGGGCGAGGCGGTGCTGCTGCTCGCCGCGAGCACGCCCGGGTTCGGCTTCGACTGGCGTGTCGCCGTCGGCGAGCGGTCCGAGCACGTCATCCTCATCGACGCGTCGCAAGAGACGATCCGGCTTCGGTACGTCGACGGGTCGAATGCTCCAGTCTCGCTGTCGTTCGAGGAGCTGACACCCCCGGTGTACGTCCGAGGGATGCAGGCGCGCCGCCCCTTCTCCGTCGGCATCGTCATCGATGGGTCGCGCTTCGCGCTCTTCTTGGACGGTGCCGAGGTCGCCAAGGGTACCGATCCGCGGCTCGGGCGCGAGCCCGCACCGATGCACTTCCGGGCCAATGCCGGTGGGCCGGAGGGGTCAGGCACGATGTCGATCCGCGCTCTGCGACTGTATGCGGTCGAGTGAAGCCCCGACCCGACAGATGCTCAACTGGTCGATTGTTGGGCCGTGGCATCGTGACCCGCAGAAGTCTGCGCGCCCGATTTGGTCAGCCGGGAGCGCGATTTCTTCGATTTTGCTGATGTTTTCGGTCTCGGTCTCGAAAAATCGGCGAGAGGTCTGCAAAACCTTCATCGCGGGTTCGATTCCCGCCGTCGCCTCAGCGAGATCGACGACCGGCGACCGGCCGTACGGCCAAGTTACGGCCAAGTTGGGCGAGCGGAGCCGGCGACAGCGCGCAAACGCCGCGCGCCGTGAACGGCTCCGAGCCGGGAGTTAGCCAGCCCCTCGGTTGCGTTGATCCCGCGGCGTCCCCAGCCGTACGAGGCCGTAGCACTCGATCGGCGAGCCCTTGGCAACGAAACGAAGGAAGTCCTCGTGGGTGGCCTGCTTGAGTCGCTCGACGTCGACGTAGTGGGCATCAGGACGACCGGGGCCTTCGCAATGTTGATGGATCCCCCGGTCCTCATGCTCGTGATGCGCCTTGCGGCTGTGGAGACGGTCCCTCTCGTTCGGTTGGGAGACGCGAAGCTCGAAGTAGTACCTCGTGCGCAGCCAGCCCCCTTGCGTGCGGCGGAATTCCTCCCGATAGTCGAAGACAGTTGACGCGCCGGAGCTCGAATCAGGCAGCTCGACCCGGAACGACGTGCTCCGCAGTTGCGCGCCGCGATCGTCGCCGACGTCCACGACGTCGGACAGGTAAGCGAGTTGCTTCGCGAATTCCTCGAGCTGCTGGGTGAAGCCGCCGGCAGGGATGAGGATGGCCACCTAACGGACCGGCTTCTTGCGCCTCACGTTCTCACTGCGCGGTGCCGTCGGAAGCTCGTCCCTGATGCCGTCGGCGATCAGGTTCGGGCGATCGGAGACCCGCACCTGAGGCGTGATCCCTATCAGCTGCAGCAGCGCGCCGAACGGAATCCGGTAGATGCGCGGCCCCACAACTACTGCGTAGATATGGAAGGGGTCGTCGATCGGCGCGTGGATACGATCGAGCACCTTCTGATCGCTGACATCCAGGATCTTCGCTACCTCACCGGGCGTGTAAAAGGGCTTCCGCTCGATGCCCAACTCCTCGACGCTACGTGGCCTCCTGTCGAGCAAGAACGTCCCCCTTGGCTCTGTTGCCATTGTTGGCATATTCCATTATGCCAAATGAGGCCAACGAAGTCAAGACGGCGGGGGGACCTGCCTGTCAGCACTTGTGTGCGTCGCTCGGGCCGAACACGTGATGCGCCAGGCGCCCGTTGCGGCTTGCCGGTCAGCTGAGTGCGGCGGTCAGTTGAGGCTCGGCAGCAGGCTCCCACCGCAGTGCGAGCAGAACCTCGCGCGCGCCGGCGACGACCTGAGACAGCCCGTGCACGTGACCGTGACCAGTGCTCCTTGCGGCGCCTCATCGACGCTCGGCGGACCCGACCGGGTCGAGCCGAGCGTGCCGAGCGCCCGACCGACGGCGCCGCCGATGGTGGGGAAGCGCCGGGCGAGCACGACGACGAGGATGAGCACGAACAGCAGATCGACGAGCTGGACCACCCGGTCAGTCTAGTCAGCGACGCAGGTGCGCGCGCACGGGTGACGGGCTAGACTGCCGACAACTGAATACGCGGTGCCGGTCAGAGGTGCGGGTGCCAGCAGCGCCGTCGAGGAACGAGCTTCCGAGGACGCGGCGTGAGGGGCGACCCGCCGAACGGAGCGCGGCGTCTCGGCCGTGATCCGTGGTCCGCCGTACGGAAGTCGGCGGGCTGTCGCGTCGAGGTTGGCACCTCGGCGCGGAGCGCTGCCGTGTCATGAGCTCTTCGATCGGATGGAACGCTCGGAGGTTCGGCGCACGTTGGCGCGCCGGCCTCCGATCGTCGTTCTGGAGGAGGGGGCACGTGCCGGTCGAGCGTTTCGCGATCATCGACTCCACGCTGCGCGAGGGCGAGCAGTTCTCGAACGCCCACTTCACCACCGACGACAAGATCGAGATCGCCACGGCGCTCGACGGGTTCGGCGTCGAGTACCTCGAGCTCACCTCGCCGGTGGCGTCGCCGCAGTCGCTCGCCGACCTCAAGGCGATCGCCGGGCTCGGCCTCAACGCGAAGGTCCTCACCCACGTCCGCTGCCACATGGACGACGCGCGGGTGGCCGTGGAGACCGGCGTCGCGGGCATTGACATCCTCTTCGGGACGTCGTCGTTCCTCCGCGAGTTCAGCCACGGGAAGAGCGTGGACGAGATCATCGTCGAGGCGAAGCGCGTCATCGCGTTCATCAAGGATCACGGCAAGGAGGTCCGCTTCTCGAGCGAGGACTCCTTCCGCTCCACCGAAGGCGACCTGCTGAAGGTCTACCTGGCCGTCGCCGGCTTCGGGGTGGACCGGGTCGGCGTGGCCGACACGGTGGGCGTCGCGACCCCGCGCCAGTGCTACGCGCTCGCGCACGAGCTCCGCCGCCACCTCACCTGCGACATCGAGTTCCACGGTCACAACGACGCCGGCTGCGCGATCGCGAACTCGTACTCGATCCTCGAGGGTGGCGCGACGCACATCGACACGAGCGTCCTGGGGATCGGCGAGCGGAACGGGATCACGCCGCTCGGCGGCTTCGTCGCGCGCATGTACGCGGACGACCCGGCGGCGCTGCGGAAGAAGTACGACCTGCCGAAGCTGCGGGAGCTCGACGAGCTCATCGCCTCGAAGGTGGGGATCGACATCCCGTACAACAACTTCGTGACCGGCAAGTACGCCTTCCACCACAAGGCGGGCATGCACACGAAGGCGATCTACCTGAACCCGCAGTCGTACGAGATCCTCGACCCCGCCGATTTCGGGCTCGACCGGACGATCAACGTCGCGCACCGGCTCACCGGGAAGCACGCCATCGGCGTACGGGCGAAGGAGATCGGCATCCACTTCGGCGAGGAGGACCTCGTCGAGGTCACGCGGAAGATCAAGGCCCTCGCCGACGCCGGCCCGCTCTCGATGGAGCAGCTCGACGCGATCCTCAAGGACTGGGTGGTGGCCTGATGGCGCTCACGCTCGCGGAGAAGATCATCTCGAGGCAGGCCGGCCGCCCGGTGCGCGCCGGCGATCTCGCGATCGTGCCGATCTCGCGCGTGATGGTGCACGACTCCGTCATCGACGCGGTCATGGCCGGGCTCGCCGAGCTCGGCAAGGACCGGGTCTGGGACGTCTCGAAGGTCGGCGTCTTCGTGGACCACGCGGCGCCGGCGCCCACGCCGGTCGTCGCCGACTCGCACCGGGTGCTCCGCGAGTGGGTGCGCACGCAGGGCATCGAGACGTTCTACGACGCCGGCGAGGGCGTCTGCCACCAGATCATGGTCGAGGAGGGCTACTGCGAGCCCGGCGGGATCATCGTGGGGAGCGACTCGCACTCCAACTCGTACGGCGCGGTCGGCGCGTTCGGTGCGGGCATGGGCGCGACCGACATCGCGGTCGCGCTCGGGCTCGGGCGCACCTGGCTCCGCGTGCCCGAGTCGATCAAGGTGACCTTCACCGGCGGGCTCCGGCGCGGCGTGACCTGGAAGGACGCGATCATGCGCGTCGTGCGCGAGCTCGGCACCGACGGCGCGCGCTACGCCTGCGTCGAGTTCCACGGCGCCGGCGGCCTGCCGCAGGGCGACCGGATCACGATCGCGGGCATGACGACCGAGATGGGCGCCAAGGCGGGCATCGTCGCGGGTACGCCCGAGGCGCCGGCCTGGCTGACCGCGGACGCCGGCGCCTCGTACCTGCGCGAGGTCACGGTCGATCTCTCGACGCTCGAGCCGCAGATCGCGATCCCGCCGCGCGTGGACCAGGTCTCCGACGTGGGCGAGGCGGGACGGGTCGCGGTGGACATCGTCTTCCTCGGCTCGTGCACGAACGGGCGGCTGGTCGATCTCCAGCAGGCCGCCGCGGTCCTGCGCGGGCGCCGGATCCATCCCCGGGTGCGCCTCGAGGTCGTGCCGGCCTCGCGGCGCCAGTTCGAGGACGCGATGGCCGATGGCACGCTCGGCATCCTCTCGAAGGCGGGCGCCGTCGTCGGCTCCGCGGGCTGCGGGCCCTGCCTCGGCCGTACCGGCGGCGTCCTCGCCGGCCAGGAGGTCTGCCTCTCCACCGCGAATCGCAACTACAGGGGCCGGATGGGATCGGCCGACGCTTCGATCTACCTCGGCTCGCCGTACGTGGCCGCGGTCGCGGCGCTCACCGGCGTCATCGACGATCCGCGGCCGTACCTCGACGCCACGGACGCCGAGTTCGACGCGCTCGTCGCGCGGCGCCGTGCCGAGCGCGGCGACCGCGGCGCGGCGTCGGTCCGCTCCGGCGACCGCTCCCGCGAGCTCGCGATGGCCGGCGCGCCCCACGTCATCGGCTTCGACGGGCAGGAGGACTAGGGAGATGGCCCGAGCCTGGCTCTTCGGCGACGACCTCGACACCGACCAGATCGTCCCCGGCCGCTACGCGCCGTTCATGGTCGGCCAGGACAAGTTCCAGAGCTACGCGTTCCACGACGCGCGCCCCGGCTTCGCGAAGGAGGTGCGCGAGGGCGACATCCTCGTCGGCGGCGAGAACTTCGGCTGTGGCTCCTCGCGCGAGTACGCGCCGGCCGCGCTCAAGAAGCTCGGGATCCGCGGGATCGTGGCCAAGAGCTTCGCGCGGATCTTCTTCCGCAACTGCGTGAACCTCGGCATCCCCGTCGTCGAGTCGGCCGACGCGGTCGCGCTCGTGAAGGAGGGCGATGCGGTGACGCTCGACCTCGCCGTGGGCGAGCTCCGCTGTCCCGCCGGCGTCGCGACGCTCCGGAAGCTTGCGCCGTTCGCGCAGGAGATCCTCGGCGCCGGCGGGGTCGTCGCCTACCTGCGCGCACACGGAGACTTCCCGAAGGTCTCCTGACCGCGACAGGCCCAGATGCTCGAGGCCCTTTGCGCGGAGCTTCGGGCGATGCGAGCAATCGCATGAGGAGTTGCGTTTCAGGATCGCACCGGGCAGGCAAATCTGACCGCATGGTCAGTGACGCTCGGGGTCGTGACGCCGTTGGCGCTACTCGAAAAGCTCCGCGACGTTCACACGATCACCTCTGACTACAACGAGGTAGTCCGAAGCCCGCGTGATCGCAGGAGAGCTGCAGTTCGCTCGTCTGGGCCGTCCTCGATCGCGCGAGCCGCGGCTGGCGCGGTCTCACGATGACGTCGCAGGGCATCCGGCTCCTCCGGGACCTCCAGCGCGCGATGTTCCCCAAGCGCAGAAAGGAGGCGCGAGCGCTACGCCATGGGGCGGCGTGACATCATGCGACACGAGCCAGCGCCCGTCGGCCATTTGCACTCGGAAGAGGCCGCCCCCTGAGAGGAGTCTTCAGCTTGATAGAGCCCGAAAAGGCCAAGAGCAGCTCTGACTCGGACGACATCGCCGCTGCTGCGTCCAGCCCGCAGGTCTTTGTAAGTCACGATGCCCGAGACGCCGAGCTCGCCGAAGCTTTCGGCAAGTTGGTGAAGAGCGTTAGCGCGGGGATGATTCGAACGTTCCGCACCTCGGACAAGAAGGGCAACGAGGGCATCGACTTTGGGGATGAGTGGTACAAGCGCCTGATGGCGAAACTCCAGTCAACATCTGATGTCGTGTGCCTGTTCACGGAACGGAGCCTCGATCGACCATGGATCCTGTTTGAGGCGGGCGTCGCGAAGGGGAAACTCAATACCCCGGTGTTAGGGGTGGCGTGCGGCGTTCCGCTGAAGCGCGTCAGCACGGGTCCCTTTTATCAATTCCAGAACATGGACGACAGCGAAGCCGACCTCACGAAGCTCGTAAATCAACTTGCGCGGCGTGTTCAGAGTCTCGAGCTTGACCCGGATGTGGTCAAGGTTCAGGTGCAGGCGTTCAAGAGCGCGGAGGCATCGATTCTCAAGTCCCTCGTGACGAGCGGAGGCAAGAAGCCAGAAGCCGATGATGAGGAGAGCTCGCTCGCGAAGCTTCTTGAAGAACTGAAGGCAGTGCCCTCGCGCGTCGCAGAGCGTCTGTCCGATGGGGGCGAGCCACTCCGCCGCAGGAGGCTGCGCCGACTCCACCCCATGATGTTCGAGGAGATCATGGGCGCAGGCGATCCAGGCGATCCCGTTTCAATTCTCATGGTCGCGAGTCTCGTCCGGGACGACGTCCCTTGGCTGTACGAGTTGATAATGGAGGTCTACAGAGCCGCGAAGTCTGGTGACGCAGCGGCTATCGACCGCGAGATGGGGCGCCTTCGCCATTACTCCGGGGTTATGGCGCACGGCCCATTCATGGAGGAGCTTGGAATCGGAGGTAGGGACGCCTTCATGTTGGCGATGGAGCTCCCGCGAATGCTGGATCACATCCTCACCCGTGCTTTGGAGAAACGGGGGACGACAGTACCGCAGCGGCGGGCACAGAAGGCGTAGGCCAGTCCGCTCCAGTCGTGCCCTCGAGCTGGTAGTGCGTTGCCGACTGAAGACGGCCCTGCTTCGATGACCCTCGGCGCCGCGACGGCAGAACGCGGCGCTGGGCGCACTGGGTCACCTTGGGCACCGGCTGGTGCGAGGTGGACGCTACTTCCCCCGACTGCGAGACCAAGCGGCGCCGTGGCACATCACTGCCGCTCGATGTCGGATTGCTTCGCCGCTGGCATCGGCATTGGAGCAACCGCTGCCTCCGCCTGCGCGCTACTGAGTCGAACGCGCAACTCCCTCACTTGCTCATACAGATACGTCAGCGCGAACATTGGTAGCGAGAGAAGGACTGCGCCCGCTGCGCTGTCAAGTCCGGCTCCGGCCGCCACCGCCACGGTCAATCCTCCGAGCGTAACGACCAGGGTGGCGCACACAACCACGAATGCGCGAATGAGAAAACGTCGCCACGCAGCCAGCCGGAGGCGCTCGCTGATCTCATCGCGCAGGCGCTGCTCCATGCGCTCGCGCAGGGCTCGCTCCTCACGCAGGCGCTCCTCGGCGGCCGTCAGGCCGGTCACTGCGGCGTCGCGCTCTTCGAGGATGGGTCGCCGCTCACGCCGGAACGCGCGTCCCACCTCAAGGCGCAGCTCACCGTCGAGCCTGGAGCGGCCCTCGAGCCGCGCGCGCGCGACCCGCATCGCGACGCGCTCGATTGCCTCCGGTGCAAGTTCGGTCGCCTGCGACTCGATCTCGCGCAGCCATTCCAAGTCCACCAACTCAAAGGTTTCGAGGATCGGATGCAGATCGTTCTCGAACATGGCAGCCAGGAGACCGCCGAAGTCCGTCGCCCGCATCGACGGTCCGCCGCGCTCGATCGCGAGGACGGGCAGCAGCGCGTACACGCTCATCCAGCTGGGCAACACGTTACGCGGAGTGCGCCGCGCGGCGACAAAACACATCGCGCTGTCGAGCGTCAGAACCCAGGCCTGCCGGTTGGCCTTGCGAAGGCCCTCGACCACGTGGGTGAGCGCGGCGTCATGCCGGGCTGAGTCCGGCCCCTTGAAGCTGCCCGGATGGCGCGCGGCAAAACTTGAGGCGATGTCGGCGACAAGGCGTGCATCGTTGGCTCCCGCATCCGCGAACGCTGCGACTTCGGCGTCGGCACCCTCTTCGATCGTGAACACCCCCGCCAGCACAGTGGGAATGCGTTCCAGCTCATCGAAGAACCGCTCGAGCGCCGGCCGGCTGAAGTGCTTCCGTGCGAGTGCGGTGTGCAGGAAGGGACTCTTCGCGCGACCGATCGTGGCCAGGTCGTAGCTTCCCAGGAGTCGGATCACCAAGCTCCTCTCCCTCTCGACAGCTCGTCGGTACTCGTCGATCGTTTGCGGCAGCACGACGGCGCGGAGTTGGAGCTCGTTCAGACCAGCAGCGAGGGCCCGTACTGCGTGATTCCCGCGGTGCGTTTCAAGGGCGGCCGTGATGAGGATGTTCGTATCCAGGAACACGGTGGATCGCCCAAGCGCGTCTACGGTGAGCGGATCTGCGCCAACACCTGCCGCGATCAACTGGGCCGCGAAGGCAGACTGCCACGCTGACCAGATGTACTCCTGTTCATTCTTGATCGGCCGCTCGATGAACTCGCGGAAACCGTGGAACAACCTGTCGATGTGCTCGCCCAAGCCGTGGTGGCGCGCCGTCTCGCCGACCAAATCCGGCAAGAGTGAGGGAAGCTGGAGCGGAGGTGCCAGGCGGTACACCGCCGCCACCGTCTCCGATCCATACCGCTCGAAGTAGCGGTGTGTCATCGAACTGAACCACAGCACCAGCGCCGGACCGGCGAGCTCCGGTGGGAAGCGTCGCTTGAGAATCTCCGCGATGCGCTCCCGATGTTTCGCCTCCTCCGCCGCCATGCGCGCATGCCCCTCCTCACTCAGGCGCCAACCAGAGTCACCCCGCTCGGCCTGTCCCTCGTCAACGAGGAGCGCCAGCGCCTTCTTGAGGATGTCGTCTTGCGAGAACGGCCGCCGTGTCAACACGCCCATCCGTTGGACGAGCTCCGTCTCAGTCAGACGGGAATCCGGCGAGAGTGTGTAGAGGACTTTCAATGCGATCTGCGAAAGCGCTCGGCCGCGGAGCTGACCAGCCTCTGGCAGGTGGCGGAGATAGAGCGTCGTGAGGTCCGACGGTCGACCGCCGGCTCGACCCGCGGGCTTCTGACCCGGGGGAGGCCCGAGGTCCTTCATCGCTCTTCATCCTCGTTTGGCCGCCGGCCGATCACTGAATACGCGATCAGAAGCGCAGTGGTCATGAAGATCGCCAACTCCGTGGTTCCCCACGTAAGTTGGAATACGGCACTCGTCCAGGCCGGGAAGCTTGCCGCGATCAGGACGAGCGCCGGACCGCCGACTCGGCGCAGGATCCCTTCAATGCGACGCCGACCCGAACGCGTCTCCGCGAGGAGCGCCCGACCGGCCGCGCTTTCGCGAAACCGTCGTCGGAGGACCGCCGGGTTGTTGCGCCACACTTCGTCCAGGTGGCCCGCCTCCTCAGGAGGGATCTGGAAGCCAAGCGAATGCAGCAGATCGAGGCGGCCAGGACGGTTGTTGTGCGGGATGCGCGTCGCATGACGGAGCCGATAGAAGCCGACCTTCACGAACGTCTCGCCCTCCCACAGCGTGAGGTCGGCGCCACTGATGTTCTGCATGGTGATGAGGAGCGGCCCGATCCAACCCGGATCTAACGTCGTGGAGACCTGGGAAAAGCCCTTTGTGGCCATGTCGACCTTGGCGTGAAAGAGTCCCGCGACCTCGAGCCCAACGTGAAGGGTCTCACGAGTCATGATCGATATGCATGCGCCGTGCGGGATGACGTAGTAGCGCCCGGTGACGGTTTGCGCGGGCACCAGGGGGAGCGCCGGCGCCCCGCGCTGTGGCGCCGGATGCATCCAGACGAACGGTCCGACTCTCAGGTTGTAGGCGGCGCCGCGCAGATCCATCGGATCGAAGGGATCGATAGTGATCGAGCGGCCCATCCGACTCTTGATCTCCTCGCCGCTCAGCATCCGTCACGCTCCGGGCGCTGCGCCAACGGTCTCGTCATCGGCAGGATGCTAGCGCGCAACAGGTCGTGCATCGAGACATCAAACGCGACGACATCGTCAGCCGTTCCGGCAGCTCCCCGCTTGTCATCGACCTGGGTGCGTTGACGCACGAGACCACTGCGGTGGTTCCGCAGGTACGAGCTGCGCTGTCGCCGACACGCCTGTTGTCGGCCCTGCGCGTGGCCCTATGAAAGTCCCCACGCGTGGCCACGAGAAGTCCCCGCCCCTGCCCGCGTGAGCAGCTGAACGCGAAGCGTCCGCCGGTCGCGATGGTGTAGCTGGCAAGGCACACCAGCACCGCACCGGAGGACGCAGCCATGAAGTCTGCCAGGGAACGCTCGGACATCCTCGCCGCGCAGCGTGATCTCGGCAGCTATCGTGCCGCGGCCGAGCTCTGTGGCACCACGCCCACGACCGTCCGGCGCGTCATCGCGCAACCAGCAAGATCCGCCGCCAGCCCGTCCCCCGCGTCGGTTCGCCCGGGTCGTTGCAATGACCGCCTGAGACCGCCGCTAGACGATCAGGCACTCCCGCACGAACGCTGCGACCACCTCGGTCATCGCCGCGCGCGCGGCGGCGGGCGCGAAGTCGTGGTCGCCGCCGTCGATGGTCACGATCCGGTGGTTCACGCGCGCCTGCGAGAGCACCGCGGCGTAGCGCTCGGCGTCGGTCGGCGGGACGGTGGTATCGCGCGAGCCCCAGAGGAGCATCACCTTCGCCCTCGTCCGCGTGATCTCGACGAGGGAGCGGCGATCGCCCTGGAATGCGGCAGGCGCCGCCGCGAGGATCACCCCGCGGATCCGGTGGTCGCGACCGGCCACCCGCGCCGCGACGGCGCCGCCGAAAGAGAAGCCGACGGCGGCGATCCGGTCGCCGACCTGCTCGTGCGCTCGCAGGAGCCGGAGCGCGGCCGCCGCGTCCTCCAGCGCCGTGTCGAGCGTCATCGTGGGCGGCTCGTGATCGCGGAAGGCGAAGCGGAGCGTCGCGATGCCCGCCGCTGCGAGCGCCTCGCAGGTCGCGACGACGTGCGGCTGGTCGGGGCCGCCACCCCAGCCGTGGAGGACGAGCGCCCCGCCGATCGCCTCGCCGTCCGCGAGGTGGAGCACGCCGAGGACCTCGCGTCCGGCGACCGGGAACGACACCGCCTGCTTCACCTGGCGTTCGGGTGCAGGCATCTGCTCACGGGCACGCTCAGGCGTTCAGTCGGCGCCGCAGTACCCACCTCAGGCGTCCGTCGGCGTCGCCTTGCCGGCCTCGGGCATCGCGAGCAGCGCGAGGACCGCGGCCTTCGACCCGACCAGCGCGCGCGTCGTGATGAGCTCGAGGATCTTCTTCCGGCCGCGCATCTTGCCGACCAGGATCGCGCCCTTGAGGACGCCCTCCTTGAAGAAGAGGCGCTTGTAGTTGCGGCCCTCGAGGTCCACCTCGCCGAAGGGCTCGAGGCCGTCCTCTTCCTCGGGGGTGACGCCCATGACCGAGATGTTCGAGTCGAACATGCTCGAGGCGTAGGTCGGCACCTCGACGTACGGCTGCCGCGCGCCGAGCATGTTCTTCGCGACGTGGCGCCCGTGGTTGAGCGCGTTGTCCCAGGTGCCCATCCGGTGGTGGCGGCCGGAGATGACGTCGAAGAACTCGGCGACGTCGCCGGCCGCCCACACGTCCGGGACGCTCGTCTCGAGGAGCTCGTTCGTGCGGACGCCCACGCCGAGCTCGAGGCCGCTGCCCGCGAAGAGCTCGATGTTCATCGCGAGCCCGAGGCCCACTCCGACGATCTCCGCCTTCGCCGTGAATCCCCGGGTGCCGGTCACGGTCGCGGTCCCGTTCGCCTGCGCCACCTTCGCGATCGCCTCCTCGTAGTGGATCTGGACGCCGGCGTCCTCGCCCAGGAGCGTGACGATCTTCCCGCCGTCCTCGTCGAGCGCGCGACGGAGGAAGCGCGGGCCGCGCATGAGCCAGTGCGTCTCGAGCTTGCGGAAGGCGAAGGCCTCGGCGAGCTCGTAGCCGATGAACGAGCCGCCGAGGACCACCGCGACCTTCGACTCGGGGATCTTCGCGACCATCGCCTTCGTCTCGTCGAAGTACTGGAAGTTGGTGACCGCCTTCGCGTCCGCCGCGCCCTCGCAGGTGAGCGGGTTCGGCCGGCCGCCGGTCGCGATGAGGAGCCGGTCGTAGCGGAGCTCGCCGCCGGGGTCCAGCGCCACGGTCTTCGCCCGGAAGTCCACGCGGACGACCTTGGTCTCGAGGCGGAGGTCGATCCGGTTCTTCTCGTGCCAGGCGAGGTCGCGCACGTAGACGCGCTCCTCTTTGAGGACGCCCTTCAGGTAGCGGGGGAGGGACACGCGGTTGTAGAGCGTGTACGGCTCGTCGGCGATCAGGACGACGTCGCACGCGGCGTCGTCCTTGCGGAGCTGCTCCGCGCAGTAGGTTCCCGCGGCGCCGTTGCCGATGATGACGAACCGCGTGGGATGACCGCCCAAGCTGACCCCCTCGTCCGTGCTCCGTTCAGTGTGCCGGATGGGCCAGGGAGTGCGTATCCTGAAGCCGCCGGCGTGGGCCAACGGCAGAGCCGACTTCCTTAAGAGAAGCTGGATGCGGGTTCGAGTCCCGCCGCCGGCACCGTCCCGCCGGGGACACGGTCACTCGTCGTCTTCGGCGGCGCGGCGCTCCCGCTGGGCGTGGAGCTGGGCGCCCCGGCGGGCGAGCCAGCTGTCCACCAGGAGCCGCGTCACCCGGTCGGTCGGCGCGGGAACGGTCGCGGTGTGCCGGTTCGCGCACTCCAACAGGAGCGTGCCGTCCCGCTCGTCCATCGGGATGAGCGGCATCGCGCAGGACCCGCAGGACACCGTGGCGTCGTCCCGGAGCTCGCTCAAGGGCGTGCCGTCGTCCTTGGTTGTGGATGTCCTCGCACGGGCCCTAGACTACGGGGGAACGACCTTTTCGCCCCGGATCCGGCACCGGACGCGCACCACCCCGACCGGGCCACATGGATCCGCGGCAATCCCAGGGAAAGGAGGTGGGTGTCATCATGCGTCCCTACGAGCTCATGTACCTCGTGCAGCCCACGGCCGACGAAGAGCGCCTGGGCGCGATCAGCGAGCGCCTCCAGCAGGCGGTCACCACCCTCGGCGGCAAGGTCGAGAAGGCCGGACCGGCCCTCCGCCGGCGCCTCGCCTACTCGATCGGCAAGTACCGCGACGGTCAGTACTCCGTCCTCGAGTTCCAGCTTCCGGCCGACCAGTCCCGCGAGTTCGAACGCATCATCAAGCTCACGGAGGACATCCTTCGCCATCTCGTGGTCCGTCGCGACGAGTGACCGGAGCGACGAGCGGCTCGGCCGCGAGGAGCGGATCCCACGCGTCTTGCGAGTCGCGAGACGAGAGCGTGCCCGAAACGATGAAGCGCTGAGGTAGAGCCATGGCATCGATGAGCAAGATCATGATCATCGGCAACGTCGGCCGTGACGCCGAGCTCCGCATGACGCCGAACGGCAAGGCGGTCTGCGAGTTCTCGGTCGCGGTCAACCGCGTCATGGGCGGCGGCTCCGGCGAGCGCAAGGAGGAGACCGACTGGTACCGGGTGTCGTGCTGGGCCCGCCAGGCCGAGATCGCGCAGCAGTACGTCCGGAAGGGGACCTCGATCTTCGTCGAGGGCCGCTTCCAGCCGCGCACGTACGTGGACAAGACGGGCGCGAACCGCACGAGCTACGACATCAACGCCGACAACTTCGTCCTGCTCAGCTCCCGCCAGGCGGGCGAGGGTGGCATGGGCGCCACCGCACCCGCCCCGGCCGAGCCGAGCTTCGATCCCGACGAGATCCCGTTCTAGTCGTCAGTAGAGGAAGGTGAAGAAGTGAGCTCAGAGACGCCCCAGGCCCCGCAGGGGTCCGGCGCACCCGCGCCGTCCGGTGGGCCGCGTCCCGCGTACCGACCGTCCGGCGGCGGGCGCTCCTCAGGCGACCGCGACCGTCCCCGCTACGGCAGCGGTGGCGACCGCGGCGACCGCGAGCGCGGCCCCGGCGGACGCCGCCCGCGCCGCAAGGTCTGCGTGTTCTGCGTGGACCACGTCAAGAAGATCGATTACAAGGACGTCTCGCGGATCCGCCGCTACATCAGCGAGCGTGGCAAGATCGACCCTCGCCGCAAGATCGGCACCTGCGCGAAGCATCAGCGCATGCTCACCGCGGCGCTCAAGCGGGCGCGCCACATGGCGATGCTCCCGTACACCGCCGAGCACGTGCGCGCGATGATGTCGCCGCAGGCCCGCGCGATGGCCGGCGGACCGCCGCCGCCCAAGCCGGAGCGCACATGGCGCCCCGCGGGCGCGCCGTTCCAGCCGGGCGGTTTCCGCCCAGCGGGCGCGCCGTTCACGCCGCACGCCCCCGGGGCGCCGGCGCCCTCTGCGGCTCCCGCGCCGTTCGCGGCCCCTCCGCCCTCCGCGGCGCCTGCGCCCGCGGCTCCCGCGCCCGCTCCGCTGCCCGCCCCGCGTCCCGAGGCTGGCTAGCCGGCACCGCGCGCCGTCGTTACGCGTCCCTGGTGCCGGTCCGGTAACGGACCGGCACCGCTCGTACCAGGCCTCGCGTGCCAGGCGCGGGATGATGACACGCTCCTGACGTGGTTGGAGCGGACCATCCCGGCAAGCCCGTGTTCGAGCATGTCGTGATCGTCAGGGGTGCCGGCGACATCGCCAGCGGCGTGGCGTACCGCCTGTTCCGCTGCGGATTCCCGGTGATCATGACCGAGCTGGCCCAACCCACCGTGGTCCGGCGCACCGTGGCCTTCGCCCAGGCGGTGTTCGACGGGTGCGCCAGCGTCGAGGGCGTCCGCGGCCGTCTGGCCCGCACGCCCGACGAAGCGCTCGCGGTCGCCCGGGCCCGCGAGATCGCGGTCCTCGTCGATCCCTGCGCGGACGCGCTGGCCGGGCTGCGACCGGCGATCCTCGTGGACGCGATCGTCGCCAAGCACAACACCGGCACCCGTCTTGACGACGCGCTCGTGGTCATCGGCCTCGGCCCCGGCTTCCGCGCCGGCGTGGACGCGCACGCGGTGGTCGAGACGAACCGCGGCCATCGGCTCGGACGCGTGATCCTCTGCGGCGAGGCGGAGCCCGACACCGGCGTTCCCGCTCCCGTCGCCGGCTACGGTGCCGAGCGCGTCCTGCGCGCCCCGGCCGCCGGCCCCTTCGTCGGCGTTCGGAGCATCGGCGATCACGTCGTGGAAGGCGAGGTGCTGGGCTACGTGGCGGGCGAGCCGATCCTCGATCCCTTCGACGGGTGCCTGCGCGGGCTGCTCCAGACGGGCATCCTCGTCCACAGAGGAATGAAGGTCGGGGACGTCGATCCCCGCGCGACCAGGGAGCACTGCTTCACGATCTCGGACAAGGCCCTCGCCATCGGCGGCGGCGTGCTGGAGGCCGCGCTCTACTTCCTCGAAGGTCGGCCGCTGGAGCTGTCCGCCGCTCGTGCCTGACGCACCGCGTCCCCGGACACCTCGACCACCGCGTGCTCCGCTTCGAGCGTCGCGATGACCACGCGCGCCGCTCCGGCGCGCCGCAGCTCGGCCGCGACCTCGCGCGCCGCGGCGATCCGCCGCGGATCGTCCGCTTTGTTCACGAGGGGCACGATCCGCGCGTCGCGGGGCGTGCCACCGGCGCTGCCCCGCGGGTCGAGCAGCACGCGGGCGATCGCCCATGCCTCCAGCCGATCGCCGTCCGCCAGACCCGTGAGAACGGTCACCCGTTCCGGACGGTGCGCGACCATCGCGGAGAGCGGCTGGCCGAGCGCATCGATGCCCACGACCGGCACCACGACCGTCGCCGAGGCGGGGATCACCGGCTCGCCCTCGCGCGGGGCGGTGAACGGTTTGCGCGCTGCGCCGTCCGCCTCCACCAGCACGTGGGTGACCCCGGGGAGCCTCGCGAGGTCGGCCACCCACTCCGGCGGCACGCCCTCGAGCTTCCCGTCGGCGGTCGTCGCGCGCGCGGCGACCGGTATGAGGCGCCGCGCGAGGGCCGTCGCGACGGCCGCGAGCAACCGGGAGGGCCGCGACTCGACGACGACCTGGAGATCGGGACTCGCGGGCGGGATGAGGATCTTCGTCGTCGTGGTGACGACGACGAGCGCGCCGCCCGCGTGCAGCTCGCGCGCGAGGCGGAACAGCGCGGTCGTCTTCCCTCCGGCGCCGACGAACGCCACGACCTCGCGATCGCCGAGCGCCAACGCTTCCCTCAGCGCGAGCCGCATGGCGGCTAGCGTAGGCGGCACCCGGTACCCACGCGGAGTACGCTGCGGCCGGAGGCGGTCGTGAAGAGCTCGCTGGACCTCTGCCCCGACCTGCTGCGCTCGATCGACGCGTGCGGCGACTCCGTGTTCGTCGTCGATGACGGCTGGACGATCGTCCACTGGAACGCCGCCGCGGAGGCCGCCTTCGGCCACTCCGCCGCCGAGGTCCGCGGCCGGCCTTGCTACGAGGTCATCGCCGGGATCGATGGCGGCGGCCGGGAGGTGTGCCGGGCGCGCTGCGAGAAGTGGGCGCTCGCGCGAAGGGGCATCCGCGTGCGCAACTTCGACCTCCGCGTGCGGCCCGCACACGACGTGTGGGTCAACGTCTCGATCATGCCGATCCCGGATCCCTCCGGTCGGCCGCTCGCCCTCGCCCACGTCGTCCGGAACGTCGACCGGATCAAGCGCTTGGAGCACTTCGTGCGCGACGTCGCCACCTCCGCTGAAGGCGTCCTCACGCCGCGGGCGACCAACGGAACGCATTCGGAGCCGCCACCGGTCCATCTCACCGCCCGCGAGCTTCAGGTGCTCGACCTCCTCGCGCACGGTTCGCGCACCGACGCGATCGCCGAGCGACTCGGCATCAGCCGCCACACCGTCCACAACCATGTCGCCATCGTGCTGAACAAGATCGGCGTCCACAGCCGCGCCGAGGCGGTCGCGTACGCCTTCGAGCACCACCTGGCCTAGCCCCGTCGGGCCGCTCCGTGGGACTGGCCCTTCCGTATCAGGAAATCAGTACGCGCGTGCCATGTCCTCGGTTGAGTTCTTCCTCAGGATGCCTGCTCAGCGAGGGTTCGCTTCGGCCGGCGCAGCAGCGCCCCAGGGAAGGGGCGGTCGACGGGAGGGTGTGGGTGTCCAGGCTAGACCGCTCCACGCGCAGAACGTTCCTGAGGGGTGCCGGCGTCACCGCGGCGGGTGCCGCCGCGGTGATCCCGGTCCAGGCCAGCGTCAGTCCAGCAGCCCCGGCGGCACGGCCGGTCGCGGTGCGCGTCGGCCCACCGGCCGGAGCGCCCGGCACCGTGCTCGCGCAGCTCACCGTCAACAGCACGCTCTACGAGGCCGCCATCGACCCGCGCTGGACGCTCGCCGACTTCCTGCGCGACCATCTCGGACTCACCGGCACGAAGGTCGGCTGCGACCGCGGCGAGTGCGGGTCGTGCACCGTCGTGATGGACGGGAGGCCCGTGTTCGCGTGCATGGTCATCGCGGCGGAGGCCGTCGGGCACAAGGTGCAGACGGTCGAGGGACTGACCACCCCGAAGGGCGAGCTGAACCCGCTGCAGCGGTCGTTCTTCGAGAACGGCGCCGTGCAGTGCGGCTTCTGCACCCCTGGGATGCTCATGTCCGCGACGGCCCTGCTCGCAGCTCACCCCAGGCCGAGCGCCGACGAGGCGCGTCTCGCGATCTCCGGGAACCTGTGCCGCTGCACCGGCTACACGAAGATCGTCGACGCCATCGTCCGCGCCGGCCAGGCCTGAGCCGGAGGGAGAGAACGATGCCGAAGAACATCGACGTGGCCAAGCTCCTGAGCAGCCCGGAGTTCATGGAAACCTGGGCCCAGTACCCGAGCCTGGTGGAGGAAGAGGCGGCGGTGATCATGGAGCACCTCTCCAAGATCCATCCGACCGTCCCGCTCACCGTGCCGAAGGCGCGCTACGCGGTCGTCGGCACCCGGCAGCTGCGCCACAACGATGTCCCCCGCATCAAGGGGACCGCCGTCTACACGCACGACGTCGCACCCGTGGGCATGCTGTACGGCGCTATCCGGTACGCCGCCCAGCACGCGCACGCGAAGATCAAGGCGATCGACACGTCCAAGGCCGAGGCCCTTCCCGGCGTGCGCGCGGTCGTGACCTACAAGAATGTCTACAACTTCGGCGCGCCGAAGCGGCCCATCCAGGCGCGGCCGCCGCGCTTCATCCTGCAGGACGAGATCTTCGCCCCCGGTGACGAGGTCGCCGGGGTCGCGGCGGACACGCAGGACATCGCCGAGGAAGCGGTGCGTCTCATCGACATCGAATGGGGACCGCTCCCCTCGTTCTTCGGAGACCCGGAGTCAGGGCTGAGCGCGGATGCGCCCAAGATCCTGCCGGACGGCAACCTCGGTAGCGAGAACATCCGCGACGTGGGCGACCCGGCCAAGGCCATGGCGGCCGCCGACATCGTCGTGGAGGGCCGCTACAGCACACAGACGCTTCAGCACGGACCCCTCGAGCCGAAGGCCGTCGTCATGTCTTGGGACGGCGACCAGCTGACCACGTGGGTGTCCGGGCAGTACCTGCACGGCGCGCGTTCGACCCTCGCCAGCATCTTCGGGCTGCCCATTAGCAAGGTGCGCACGATCGGCGAGTACATGGGCGGCGGCTTCGGCGACAAGAGCTCGCCCGTGGACAAGTTCGCGTACATCGCCGGCGTGCTGTCGAAGATGACGTCCCGGCCGGTCAGGCTCTACTACAGCCGGCGCGAGGAGTTCACGAGCTCCGTCCACAAGGCGGCGAACGTCCACAGGGTGAAGGCATACGCCAAGCGCGACGGCACGCTCACCGCCTTTGACCTCAAGACGTTCTCCGACATGGGCGCCCACGCGTCGACGGGGTCGGCCCAGTCCGGACAGGAGCCGTTCCACCGTCTCTACGCGTACCAAGGAGCGCACTTCGAGCAGCGCAACGTCCTGACGAATCGGTACCGTACCGGACCGATGCGCGACGTCAACGAGTCGAGCGGCGTGTTCTCGCTCGAGATCACCATGGACCGGATCGCGGAGCAGCTCGGGATCGACCCGGTGGAGCTCCGACTCAAGAACGTCACCGGCGCGAAGAACCCGTACGACGGCTTTCCGCTCACGAGCAACGGCGTGCGCGAGGCCATCACCCGCGGCGCCGAGACCTTCGGCTGGAAGGCGAAGTGGCACAAGCCCGGCGCGCGGATCCTCGGCCGCAAGGCGCACGGCGTCGGCATGGGGTGCTTCGCGAGCCAGAAGGGCTCGCAGGGCACGCCGATGTCCGGCATCGTCAAGATCGAGCGGGACGGCTCCGTGTCCGTCATCACCGGCGCGCAGGACGTCGGTGCCGGCCAGCTGACCACGATGGCGATGATCGCCGCCGAGCAGCTCGGTTCGGACCTGGCCGATACCCGCGCGTACGGTGGCGACAGCGGCTTCACGTCCGACACGGGGACCAGCTCGAGCAGCCGCCAGACGAAGAGCGGCGGGACGGGCGTCCGCATGGCCGCGGTCGACGCCAAGGAGCAGCTCCTCAAGATGGCGCTGGCGCTCCAGGCCAGCGGGAAGCCCGTATTCCCGGCGAAGGACGCCGGCGAGCTCGAGGCGGAAGGCAGCTTCGTCTTCCTCAAGGCGGACCCGTCGAAGCGCGCCTCCTTCGCGCAGGTCATGGGCTCCGGCGCGAACGTGATCATCGGCAGCGCCACCGTCATCCCCCCGCCGCGTATCGCCCAGACCACGTTCGGCGCGACCTTCACCGAGCTCGAGGTGGATCTCGACACGGGCGAGGTGACCGTGCTCGACTACGTCGGCGCCCACGACCTCGGGAAGATCATCAACCTCCTCGGCGTCGAGCAGCAATTCGATGGCGGACTCCTGATGGGGTTCGGATTTGCCCTCGGCGAAGCGCTCACGGTCGACCCGGTGAAGGGCTTCTCGGTGAACAGCACGTGGGAGAACTACCCGATGGCGACGTCGCTCGACGTGCCGCTCAAGACCCGGCCCGTCTGGGTCGAGTCCATCGACACGATCGGCCCCTTCGGGGCGAAGGGCATGGGCGAGCCGGTCTGCACCGGGCCGGTCGCGAGCATCCCGAACGCCATCTACAACGCCATCGGCGTGCGCATCTACGACCAGCCGATCACGCGCGACAAGATCCTCGCCGCGATCGCCCAGATGAAGCCAGCGAGCTGAGAGGAGCTGGACCTGATGAGAGCTTTCGAGCACGTCAACGCGACCTCGGTCCAGGAAGCGGTGAAGCTGCTCTCCGTGGAGAACGCGCGGGCGGTTGCCGGGGGCACGGATCTCCTGGGTGTCGTGAAGGAAGGGCTCCTTCCGACAGGCCGGGTGGTGAACCTCAAGACGATTCCGGGGCTCGACCAGATCAAGGCCGACGGCGAGGGCCTGCGCGTCGGCGCGCTCGCGCGTCTCGCGGACATCGCGGGGTCCGCGCTGGTCAGGGAGCGGGCGCCCTCGGTCGCGGCGGCCGCATCGGCGGTCGCATCACCGCAGATCCGCAACATGGGGACGCTGGGCGGCAACCTGGCGCAGAAGGTGCGCTGCTGGTACTACCGCGACCCCGACCGCGCCGACTGCTACAAGCGCAACGGCAGTTACTGCTACGCCGTCTTCGGCGCCAGCGACGTGCATGCCATCTTCGACGGCGCAGCCTGCTTCGCGGTCACGCCCTCGGACACGGCCGTCGCGCTCACCGCGCTGGACGCCGAGATCACCATCGCCGGCCCGAAGGGCGAGCGCACCGTCGGCGCCACGTCCTTCTTCATCGGACCCGACAAGGACTACATGCGGGAGGTCGATCTCGCACAGGACGAGATCATCACCGAGGTCCGCATCCCATCAGCCTTCGCGAAGCAGCCCAGCGTCTTCCTGAAGGCCGCGCCACGCAAGGCCATCGACTTCGCGCGTGCGTCGGTCGCGGCGACCGTGGTCGGTGGTGCGCAGGTCGTCAAGAGCCGGCTCGTGCTCGGCGGCGTCTCCGCCGTGCCGAGGCGGGCGCTCGGCGCGGAGGCGTACCTCGAGGGCAAGCGTCTGACACCTGACGTGATCGCCAAGGCGGCCGAGCTGGCCACCGAGGGCGCCAAGCCGCTGGCGAAGAACGCCTACAAGATCCGTCTCACGCAGGGTCTGGTGCGTCAGGCCCTGACCCGGCTCGCTTGAGGGAGGATCACATGAGCGACGAGATCCGAAACGACGTCGAGTCCGCGGAGCCCGTCTCCCGCCGCCGCCTCGTCGTCGGCGGCCTCGCCGCGGTCGGCGCCGCGGCGGTCGCCGCGACGACGCTCGGCCGCGCCTCGAGCGCGGGCGCCCCGGGGCCGCCGCCCTCGGGCGAGGGGGG
>Ga0082335_1001158_pt1 | contig 59280 bp, 68 predicted proteins | sample Subgrocontami58m_FD_72375 | JGI IMG/M metagenome (GOLD analysis project Ga0082335, IMG submission 72375) | Subsurface groundwater microbial communities from S. Glens Falls, New York, USA - GMW37 contaminated, 5.8 m (SPADES assembly) (version 2) ... | reverse complement strand
TCAACAGAAGTTCCCCCTCATTTCTATGTTCTGCCCACTGATACACCGGTGCCTGCACCAGGAGAACTCCAGCAGGTTTTTCCTGTAAAGCTCTGTGAAATTAAAAATCCGGTAAGGAGGTGAATTTTGGTAGCAGCAATAGTAACAAAGGCTGAACCCCTCGATATCAAGGCCGTAATCATCGAGAAGGGTGAGGACTGGGCCACGGCAGCCGTAGTGGACGGCAGCATCGGCTACTATGAACCCGCCGGCGCCCGGAGAGTCGTACAGATGTTCCTGAACGGTGAGAAGCATTGTTATTCGGAGCGCTGTATGGCTTGCTTCGGCAACGACCTGGAGAAGATGATGCGCGCCGACGTGGAGTACTTCCTCAGGAAAGAGGGATACGCTCCTACCTCGGTGGCAGTCATCATCGAATTCGTCAAGCGCTGGGCCAAGTCTGATGACAACGGGGCATTCTCCATCACAGGAATGATGTACCCGAGTTTGGGGCTGTAGATGAAAAAAGAACGGGCAGCCGAAATAGTAGAGTCCTATATAAATGGGAACATCTCCTGGGTAAGGGACCATATCAGGACGAAGAAGGACCTTATTGCAGTTATTCAGGAGATTAGAGAGACCTGTCCGGATGAGTTGGATAGGTTTCTGAGGAGTATGGCTAAATGAAAGAGCCATGGCAAATGACTGAAGCCGAATATGTGAAGCAGGTACCCGGGGACCTGGCCGTAAGGATCGGCGGCAGCAACCGCCTACTCGACAGACAGTGGAAGGCATTTGCGGCCACCGGGATACCGATCCGTGACTGTGGCCAGGTCATTGGCAAAGGCCACTGGACAAACCGGCACGCCGTTATGCCCGATACCCCAGCAGCCAGAGAACTGTTGAAGAAAGTGGGCGGCAGGGTAGCAAGGGAGCAACCTTCCTATTTTTCTGCTAGCGATACGCACAGACAGATAGTGAAGGCAGCTATCCGTGAAGGCAAACCCGTACCGGCCGAAGTACTGGCCGAATTAGAGGAAAAGCCCAAACAAATGGGAATGTTCAAATAAAGGAAGGGGTGTAAATTGATCAAGCATTTTGATTGGAAGTTTCCAGGGATGCGTAAAGAGGATTCCCTTTCAGTGCTCCCTGTCGACGCCGATGGGAAGACCTTTACCTTCCAGGGTTCAAGGACCATCGGCCGTGTCGACGTGGAGACGGGGAAGGGCATGGTCAACTATATGGGCAGCAATCCTAAATACTTCATGCATCTCTCGAAAATGATGGGAGCTGTAGACTTTGACTTCCCTCAGGAGTTTATCAAGCTCATCAAAGAGAACCAGACCCGCAAGGGAGACAAAATCGGTCCGGGCATAATTATGGGATAGAAAGGAGCTGACATGGAACCGTTCAGGACTGAGATTTACAAAGGTTACATAGCCAAGATTTACTTTGACCCCGAGCCCCCAAATCCCCGTACTGAGTGGGATAACGTAGGGACTATGGTCTGTTTCCATAAAAAATACATATTGGGGGATAAGACCAAAGTCACAAAGGAGGAGCTCCGCGAACTTGTAAAGCGCGACGATGTTTTAGCTCTTCCTCTCTATCTTTACGACCATGGCGGCCTGGCGATGCGGACAGGCAAGTTCCCCCAAGACTCAGGCGGCTGGGATACGAGCATGGTTGGATATATTTACATGGAGTACTCCACCATACTCAAAGAACTGACTGTGCAGGAAATACCCCCTGAGTTACTAGACCGGGCCAGGGGCATGCTGGAGAGTGAGGTTCAGACTTACGATGATTACCTCACGGGGCAGGTATTTAGCTACAGAATAGAGAGCCCCTACGGAGAGGAAATTCATAAAGATTGGGGCTTTTTTGGAGACGATGGTGAAAAGGAGATGAAAAGTCAGTACGAATTCATGATTGATAGCACCATTGAGATGGATACCATCTCCACCGCCGAAGTCCGTGCGATAGAGTGGGGCGACTGTGAAATGGAGACGTAAATGGAAGGTCCCTGCATTTACGAAATTAAAGAAATCGGGGAGACTCCGGTACTTTACCATGACGGGAACCTGCCAACCTATGCGATCGCGGATGTGCCAGCAGTATGGTCCGGCAAAACAGAGCCGCCGGCGATTGGCGCCAAAGTCCGTATCAATTTCAATCAGCTCGGTTCCGGAGTAGTGGAGAGCTACTTCACGGAGCACGGATGGCTGGGAGTCAAAGTCAGGCTGGACAAGCAACCGGAGTGGCACAGGAAGCAAAACGGTGCTGACAGGAACTTTGCTCTCGTGTTCGGCATAGAGCTGGATTACGGAGAGAATATCGACGAGGTGTGGAGAGATCAAGAAAGGAGGTGAAACTCAGTGACAATTCAGGAATTTGCAAAGAAAGTTGAAGAGGGGGAGATAGCAGGACTCCGAAGGGCAAAATTGGATTGCGATGCCAACCTTAATAATGCCAAAACGACAATCGTGCCCGGTAAACGGTGGACTAAGGTTAACGTGGGTTCCTCCGGCCGCTACATGGTGGATAAGGACGGCTTAATCTACGGGATAAAGGCCTACGGTGTGCCACATTTCGGGCATCCCTTCGGAACTCTTGAAAACCCCAATCCGAGATGCTTTCAAGGGAGGTATTAGCACATTGGCTATATGTGAAGACTGCAAACAAGAGATGTTAACTGCCGAGGGGTGCGTATATACGCACTTAGTCGACTCCGCGGGGAAGCTATACCCACGTAGCCTGAAGCACTGGCAGGACTCGGGGCAGAGATGCCATGATTGTGCGGCTATGTACGGGAAGCTTCACCATTGCGGCTGCGATGTTGAGAGGTGCCCCAAGTGCGGAGGCCAGCTTATAAGTTGCGACTGCGATTGGAAAAAACTAGTCGTAAAAATGAAGAGGTGAGCCATGCCCTACACAGTAACCCGTCAAATACAGTGGCCGGAAGGTGCCCCCGTTGTAGAGGTCTCCAGCGGAGGTATTGATTATACGAACCCTGATGCCCTGGTAAAGAAGTACCAGGGGGAATTCGAGACCTTTGACGATCCCAGGGAGGCAGCAAGGACCGCCATCGCCATCTGCAAGGCCTGGCGCCAGGACGGCAAGAAGAAGGCTAAAGTCGGCCATGGCGCCACCGGCGGGATGACTATGCCCTTCGATACCAGTACTTTCAAGGACCTGCTGGCCTGGGCGGATAAGACCTTCGAGAAGCTTCCCAAGTGCGACCGCTGCGGTGATCTCCTGCCTGAGCATTACTATACCATCCAGGAACTGTACGGTGACAAATTCTGCCGAGAGTACTGCGCTGAGATGGCATATGCTGATGCGTTCCGAGAAGAGGAGGTGCCGGCGTGATATACAGTGATACCCCAATCAAATGTTCAAATTGCGGCTTCACGGCGTCCGAGTGGGAATTTGCCACCAATAACCCTCAGGAGCCGCTACGCTGTCCCCGGTGCAAGGAGACGGCAACGCTAGAGGACACAGAGGAGGTGCCGGCGTGAAAGTCATAAGAAAGAAGTGCTGGAAATGCAAGGGTACGGGCGAAGAACAGGAATGGGACCCCTCAAGGCCGTTTCACGCCCCGCATGTTAAACCCTGCTCGGTCTGCCGGGGCTCAGGGAGGATTGAGATAAAGCAGAACATAAAAAAGTGAGGGACGTATGACTAAAGAACAATTCGACCAGAAGTTTCAGGAGTTAGTGAAACAGGTGCCGGCGCTTCTCAAGGAGAGGTCCGAATATTTATTTAAGTCGGGTGCTATCGAACTGGACCAGTGGGAAGATGACTACCGGTTACCCAGGGTAGTTATAACTTCCTGTCTCATGGAGCTGGCCAGAGTGAGATTTGGCCCTTCAACCCCCAAAACAAAAAAGGAAGTCAGGAACCTCTTAAAGTTCTGACCAGAAAGAAGGTAGCTATGGCCAAAAACAGGGTTATTGAAATAGAAGCGCGGGTTCCAAAGGATTACCAAATCGAATACTGGTATGAGAGGGACCAGGAGATGCCAGAGAGTGAACAGGAGCATGTTAAACAGTTGCTTGAAGAGGGCTACATCAGTGGGCAGCTCCTATACCAAGACGAAAAAGAGCATCTGAATCAGGGATGGTGGGACCTTAAGAAGGAGAACGATGGCCACTAAACCTACCCCTTGTGCCATATGTGGTAAAACCCAGGATACCCCTGCAGAGCGCCTCACCCACATGCTGGTGGGCCACGGTCCGCTGGCCGGAGCCTCTAAGAGAAAGAGGAACGCGGCAAGGAAGGCCCTCCCCATCATCCACCAGGGTCTGGAGAAGATGGGCTTTGACGAGATTACCTCTCACCGGATTACTAACCTGGTGTTTGAGGAGCTGAGAAAGGCAGGTGCATTATGAGTACACGGGCAGTTATCGCCAGACCTGTAGGCGACGGATGGGAAGGCAACTATAACCACTCCGATGGCTATCCTACCGGCTTGGGCTGCTACATCTTCAGAATCATCCACTACAGGTACAAGGGAGACGCAGCGGCGTTTCTCAAGTTTGCCATAGATGAACACCCTGGCGGCTGGTCTCATATTTACCCGGCTGAAGTGCATAGGAAAGGCGGGTATCACCCCACGAAGCAAGCCCCCCAATGTTACTGCCATGGGTACTATGCGCGGTTCGGAGAACGTACCGGGAAGGTTACATGGATGGATGAAACAGATTGCGAGTGGGCCTATATTCTGGATGCCGAGAGTGGAATTATGACTATCTTGGCCCTGGGCGCTACTAAGGCAATGTTTCAGGTATCCCTCAATGACACTGAGCCCAACTGGGTAGAGATAGAGTGTGGCCCCAACCTGGAACGGTGCCACCATTACCGCTGCGTTCATGGCGCTAAGGGCTGCAAACCTGAATGCCCCCATTGTCACGGGAGCGGAGTTAGCGGCTTTTTACTACAGGGGAGTTGGGTTGACAGCCATTTCCCACCAATAGAAAGGAGGTGATAAGAAGATGCCACAAGGAGGAACGGTGACCCCCCTGGAAGCCCTTAAGGCAATAATGAACCTGATTGGCGATAAGGACTTATCGGATAACGGGGAGCTGAGCGGCGCCGCTATATGCGATATGGCCAGGGCAGCTATTAATTCGTCCGAGACCACCATTGAGGAGACCATCAAAATCACCCGGACAGCTAAAGGTTTTAAATGTGAGTCTTCGGGTATTGTTATGAACCAGACCTATTGTGCCACACAAGATGATGTGGCCGCCTGGATGCGTTTCCTTACCACTCATATAGTACTGCTTTTGAAGTAGAAAGGAGGTGAAGCAAGTGGCAAGTACAGGGGAGGACTTAACACTATGGGTCAAATTAACTAATAAGTTAGTTGAAGCTGGACAGCTTGGCACCCTGGACGCTGGGATGCAAGAGATAAAAGAAAAGGGACGCATAAATCATAAAGCTGCATATCCAATCGTATTGAACGCCGACGACCCTTACCCTGACCTGGAGTGTGAAACCTGCGGCAAGGAACATAAATACGACCAAATTGGCGGTTGGGACTGCATCCTTTTAGAGGATGAGACCCTTATACCGAACAGCATCCTTGGCGCCTGGTGCAATGAGAAATGTCTCAAGGAAAGTGTCAGATTCATATTTAGATAGCCGATGCCGGGGCCACGAACTTAACAATGTTTTGTTAATGTGGAAAATGTGGGGGAAAAATGCGGAACTTTTGCGGAAAAGATGGTTCGTGGCTCTCCATGGGCTATTTAAGCCCTGAGAGGAGGTGATAAAGATGCCTAATTGGTGTGAAAACGATCTCTATGTCCGTGGGACTAAAGAGGAGCTGGCGAAATTCAAGGAAGCTGTTAAGGGAACAAACCATCAAGGGGAAGAGGTGCTCATTACCGAGGAAAAGATAATCCCCTACCCTGACAAGTTCAAGGAATTAGACAGGGTAGCGGCGGAGTATCATAAAGCTCACCCTGCTCCTGAAGACTATTTCAAAGGTCCAAAGGATGGGTTCAATCAGGGTGGATACGAGTGGTGTAACGAGAACTGGGGAACTAAATGGGGATTTGGCAACGTTGAACTCCGTAGTGAGGAAGACCAGGAGCTGGAATACGGTTTCGAGACCGCCTGGGCCCCACCGGAGCCGTTAATAAAGAAACTCGGGGAGATGTTCCCTCAGTTAGAGTTTGAACTTAAGTATTTTGAAGCCGGCGCGGGCTACAGTGGTGTGCTGCGTATCGTCAAAGGGAAGGTCGTAGAGGAGCACAGCGGTGAGTACTCGGGCAGCAGGGGGGGATAAACACCCTTGCATCCATGTCATTAAGCCCCTGGTATTTTACCAGGGGCTTCCCATTTCAAGGAACGAAAGGAGGTGATAACGATGGGATACACACATTACTGGAGCCATGATCCTAACTTAGATAGTAGTAAGCTGTTGGCCGCCATGCAGGACGCGCAGAAATTAGTAGCTGCAGTTCAAGCCCAGGGCATCGCCCTGGAGGTGGAATTCGGGGAGCCAACACTAACGCTCAATGGGGTCGGAGAGGAGAGTCATGAAGATTTTATCTTCCCCCAAAATACCGACCCCTATTCTCTCCGCCATCCTCATAAGGACGGCTACCTGTGGGCCTTCTGCAAGACAGCAAGGAAGCCCTACGACGAGGTTGTCTGCGCCATACTCCTGGTGCTGAAGCATCACCTGGGCAAGCAAATACGTTTGGCCAGCGATGGAGAGAGGAATGAAGACGAATGGCTACCGGCGGAGGGCCTGGTAAAAGAAGTACTGGGCTATGAGGTTATATACCAAAGGGAGGAATCAGAAACATGAACAAAAGCCCGCAGACGGCTATGGACATAGGCCCGCCGTCAACGGAACCACAGCAGGTACCCAAAAACTCAAAGATAGACTGGATAGAGGAAATGGTGGGTGCGCTCTGCGACCCTATCATCGTCTTTCCTACCCCGGGCTGGAGTGATAAAGATGCCCTGCCGAAGCCTCTTCTCGAACGCTTGCCCATAGAACGGTTGCTCTATCTGAATCTCTGTATAGCAGGTAAAGCTGATATCGAAGAGGCGCTGGATATCGAGGCGGTGCTCTACATGTACCCAAGGACTATGGAAGCCCCCATGCCTTCGGAGTGGGTCCGCATATACCTGTACCTGGGCTACAAGGTGATGGGGCATCAGATGCCAGAGGATATACAGCAGAAAGAACTCTCAAATTATGAGACGACCAGGCTCCGCGACTTCAAGCGCTGGCTCCGCGCCAGGAAGGTTAAGGCTCGCAAGGAACGAAGGAAGCTGGCCACCGCCGCGGAAGTCCAGGCTACTGCAAAGCCGGCTGCCGAAATAGTGCAGGAGAAATACGAACAGAAATCGATGTTCTGAAAGGGAGAATATGGCTACAGAAAAGAAGGTAATTCTGCTCAAGGCCGATGGGACTCGGCAGGACCTCACACCGGAGAAGAAGCCTACCCTCGAGGAGATGCAGGCCTGGGTCGGCGGGTATATCGAGGTAGTCCGTGTCAGTTTTGAAGGGAAGAAAGTGCCTATGGTAGTCAATGAGGAGGGGTTAATTCACCGCCTTCCTATCAATTATCAGGCCGGCAGGATCGCCGGTAGCCCAATCGTGGGCGATGTCTTCATCCTTATAGGGTGGAGACTCCTAAGGAGGCGTATGGACTATAAACAACTGAGAACGGCGCTGGAAGACATCCTGAAAAACTACCCTGAGACTCATATAGCAACCATAGTTATTCCCCGTGAGGTATTAAAAAAGTCCCTTCAGGCAGTTAATGATTGTCTGGAAATGAGACTAAAAGGACGAGACTAGGTAACTCTATCCAATATAAGAAAAATATTATATCAGAAAGGAGACAACCCTTGAGAAAGTTTATTTACGATGGGAGACAATTCCCTGACCCTGATCCTAACATGACTCCGGACGAGGTGCGCCAGAGCATGGCTCAATTTTTTCCGGAATTAGCCAACGCCGAGGTCATCGAGGCCAAACAAGGAGATGACACGGTTTACGACTTCAAAAGGCGCGTAGGCACAAAAGGGAACGCTCCGGTACCCGAGTGCCGGTTCTGTGAACACCTGAAGAATATCGCCGGCCCCCGGGATGGACGTTACATTGGCTCTTGTGAGTATTTATTGAGTCCGCTCACTTGCGGTAAGTACGCCCTGGATGCCTGCTTCGGAGGGCATGAACCCGGGAATAAGGTCGTTGTTGAAGAGGTCACTATAACAGGCCCTGACGGACAATCGGTCAAAGACCCCGCTGGGTTCCTGAAAATTCTGCAAAGGGGCGTAGTTTATATCCCCCAGAAGAGGTAAAAGCGTGAAAACTGACACCGACCTTGTGGTACAGGCCCTGATGAAGGTGCCGGAAAAGCAGCTTCTGATTATCGAGTTGGTCAACCGGGTAAGGCTGAAGGGTGGAGAGTTGGACCATGAGGAACTGCTTGCGATTCAGCCGGAGGTTAACCTGGCTGTCGCCGAAGCTAAAGCTTACGGGACCCATACCATCAGGGCGGTAGAGGCCCTTCTCCGGGTACCGGCCGTAAAGGAGGACTAGCTTGTGGGACCTTTGCCAGCTTATAGAAGAAAACAATAGGGCGGCCGTCAAGTACATGATGGAGGGTTATAAGTCATCTGTACTTGATATGCCGAAGCCGAAGATGACGCTGTCAGTGTTGGCAGCAAAGCTGCAAGTATCGCCGCCGCTGCTAAACGAGCTAATTAATCTCTGCACAAATACTGACACCATAGAAGAGTTCCTGGGATTGATCAGGGCCTTTCTCCCGGAGCATGAAGAGGAGATACTGGCAGAGAGAAGAATGCAGCGGGTATACAGGTTCGCTTACCTCTTTGGGGAAAGGTATTTTCCGCTGCCTCCATTCATCCATGAAGTAACTTTAGGGGAATTCGTACGCGCCCTTCCGGTAACACTGATGGGGATGTCCCATTCGGTTTACCATGAGCCGGGAGACTTGCGACCGGGGTATACATTGCTGCTGTCGCTGGTTGTCTACCCATATTATGGTGATGAACGGGACACGGATGACCTCGGAGATACAGTGGATCCCGAAGACATAAAGATACCACTGCTCGACCTGGTGGGGAAAATGGTTGGCACAGAGCTGGCGCAGTCGATACCTAAGAAAGGCTGGATGCCCGGACCTCTGCACAAGCTTACAGACGGAACCATATATGAGGGGATGGGGAGCTTCGCCGACTGGGTCTGCGGTTCGACGAACTGTATCATCATGGACTCCAACTATGCTGACTGTGATTACATGGAGGGCTACGGAGAACCGGTATTTAAATGGACAGACCGCAACGTTAAAGCTCTGGCCGAGGAGTGGCCGAAGGTTGTAAAGATCCGGCAGGCCATAGACCATATCGTGGATTGGGTGGAGGTTGATATGGTCAATAACTTCGGTCAGCTCCTGAAGTACCTGCTGGCCCAGAAGACTGAAACTGAAGCGGAAACCCCGCCTGAATACAATTGGGAAGACCATATTTGCCCCTTAGACCAGATAACGGAGGATGATGGCTATGACGATGACAATGACTAAAAAGCCCGCATTTAAATGGGCAATACCCGAGGAGCTGGGCGTGCCTGCGGATCCGCTCAGGTTACGTTTGGATTTCCATCACCAGGCAACGGTGATGACTATCTTTACTGAGGATAAGGTCGAGACCAGATTAGTCTCGGCAATGGATGTATCCCATGCCCTGGCCAGTGAGCTCTCTTTTTGCTCAGGCTTGTTACCGCCGGGTACGCTCTGGTGGAAGAATACCAGGGCCGGGCCGGTTACCGCAATCTACGTCAAGCCTGATATCTGGAAGGTGGCCCTGCAGAGGGATATAAAGGCGCCCCCGCGGAGGTTCAACATACCTATGCCCGGGTTCATCTTTCTCTGCAGGCCAGGGAGAGAGCCGTCTGTATTTGCCGTAAAAAAGATGCCGGCCGGGGAGACTGATCAAGTCTACGAAGCGCCGCTGTGTAATATCTTCGCCGACGGCCGTTCATGTGCGGGCAGTCATAAGTATCCCACTAACGTTGGTGAGACGGTGCAGAACTTCTTCGTTTCATTCTTTAGCCCGGCGGGAGAATTAAACGGCCGTTCCCGTAAATTCCCCAAAAGCGTCATTCTTTTGTGGGAGTTTCTCGACGGGAAGAAAAGGTTCCCTGTAAAGGACCTGGTGGACTATTGCCAGGTCAAGGACCTTATGGAAATGGAGATGTAAATGTACACAGTTGATTTAAAAGAGAGCCATACGGAAGGGGAAATACTAATTGTGGGTTGCGGCGGTACAGGAAGCTTTGTAGCGGAGTCAATGTGCAGGCTACTCAGTAATTTCAGAGATGATATCCTCCTGCATCTGATTGATATGGACAAGGTAGAAGAGCGCAATCTTCGCAGGCAAAATTTCTTTGGAGGAGAGGTGGGCAAATATAAATCCCAGGCCCTGGCCGAACGACTGGCAAGGCAATACGGCCGCAGGATAATCTACAGCGTCATTCCCTATGAACCTGAGGCATGGGGGGATTCAGGAGGTGGGCTACACAGGACATTCCGGGGCATTCTTATTGGATACGTGGATAACCCGGATGCCCGCCGGACTATCAGTCAGGCTAAACACTGGTCTTGGGGGGGATGGTGGCTGGATGCAGGCAATAGCCGGGACTCCGGACAGGTGCTCCTGGGCAATGCCAAGAATGTAGAAGGACTGCGTGGGGGTTTCAACAAAAGGAAGCAGACGGTGAGCAGTCTGCCGATGCCCAGTCTCCAGCTCCCATCCCTGCTGGTGCCGGCCAAGAAACCTGTACGCCGGCTTGACTGTGCCGGGGCGGTTGAAGCAGATGAGCAGAGCCCGACGATAAACCAGGTAATGGCCACTCTGGTCGTAGATTTCATGTACCGTCTTCTGACCGGTAAGCTGACATGGATGGGGGCCTATATCGATATGGAAGCGGGATCGCTTTCAATGGTGCCGGCAGACCCCGGAATAGTGAGCAGGCTTTCAGGCATGCCGCTCAGTTACTTAATACATAAATGAAAGGAGGTGATAATAATGGGAAATTCATCGAAGTACAAAGGTTGGGACATATTCAACAATGGTTGGCATTGGATTGGTGTCAAAGCCGAAAAAGAATTGAGGGATGTGGACTACGTCGGGTTATTGGACAAAATAGACCGTGCCGAACCGCAGACCGTAGAGGACCCAAAACGAATTATACACATAGGCAATGAGCCGCCGTCAATGGTTGGATATCTTGTATATCACGACGACCTTCATGGGCACAAAGGCATTTGGCTTGAGGGCCGCAAGGGGGCGTACTTTAACTATATCCTTGCTGGCAACGGCCTCTTTATCGAAGCCCAGTCACCCCTGCTCAGCGGACGCGTGCTGGTAGCAGGAGCAGACGTGAGAGGCTTGCCAGCATTGGCGCCAGAGTTCCATCTGCATCATGGTAAAATCCCCCGGTACCTCCTTGACCTGGCCCTGGGTGCGATGCTGGCAGCGCCCGACAAAGAACGCTATCTATGCGTAACCTATGATAGGGAATATCGTCTCAGAACGCCAATTCAGGTCGGTAGCGGCATCAGTGTTGAGTACGAGCGCATGGACAACGTGGTGCTGGACCTGCACTCCCACGGCAAGATGGGAGCGTTCTTTTCCGGCACGGACGACAAGGACGAGCAGGGGCTTCGACTCTACGGGGTTGTGGGAGGCATTGGTGGAGTTCCCGGATCCCCGCTGCGCGTGAGAATGCGCCTGGGTGTCTACGGTTACTTTAATCAGGTTGAGCTGAAAGATGTGTTCGAGGATATGCCGGGCGGGTTAATTGACGAATCGGTAGAGCCTGTGGAGCAGGCAGTAGACGAGTCGGTGGAGCCTATAGAGCCAGACATTGTCCTGATTCCTGATTACGACCCCTATACACCGGGACAAAAGTACCCGGGTGACATCAAACCGGGTGAACAAGACCTGGTAAAACTTCTTAGAGAAGTAGCCGATAATTCCGAAGCTGTGCGCTTCATAGCTGACATGCTGGAGAAATGAGATGTTCAAAAAGGACGATCTGGTTTGGTTCAGGGATGAAGTCACAGATAGAAAAAGGGAAGCCAAAGTATTGAGAGTGGGCAAGGAACAGGGCCAAACTTTCTACGTTTTGGAGGGGAGCGGCCTTGATATGGTGACCCGAATAGCCCTCCCCAGACAACTTAGAATCCGAAAGGAGGTGAAAACCATGGAAGACAAGTGGCAATCGAAAAAGCTGTATGAGCACCCAGCCCCACACCAGCAGGGGCGATTTGGGCACGTAGCCCTCTCCGGGGCGGGCGTCTACTATTTCCGCCAGGGCTATGTACACATGTCCTGCCCCCAGGACTGGGCGGCGAAGATACAGCACGACGAGGAGTCGGAGAATAAGAGTGATTGACTTCCACAAGGGTCAAATAGTTGAGGTGGATTCGCGAGAACAGGAAGTACCTATATGCCATATTTGCCAGAAGCATTTAGCCTGCTACGCTCTTTGGGAATATACCCCTATCAGAGCAACTATTCTCGGTAGGGATAGAAGGGGATGCTCCTGCCCAGCCTGCGGAGCTGAACTTCACCCCGATAATGCTTGGCTAGTAAGATTAGCTAATGGTGTAGTTAGGGTATTTCTTTGGAATGAGATTGTCCCCATAAGCAACAATAAAGGAGGTGGAAATTGGACGAAGAACTAAAGATAGTCATCCTTTTGAAAGGAACCAAGGCATTGCTCGGAGTCAGCAAAAAGGATTGCGATCCTGTGATGGAGACCATCGTGGATACAACTCTCGATGACGCCCTGGCTGCGGTACCCAACCTGGTAACACTGGCCAGAGCACGATGGGCAACGAACCCGAGGAATCCTAAGTACGAGGGGCCGCCGGTGGAAAAACCACCAGCCCCCGTTCCCCAGCGGCAGCCAGTGGCAGCGACTGCGAAGCCCAAGGACCCCCAGGTCGCTGCGGGCCAGAAAACCATGTTTTGAAGAGGTAAGAATGCCCGTATATACCTTTACCGTATCCGGCTTAGTGACTGTCCCGGAAGGGGTGAGCACTGACGATATCAACATACTTGTCACACCCGTAATTGGCGAAAAGGAGGAAAAGGTACCTGAGGAAAACTGGGATGTAAATGAGGTAGAAATAGAGGAAGTTTTTTAACCATCCACGCCGGCCCTACCAGTAGTAGTCTATCCACTCAGGCATTCCCTGTGGATAGTGGTAGTTTGCTAAATTGCGCAGGTTGCTGGTGGGGCTCCGTGGGCGGTTAAGCCCAAAATTTATGCCCGAAAGGAGGTGATAAGAATATGGAAATACAAGTATCAAAACTGAGAGAGGCGCTAAAGCTCCTGGAGTCGGTGGTACCCTCACCCAAGAGGACAACGATCAAGTCCATAGGGTACGTGCTACTGGGTAATGGGAGAGCGCTGGCCACTGACCTGGAGATAGCAGTAAAGGTTGACCTGCCGGAGGCTGTTGAGCCGATGTTGCTGCCAATGGGGGCCCAGGATTTCCTGAATACCATACCTGGCCACCACTCGGTAACCATAACTGCCAAAGGGAAAAACGTGGAGCTTAAAGCAGGCTTCATGGAAGCTGAGTTTACTACCTTAGGCGCTGAGGACTTCCCGCCAATAGAGAGCGGGAATTTCGAGCATGACGTGGTTCTCAACGGTGACGCCCTGGTTAAAGCCTTGGTGACAGTCTTTGATTGCTCGGCTAAGGAGGATGCCCGGCCAGTACTGCACGGTGCGTGTCTGACGACGGAGGGAGACGGGTTTGTGGTGGCAGTAGGCGCGGACGGCTTCCAGCTTGCCGTAGAGAAGATACAGGGTAAACTGCCTGGCGACAAGCCCCTTATTATCCCCAGGGAGGCTGTAAGGCTTCTTGAACGCCTGTGGAGCAAAGCTAAGGCTCCGGACTTGACCAATGTGGAGACGCTGGCCCAACTGGCTATGGCCAAAAGACCGATAAGGCTGGAATATAACAGCGATGCCCTCCAGCTACACTTCGGCACGGTGACCATGCACATCAAGCTCATCCAGGGCACGTTCCCTAACTACAGTCAGCTAATCCCGTCCAACTTCACATCAAGCGTTACCGTATGGGCCGAGGACCTCAAGAGAGTCCTGAAGGCAGTGGGTAAGCTGGCAAAGGAAAGCAGCAGTATAGTCCGCCTGGAGTGGTCTGAGGAAAAGCTTAAGGTCTCCGCAAGAGCCGCGGAGTATGGCAGCAGCAGCGGTACTATAGGAGCCAAATGCACAGCCCCGGGGAAGATAGCCTTTAGCATCGTATATCTGGAAAACTGGCTATCCCCGCTGCAGGACGAGGTTACCATATCTATGAACAAAGCTGGCGACCCTAGCCTATGGTCACATCCCAAATCCACGCGTGTGGTTATGCCTATGTTTGTGCAGTGGGACGGGGATGGGGGTGCCAAGACTGAGTCGCCGGCAGAACCGGTGTCGCCGACTGACGAGGCAGGCGACGTGCCGACCAGCACGACAGATGGTGAGTCGGGAGATGACCAGGAACCGGTTGGTGAAGTTAATGAAACTGTAAAGGAGGATGTATCCGGAAGTAAACCAAAGCGCAGGGGGCGCAAAGCGGTAAAAGCCTAAATGGGCAACTCAGGGAGAGACCCCGACCTGCCGGGGTCTCTCCCTTGAGATTTTCTTAAAATATTACCAGTTGTCGAACTCTATTTTGTATTTTCTGTCAGAGGTGTTCCTCAGGTCCGCATGTCACAAAAGGGGCTATTGTGTGCCCCATATGTTATATCCATTGGTTCTGTCGGTGAGTACACCACACACAAATCCGAATTCACGTACATCCTTCACTTTTTAAGAAGAGGCAAGAAGACCCTTTCCTGGAACATCCGCGCTGTGTCATCCATATCCTTTCCTGTCACTGCAATCGTCTGCTGAACTTGAGCGACCATTGCCCGAGGACGAACTTCAGGGACATCCTTCCTTATCGAGGCTATCCCCGAGGCCTTAGCAAATACCATCTGGCCTTCCTTTGAGAGACGCCAATTGACATAAACTTGAGCAGCGTTGGGGTGGGGAGCCCCTTTGATAGCTCCCAATGCGCTTACGATGACGACATTGTATTCAAAGGGGATCGCTTGGATGGGTGCCCCTTGCATGGCTAGATTGGAGACACTGCTATCCGCATTAGGAACCGATAGGGGGAATTCACCTCGAGCTAGCATTTCCGCAGCCCCAATAGGGGAAACATGAAATGTTAGCTTTTGATCCCCTAGAGCCTTCAGATATCCTAGGTCTATGATACCTCTGTTTAGCAATGGGACGTAGTACTGGTAAAATGCATTGCTTATTACCGGATCAGGAGCAACTATCTTTCCCGTCCAGCGTGGCTCCAAGAAATCCCTCAGAGTCTTCGGAGCATCCTCGTGCTTCAGCAGTTTTGTGTTCATGTAAGGAACGTAGTTCTGATAATTAAACGCCAGGCCACGGCCCTCTGTATCAATCGCTAACGGGTTGACTATCCAAGCATCGGCTTCTCGCAGCACAGGTAACTTTCCAGCCATAACATCAATTAGCCCATCCTTCATCATATTTATGACGTGGGTGGAGGAGCTACTGACCATATCTGCCGTCATTTGGCCCATACGCTTCTCAGTTTTCAGTCGTTCCAGAATGTCTGCTCCGCGTCCAGGGATAACGTCCATCTTTATGCCATACCTATTCTCAAAGGCTTTGGATACCTCTAATCCAACATCCCCGACCATGAAGTAGTCGTAGGCAACCAATTTGCCTTCCTTTTGGGCAGCCTCTACTATCTTAGTCCAGGCAGCGTTCTCGGAGACAAGGACTGGAGCGGCGCCGGGTGCGCCACCCGTTGCCGTTATCGTTTCTTGAGGAGATTTGACTGGAACAGACGAGGCAGACGGGCTACAGGATGCTAAAATAAGCAAAAAAGAAATCAACGCCCCTATAGTCGGAGTGATTTTCATATAAACCTCCTTAAGGGTTAAAGATGTATTATTATAGACTCATGAATACACTCCGTCAATAATATTTTGTTTTTGAGCACCTGTTTCCTAATTTCCATCAAACTGATGTCGCTAATATATAATGTCTCCAAAGGTTATTGTTAACTACTGTTATATTTAATTCATGAGTTACAAACAAAAAGGCACTACCTAAAAAGAACGATGGCCGTCGTAGCGCCCCGATACATCGGGGTGGGCATGAGGTGAAATCAGGTTAGGGAACCTAATCTGCAGATTGAATCGCTGATTTTGGGATACTATGATAAACTTGACAGAAAGGTTTGGCTGTCTATTCGAGCGCTCTCTGCCTATTAAACATGTGGCTATTATTGAAACCTAAATAGAAGGTGCTATAATCCAGCCATTAGCCAGCCAGGCGTATTCGGAGAATACTAACAAGAAACAAACCCTCAATATGGATTTAAGACTTAAGAGTTGATTCAGATACACAGGTTCTTAGAAGGCACTTTTTTAACCGTTAGTAAACGAAAGGAGACAGACGTGTCAGACGAAAGGGACATCAGTGAGGAAAGGTCATGGTTTTATGAAGAGCGTGCCCGATTAACGCTAACTAATTTCAAGAAAAAGAATATATCCGGTCAATATGTTTCAAATCGCCAAGAGGCACTTTCCAGTATCTTGGAAATGATCCCAGAAGGAGTGGTTGTTGCCCGTGGGGACTCAATAAGCGTAGATCAGGTTGATGTCTTTCCGGAACTTAGAAAGCGCAACCGAAATAAAATTATTGACCCGTTTGAAAGAGACTCGGATGGTTTACTCCTTGTAGAAGGGGAAGAGAGGCGGAGGCTTCAAAGAGAGACTTTCTTCTCCGACATATTTTTGACAGGCACAAATGCTGTTACTCTCGACGGCAAACTGGTCAACGTTGATGGCTTAGGAAATAGGGTTTCCGCCATGATATTTGGCCCCGAAAAGGTAATTGTAGTGGCTGGTGTTAACAAGATTGTCAAAGATGTGGACGAAGCTCTGAAACGCGTTCACAATATCTGTGCACCGATGAATGCCAAGCGACACTTCCTGAAACACCACCGAACGGACTTTGGAGACCTGCCTTGTGTACGAACAGGTAGATGCGTTGATTGCAACCATGACTGGAGAATATGCCGTTATACTGTTATTATCGAAGGAACCATGATACGGGAAAAAGGGCGCATAACTGTTGTTTTGGTAGGGGAGGATCTGGGCATATAGATCGTGTTAATTCTTGCCCTTCTACCATAAATATTTTCTTGGCGAGATTGGCCATAGTCACGCCATGCTATTGTTGAACTTCAACAACACCAAGGATGCAAACCCTTAAGATGCACGAATGTGGGGCTGTTGGGTCCTTGCACATTATGCACTTTTGGTACACGGATCAGCAAGATACTATTTTTGTGCACCGATCCCTACTCGGCTTATTTCACTAGGTTATGGCTGCCACTGACCGGTCAGGGTGAAAGAGCTGTAGGGAATATAAAGAACATGTCCGTATTTGTCGGTGATGGGAAGAGCCCAGACAGCAAGATCACCCTCACCCTTTGCTCCATCAGTAAAATTCCAGTGCCCATCGATGATAAGCCCATGAATTCCTAACGGTGTCATTCCAACGCCAATCTTGCCATTTATGTTCAGAGTTTTTCCATCCACCAGTAAGGTGCCATGAAGGTTACCGGCCTGGGTTGCCAGTTCTACGTTCGCTTTGTAGCTAAATGCATAATGGATATTGGGCTGACCGATATCCCCATTCAGGACAACTTCAATATCGCGCGTAACCACAACAAACCTGCCGCTGTCACCTGCTGGCTTTACAGTACCATCCGAAATAGCAGTAATAATTCCGCTGGCATAAAAAGGCACAGGTTTGGCAGCCAGCGCCGGGGCCGGCATAAATACCGTTAAGGCTATAACCAGGGCTAAACTAATGAACAATATCTTCTTTACCAAATAATTATCTCCTTGCTATTTTATTTAAAGGGTAGTAGCATGCGACCTACCCCTTCCTCAAAATGAGACTATGTATCAAAATACTTTTTCTGGGGGTTAATATCAATACCAACCAGGTAAAAAACGGGTATTATTTCCATAAATGTGGACAAGTATGCAAACCACTAAAACCTAAAGCCACTAGTAGTTTACTTCCTGTCATCAGTTAGTTTGGCTATTCTACCCCAAAAGTTGTTGTAAATACCTCTTTTGCTGCCTCGATTTACATATATCTAGGACAATTTCACGGAAGGCCCATTGACAGACTATTGAGAACTAGATTATATTTACTGGCAGAAAGGAGGGTAACTGTGGAAGGGTACTGTTTTAAATGTAAAACCAAGAAAGAGATAAAGAACCCCAAGTCTGTAACTATGAAGAATGGCAGACCGGCAACTCAGGGCATATGCCCAAAATGTGGCACAAAGATGTTTAGAATAGGTAAGAGTTAATACCGGTAATTTTTCTTTATTCGGGAACATACTATAAAGAGGCGGGATATTTATATCTCGCCTCTTTGCTCATAACCGGAGAATCGCAATGGAACTTAAGGAAGGCCGGGTGCATATTTTTGGGGAGGTGCCGCCAAAATATTCTCCGGCAAAGTTGGTGAAAATATTGACATGGGGAATTCCCATATAATAGACTTTCTAGCGAAAGAGGTGAGAAAACCGCAGAATGCTGACGAGAAGCATCGCTGGGGTGGATTAAGATGAAAAATGACACAATAACTAATACACTGCAAAATATATTGAAAATCGAATACGGATTTGTCTCCTTTTATCCTCAGTTGGCAGCATTGATGTCAGACCAGGACGCGTCTGAAAAATTAAAAGTCTTGGGGGAACAGTCGGCAAAGCACGCTGAAACGGTCCGTCAACTTCTAGCTTCTTTAACCAAGGAATTAATGGCTCCTCAGATTGAGTCCATGCCACCACGCAAAGACATTGAGCCATTTATCATCCAGCAGTTAGAATATGAGAAACTAGCCATGTGGCTTTATAAGCAGTTGATTGAAACGTATCCAACAAAGCTACCATCCCGCATACATGAAATCGCTCTGGAGGAGGAATCGCACATAAAACTACTAGAGCAGGTCATCCAACGCTTGAAGCCAAAATGAACAATCTGTCCAAATGTGTAGGTATTGGCCATAGGAAAACAATCTGCGCAGATGTATAAGGTCTCTATTCAAAAGTAGTATGCGCAGAAGATATATCAATAAATGATTAAAGTCAATAGGCCAGAGATACCAAAATCCACCACCTATTTTTCGGGGTGCGGTTTTTAATGGTCAAAAATGGGATTTTCAGACCGGCGTGAATTTTGCGCTGGCGCTGATGAGCCGGCGGAGAAGGTATTGCCTGTTTCGCAAAGCTCCCCGATACATCGGGGCTGAAAGATGACAACAGCCTCCCTCCCAGTCACCAGTCGCAACTTAAGTGGCCGCCTTTTTAGGTTATGATCTCAATTTTTGGGCCGGTGTCAGGGCGATCTCGATGCTGCAACCATTTCACTGTGCCTCCAGAGGTCTTCGATGCGCTGCCGTACCCCCAAGAGCAGGTTATAGGCAGGGTGGTTTGCACTCAAGCGGATGATTAGTTGTCGGGCATGTGTCGTGACCCGGCCAGCCAGATGAATCAGACCAAAACGGATTGCCTTCAGTCGCCGGCTAGCCCATCCCTGAGGCAATACCAGGTGCTTCATCAAGGAGTTAAGGTTGAATGCCAGAACCGTTATGGCCCACCATGCAGCGTTGGCGCCGAATCGACTTGACGGTAATTGGCCGCCCGCCAGGTCTTCCTTCAATACTGAATGCATCTCCTCACCTTTGCCACAGCGGGCTCGAGACCAATGAATGATTTTATCACCCGAAAGGTCACGATTGGTCACCACACCAAAAAGCTTGTAACGCACCTCACCCATATCCAGTGAAGGGAAGGGGAGTTGCGGGCTATCCAGACCAGGAAGTTCTCGTTGCTGCAGTACCTCTCGGATAGCCAAAAACCGATACTCTGGGCCCCCTTTCTTATAGCCTGCCCAACTGGGGACAAAGTTTATCTCTGCCCATTCTTGGTCTGTCCTTACCAGCTTTCCATCTGACTCTTTCTCCAATGGATGCCAGTCCTTCTCTTCCACTTTGGCCACTGCTTGTTTAAACTCCACCGTTACATCTACGCCCACTGCGAACTCAATAACTCCGAAGCGTTTGTTCTTACCCTCGGCACAGTAACGCAACAAGTTGTGCTCGTAGCTGGCTGTATCACTCCGGTAATAGACCTTTATCACGCCATCCGGCAGCGCCTCCAGCGTTTGTTGCAGTACCCGCAGGTTCCCGAAGCCGGCGGGGACATTGCCATCCCGGAACTCTGAATGCGCTATCATGTCCTGCTCCGTCCAGCGGGTGGTCAACGGCTGGTAAGCCTTATATCCCTGGTAGGAAAATAACGCATCATGTTTGTATGTCTCTACTAAGCTGGCATCCTGCTCCAAGGTGGCCTCACATTGTGGTGACCTCCGTTGGGCAAAGCGCAGCAAGTCCTCATTTACCCTACCCAGAGCCTGCAGATGCTCGTTCGGCGCCGGGATAAAGGCATATCCAATCCCTCGTTTTGCCTCCTCCTCAGGGTCGCTGAATGCTGCCATATAGCGGAAGACCGGGGGTTGTGAGGGCACAGCACGCTTCCGATCCTTCTGCCATCGTCGTTCCTGCTCCCGGCGCTCCTTGCGTGCCAGTCCGTGCAGTTCTGCACGACGCAGCACCCGGGCAAAGCCCTCATCCTCCTCCAGAACACGTAAATCATCCACACAATCCCCACCTGCTATATTCAGCATTATCAAAGACATGACAATCTGCTCGTCGGTCCATCCCTGGGTCTGCTCTGCACATACCTTCATGTGTCGCCGGATAGAATCAATCAAACCTGAGGCCATTGCTAATTCCAGGTAAGCTGGCAACCCCGCTAATCCTGTCATCCCAGTTGTAGATGACTCCGTCTGATACTGGAAATTAAGAATGCCCTGTGTCATAATTGTTTCACCTCGCTGGTGATAGAATTTTGTTGCTAAATCCTATCTTACCTTCCCTTCGCGGAAGATACCAGCGGGGTATTTTTATTTCTTTTTTGATGGTGGATTAAGGGATACCAAAATCCACCGCCCATTGAATTTTGCCAAAGGGAATGTTTTTTCACCCGGTAGGTGCACCATTCCGCCTCTGGACTAGCTTTGGCTAAGCTTTGGAGTGAGTGTTTTTGATGGCGGATTAAGGGATAGGATTCGACCCAGGCAGTCACGGAAAGCGAAAGTCAAAGTCAGAGGTCTTGTTGCGCGGGTCATTGCAGTTGCACTGGCTGCCATTGGGTGCCACCTGGAAACCAGCCTTACCTATACATGTGAGCTGCGCGAGGGCTGAGCCGGGCGTGCATCCGACCACGGTAGGTGTAGGTGTAGGCCTTCTTATTACGTTGACCCACCTAAAATCAACCCAAAGCGAGCCATTGGTGGTGTCATGCTGTACCAGGATACCCAAAAGGTTGACCCCTTCTTTAAGTGCAACTTTGGTTACAGGATAAGCACCGGGGCTAACCATAGCTACAGGGCGAAGCCATGTATTATCCCGATAAACACTAGTCGCGAGTACCAACTTCGGACCACTGCTTGAAGCGCTAACTGCGCGAATATTCAACGTTGGCTTGTCCGTACTGAAACCTTCTTTGAGTTCATGTATAGCGCCACTATCCTCAACGACCTCTAAAGTAAAGTCAGGAAATCTGTTCGAGCCAATGGTTCCGATGGTCCCTCTTTCAAACTGACTCCAGCGTGTTTCGATTTTACCCCAATCAACGAAAGGACTTTTACCGAAATAGTTTATCTGGTCATATGCAAAAACGCGCCCGGACCTTATCTCTTCTGCGTTAGCAGCTGAGTCGTAAGCCTTAAACCTCCCGCGAATGAGCTCAATTTTCCGGTCACTCCTACCAGGAAAGTTAGGGTCAGCAACATAGAGCGTTCCATTGGCAACTTTGTAAACTACCATAGCATGGCCCCCGCCCGTTCCCGTATTATCGTATATTCCGACGAATTGGGGTTGGCCGGTTTTCAGGACTGCGTAGGCAAATGTATTATAGGTAAGCTCATCATTAACGTTCTTGGCAAAAGACTGCAGTTTGAAACCCAAATTCAACCAATTCATATCGCTTTGAACAGTCGAAGCAAATTTATAACCATAGGTGTCGTCCTGCCATAAATTGGGAGTCTTCCACTGCCTGCCGTTGTTATCATAGAGGCCATAGAGATGAGGGAAACCCTTAAGGGTCTTCTGGTAGTAATACCACATTGCAGTTATGCTCTGCCCTGCGCAATGCCCCCCGGGTTCAATATAGGAGCCATAGTTGGGAAACTGCCAATCATCCACCCCTGGTTTGAAACCTGAGTTGGCCCTTCCGGTAACGTGATACAATAGCTCTTGTTTGTCAATAGAGCTGACCGTGAATCTGGAGAAGTGCCTTGTAGCCATCGTTATCAGGTTTCTGTCTTCTGCCAACACCGGCACCCCTTCGAGAGTCCCGTTTTCGTCGTAAAAGAAGGGCATTGCAAACTGCCCATCGGGAATATTAACCGGGATTTTCACAATCATCGGCTCATCTGAGTAGCCACCTCCGTTGTCAACTGTTATCAGTGGGGATATAGGATTAAAGTCTGTGCCAAAGGTATGGCTTTTAATTGGGGCATAAAATACCTGGAACGTCCTGACATCTCCATAGGAATTGGCTGGTACTTCGATCTGGAACCCGCTGAGAGGATCACCCGGTTTATTGAAGGTTATTGTGCCACCCGTTGGACCTATACTCTGCTTGGCTATCTGTATCTCGACTCCCGCAGTAATCGTGTCCTTTTGTATCGGCGAAGGAACCTTTCGGGAAATAAGTATCATTATTACGACTATTGCTAAACCTGTTGCTGCAAGAATCGTCCAGGCGTTTAATCTTCTCTTCCTGGGTGCATTCACCGCAATCTTGCCCGATGTGGTGGTCTTTTTAATTATTGGTTCCGGCTTGCGTTCCATCCTGGGAGACGATAGTGGATCAGCATTACTTTCTGCTGGCCTTACTTCTTTCCCTGGCGCAATTTTGGCAACATCCGCCAATGTCAGCTTGACACTGCGATCTCTATCTTCTGCAAGCAGAGCCAAGACCTCCGATGATGTGTGTCTATTTGTAATTAACGCAATCCTAACGTCCTTTTCTTTATCTCTTGTCAGTCTGATCTGGGTCTCGGATGTTGTATGCGTATTACGAGCAACCGCGACCCTGATTTTTTTATCAAAGTCATTTGCTAGCCAGGCAAGTGTCTCAGGACTTACGTTAATATTATCAACTACCTTTTGCCTGATGTCTCGTCTTCTGTCGGTTGCGAGTAAAGCTAGGGCTATCGGGTCCGCACCCGTATGGAGAGCTATTGCAAGTCTAACGTCGCTTTCTTTATCTCTTGTGAGTTTGATCTGCGCCTCACGCAATATACGGGCATTGCGAGATAATGTTAATCGGACGTGGTGGTTATTGTCTGTAGAAAGCGCGAGTTGGGCTTCGGGCGAAATATGGGCATTACCAGCCACACCAGACCTAATGTCCGTTTTCTTGTCTTTGGCTAGCAGTGTCAGGGTTTCCAGACCTGTGTTGGTATTGAAGGCTACCGCAAACCTAACCTCTTTTTTTTTATCTTTTGCGAGTTCTAACAGTATACTGGGAGGTGTGGCAGGATTTCTGGCTACACTTTTTCTAACGTCTTTTTTTTTGTCTTTTGCAAGCTTGGCGAGAACCTCTGGGCGTGTACCTGTATCACCTGCCTCAGTTAGCCTGGTCCTCAAGTCCGGCAAACTTACTTGCAAATCTAATCGGTTGTTATTTTCAAGTTGAGAAAATGAATCTCCGTTTTTTGAATCTTCGGATTGGGACATATCCTTTGGGATGTTTTTTTGTTGTGATTGACCGCAGTATGGGCAAAACTGGTATCCCTCTCCGAAGTCTTTGCCACAATGAGGACAATACATAATTCCATCCTCCTGGTGATAATCAGGTGAAAGTCTTATGATTCATGTTGCATCCCACACAGGTTTTCCGAGAAATTTAAGCTACCATGGCAGATAATATTGACCCGCTTCCCGTCTTTCAGGACCAGATTCAACTTATAACTGCGAAAACCAACCATGTCACTGCTTGAGCCATGATACTCCGAAATTAATTGCAACGCATGAATATCTTCGACTGTTGCAAGGCACTTTATAGAATCGCCTTGAAATGCTTCTCTCGGTTCTCTTATTCCCTTCAAGACATACCTCTGTTGCTCGTCGAACACAATGCGTATCGCTGTGAGGTACAGCATAAATATTCCAGCACCGTTAAGAACAGCCCCGACAAATAGCATGGTCGTAAAAATGCCAGATATGAACATTACATTTAACAGACTGTCGATAGCAGGAAAAGTCCACGCAATCAACGATATAGCTAAAAGAAAGAAAAATGCAGAGAAAATCCAATTTTCTACTGACGAGCGAATATCGATCCGTTGCGGAGTGACCATAACCAACCTATAAACCCTGAAACCTGCGCTGGCTCTCGCTGTCGGTGTCCATGCAGTTTACCGTCGGCCACTTTTTTTAAGTGGTATCGGCGCATCATAACGTCTCTCGGGTCTTACGTCAGCACAGTAATAATCATGCGCCATCTATATCAGTGACGCTTAGTATATCATACGAAAAGGGGTTGTCAATAGGTGCTCGATTCACGACCAAGATTTAAGATTGAGTCCCTTTGCACGAAACGCTAGAAGGTGCAATGTGAAGCTCTCTGTTTCGATATCGCATGTTAGGGTTTCAATTGAGTACCGATGATTGAATATTGCTTAGTCTGTAACCCGGAATATGTATGGTATAGGAACTTGCGCTATGGAATTTGTTATCCTCCTCGATTCATGTCTAGACGGGCCGGCTTTCTATCTCTGCAGAAGTTGTCAGAGAGATGTAGGGTCTTTCGCGGATGAAAAAACTTGCCGATGAGCCTGCTGTCAGAAGTATCAAACCGATAATTAGAGGATAGAGATAGCTACCAGTGGCATCTGAAAGGAAACCGCCCAGGTAGATAGCGATAGCCCCACCCATCTGGTGGCCCAAGAATAGGACCCCGTTGATAGTCCCCATGGAGCGAAAGCCATAACAGCTTGACAGCATTGACTGGACGGGAGGGCCAGTGGAAAGCCAGCTGACCCCTATGAGGGCTGAGGCGGTATATAAAAGTATCTCACTACCGGTGAATAGCATGGCAATCAAGAAGGCGAAGGCTATTAACCGCAACAGAAGCATCCCGCCCAGAACGTTCTTTCTACCCAGCCGGTCTGCCGTTACCCCAGTCAAAAGGAGACCGGGGATGCCCGTTAGGCCCATGATACTCAAACCTTGGGCGGCCTTCATGGTACTCAGACCAGCCTCAGAGGCAATACCAAAGATATGCACCACGCTAAAGTTTATGGTAAAGCCACATGAAAAAAAGGCAGTAGCCATAAGCCAGAAAGGACTTGTTCCACAGGCCCGACCCAACCCAACCCCCCGGCTCTGGGCCCAGACAGAGGCCGCCTCACTTGCCTGGCGGCCTTCCGAAACGGACGGATTGTCACGAATGCCGAAGATGACGATAAGGAGCAACGCCACGTCAGCCAGTCCAAGGAGGAGCCAAGGCAGACGCCAGCCCCCTGCCAGATACGCTAATGTTAGCAACGGCACGAGGCCAGCCTGGCCAACCAACATCCCGGTGGTAGGGACGCTGAGAGCCAACGTAGTACCGCGTCGGAACCAGCGCACGATCAGGGGGGGAACAGCTACTGATAGGCTGGAAGCAAGGCCTGCCATGACCCCATAAAAGAGATAGAGCTGCCATAACTGATTCATGCGGGACATGCCGAATAAGGAAACCGCCAGGATAATGGTGTACATCGCAACTACACGGCGTGGGCCTAGACGGTCGACCATGTTCCCTGTAAAGGGTCCGGCCACACCCCTGACAGCCACATTTATCGAGGCGGCGAGGGAGATGGCCGCCGCGCTCCAGCCAAAGCTTTCCTTCCAGGTAGAGAAAAAGCCGCCGAAGATAGGCCGCTCTACTCCCACCAGGAGGTGAATGACAAAGGACACAATCAGGATAACCCATCCGTAGTGGAGGACAGGCCCAAAGCCGGCCGGAGGCCTGACGCCGTCTGTATGTGCAGCCATGGGTTATATCATACTACTTCCAGTGCCTGCCCTTGCACCATGATACCGGCTGCCAAAATGTCATAGGGTGAAGTTGGACCGTAGAAGTTGAATAGAGTGAAACTGCACAAAACATCCACCCTAGCTTTCCATCTAACAGCCCTTAACTTAACGCCTTGTTGACTACTCTTATTTGAACACTGCGGGTAAGATAATTTATAGATGCTCTTCTACCATTGCCTTAATTCGATGGTGATGCCGTCCGGGTCCCTCATTTCAGCTCTCTTAGACTTCCCGAGGTTCCGGGGTTCTTGGGAAATCTCAACACCTTTACTTTTAAGGTAGGCTATGGCTTTATCCATGTCCTCCACCTCAATAGCCATCATCCGGTAACCTATTTTTGGCTCTTTTGGTAGGGGAGCAGAGTTTTTTATTGACAGGAACTCTATAACAGACCCGTTCAGTTCAACGTAGGCAATCTCGTCTATGGGGTTGCCCGGAGGGCCCTCCATCTTACGCCTGGATTTGACACTGAACCCCAATACTTTTGTGTAGAACTCGATCGTCCGGTCTATATTACTCGGGACAATTTCTATATGGTCTATTTTTTTAAACATGACTCTCCTTCCGGGTTACCCTACCATCCAGCGTCCATTGGATCCCCAATGCTTCACAAAGCACTTCCGTCAATTGCTTTACCACAGGGGTGGCTGCGGTGCGTTTCTGCGGGAGGATTGAGGCGCAGCAGCTTGTCGGGGTTACGATGACAGGCCTATCGGAGGCAGCAAATATTTTCTCAGCAAGATTCCGGCAACAGTAGTTGGGGATAGTCTTGGTAACAGTAAGCCCTTCTACCTTGCCTATCAATTCTTTCGAGGTCTTTGTGTCAATTTGATATTTCGGCGTGCGATGATGTGAATGACAGCCTTCATAGTAATTGACCTCTACTTCCAGGTGCATTCCTTCCAGCCTTGGTAGCAGGTACTGCGGGTAGTATAGAATCTCCATCCCGCTATCACCCCACATGTGGCTATAGCGGGTCATGCAACCAGCACATAGGGTAATAATCTTGTTAATACCGAGCTTGCGTATGCGCTCAATGTTCTTGGCAGATAGCTGCCTTGAAAAGGCCTCGTAGGTTGCTTCTTCCTCAGGAGCTTTGTGGTCCACGTGCTGTATGAACGACTCCCCGCAGCAAGTCTCTGTAGACAATAACGTATAGCTCGTTCCAAGATAATCAAGCAAGGCTCCGAAGTATGCCAGATGTTTAAAGCTGTATGGGCTGCGACAGCCGGTTATTATGGCGTATTCTGCTGGCTGGTCTATCCTCAAGCCCATGATGTCTCGAACCAGCTTCAGCCGCATTTCCATCGGCATCGGCGAGCTCTCGTTCTGCTCGACCCGCTTCACTATTTCCTTCAAGTCAGGCTTTTTCTCTAAAACCATATTTACTCCTGTAAAACGAAAACTTTGAAAGAGTACTGATCGGGGTTTTCAACATCCCCTTGTAGTGAGTTGATCTCGTCTTCTTTAAGATGAATACCGATGATACACTCAGAGCGTCCTATTGTCAAATTTGATGAAAACATCCAAACAACTCTTTAGCATTTCCTCCCTCAGGAGGCGTTATAACCAAGCTGTCATCATCTAGATAGGATGTTACTTTAATAATTCACAAACCGCTAGAAAGTGCAATGTCCCTTGCTGCATATTGTCGAAGGTGATAATGGATCGATATTACCAAAAACAACTGGAGCATAATTCTCACGAAGATTGCATCATACTCCCATTGTATTAGAACTTTAGGCCAGCAATTGATTCCGCGTCCATACCCATGTCCTTCAAGAGTGTAGGATTCATTTTTAGGGCAGTTGAGAACATTGTTGTGACTTTTCTTGCTGAGATTGGGGTTTCAACAAGAGTCAACTTGCCCGTCCATACCTTCTTGCATTTTGAGCAGACTACGACAAGATCTCCCGAATCGCCAACAAGCATGTTGAATTCTGCCCCGTCCTGCATGTGTTTCAGCATACCGATATCCTCCTCTGAATATTCCCAGCCCCTGTTCTTATTTGAAGAGGTCTGGATAAAGCTTTTTCGCCTCGTCGATCGTATCTTTATTGGCAGCTGCTGATAATGCATCAGCTTTCTTTTGAGCGTTGTCGGCTCGATCTTCCGCCTTCGCCGTACCTGCAGAGCCAATCTGCAAACCAAAGAATGCACCGACAAGAGTGCCTAGAACACTGGTAAACAGCCCGACGACAGCGACAATGTCGCTTGAAGCCTTCCAGCCTGCAACCAGGAGTGCTATTACTAGAGCTGCTGCCAGTGAGAGCCCAAAAATAGAAAGCCAAAATGCCCTGTTTATGCGTGTAATTTCTATTAGTCTATCCTGAAGTTTCGGGCCAGATTGTGGTTTACCTGGTTGTGCTGACATAGATTTCCTCCTCGTTTTGGTTCCGGGTATTCAGCGCAATTTCCTATTCCAACTGCATTTGCCCGCATTGTAGCACTAACCTCAGCTGGAAACAATGGCTTAGGCAAAGGCTATCCGTCGATGTAACAGAAGCGAGAAAAGGGCACTTCAAAGCCGGATAGATTCAGGAGTGGATGCAAAACGCACGAACTTTGCTCAACGCCATCTGGCAGTTCCGGCAGATAAGACTTCCCATCCATTCAATGCCCCATTTTTCAATCTCCAGTCTAACATTAAACTGAACTCGTTTTTGAGGGGTAGGGTCATCAGGGGCTAAGTAAATACTCCTTCAGACCGGTTAGGGTTTTTTGACACGGAAAGCTCCGGCCATTAAACCCGAAGCCTTTTTTCATTAGTATAAATCTCCCCCATATACAGTTTAATAGCGCACAAATATTTTCATTTGTCAGTTAATTGTAAGAATGCTGTTCCCCTTATTCGCTTTAATGTAAGCCGGTGCATTTATAATATATATTTAATCGCTATTTCTCTTTGATTTGAATTACCGTATTGAAAACCGGAACGTCACTGCCGCTTTATTGTCTATAGGTTCACTCAATTACTTACAGGAGAGCAGTCTGATGAATGATAAGAACACAACCAGCAAAGAACTATCCACATCTACCTTGGCTAAAGAACTTAAAATGAGTTCGAAAGCCATGTTTCAACACTTACTCGAAGTAGGATTAATAACCAGAAACGAGAAGAGTTGGGATTTGACACCTGCTGGTAAATCTAAGGGCGGGTTCTACAAACATAGCGAGAAATTTGGACGATATATTATCTGGTCTGAGTCTATCTTTGCAGAACTTGACGACAGTCGTGAAGATACGCGGCATAACCTTCTTACAGCTACAAATATTGGGGAAACGTTTGAAAGCCCTGCTACTAGGATTAACTCCATTCTATCTGAACTCGGCTGGATAAAGAAAGACATCGTTAAAGGTTGGCAGATAACCGAACTCGGCAAGAGATTAGGCGGAATACAATTCAAATATAGAACTACTGGAGTACCCTATGTTCGTTGGCCTGAGGACATCATTAGAAACAAAATATTAATTACGAGTATACGTGAAGCAAGGGGCGACGTTTCAACCGTAAGCCAAGACCAGCCTCAAAATACTGGGGCAGACACTGTTGAATTTAGAGATAAATTTAGACCAGAACATAGGGCTCAAGATGGACATTGCGTAAGGTCTAAGTCAGAACTTATAATCGATAACTGGCTTTATGTTTATAAAATTGTTCACGCCTATGAAAGGAAGCTTCCCATTGAAGAGGAGATGTATTGTGATTTCTACATTCCTACTGGCAAAGTCTACATAGAATACTGGGGTTTGCAGGAAGACAAATATCTTACCAGGAAAGAGAAAAAGCTGGAAATTTATAAAAAATATAAACTAAATCTTATTGAGCTTGTAGAAAAAGACGTATTTAATCTTGAAGATACTTTACCTGCGAAACTTCTAGAATTTGGCATAACAATCGAATAACATAATTTGCTTCTCATGTAATGCCAAATGGGCAATTTACACCCGATTCGCGTTCCCACCATCTCACTGCCTTTAATAAACGATCTTGCTTCGTCCAAGTGGTTACTACGATATCTGGTATGATGAGTTAGATTTCCTGCTCTATATTTACTTCTTTAAAGTAAACAAAATGAGTGATTGTTCAACGGGCGCGCCAGAATAGAAAGAGGCTCCAAATATCGGGGCCTCTCCTGTATAGTATATATGAGAGATCGACACCTTCGCCCGTTCCTTAGTCACCACCCTGGCCGGAGTGACCTTGCCTGTTGTCGATGAGCCCTTTGGCCAGCTCCCTTTTGAGCACCTTGAGGCCATCCCCGGACATGGGGAACTTCTCCACCACTTCCAGCCGTTCGGGCAGTTTGAAAGAGGCGATATTTTTTCCCTTGAGAAAGCTGACCATTTCATCGAAGGTGAAGCCTTGCCCGTTCCTGAGCACCACGAAGGCGCAGGCTTTCTCACCCATGACGGGGTCGGGCATGCCGACAACGGCTGCGGTCAATACCTTGGGATGCGTCATGATCAGGTTCTCGATCTCCGCGGGGTATATGTTCTGGCCGCCCCTAATTATCATGTCCTTCCGCCGACCGGCCAGCACGAGATTGCTGCCATCGTCCCAAAACCCGAGGTCACCTGTGTGGAACCATCCCTCTTTCCCCATAGCGCCCCAGGTCTTGATAACCCCCTCTGTGTCCTTGAACGGGCCGGGATAGCAGACTGCTCCCCGGGCGCAGACCTCGCCCACTTCGCCATCGGGCACAGGCCGGTCGTTTTCGTCCACCAATTTGATCTCGATGCCTTCATACATCTTCCCTGTCGTGTAGTACCGGACCTGGGGCGGGTCCTTCGTACTGACCCATGTGAAGCCCCCGCCATCTGCGGCCCCGTAGAGATTGACGAGTACGCAGCCGAACCTCTTCTCTGCCTCCATGGCTACGTCCGGCGGTAGCGGCGCCCCGGTAACACGGATGGCCTTCAAGGATCTGAGGTTGTATTTCGAGAAGTTGGGGTGCTGCAGCAGCAGCACGAGTTGGGAAGGCACGGCCAGGAAGAAGGTGACCCTCTCCCGTTCGATGAGCTGCAGGGCTTCTTCGATGTCGAAACGCTCCTGAAGGATACTCTTGCCGCCAACGAGGGCCGTGGACAATGGGGTTAGATACCCGAGGCCGGTGACCACGGGTGTAATGGCAAGTGTAACGTCGTCGGCGCCGAGGCCCGCAGTCTTGGCGAAAGTCTTGAGCATAAGTATGATAGGCGCTGTAGACCACTCGATACACTTGGGCAACCCCGTAGTTCCGCTGGTGATGCCGACGGCGCTGGTCTCGAAGGCGGAGTAAGTTAGCCCGTTGAGGCTTGCCCTGTCCCGGCCTGGCGGCGGGACGGCGCACATGTCAAATAATGAAATTGTCCCGTTCCGGGCTTCCCCACCGCCGACGATCATGTGCTTTAGAGCGGGAACGCGGGGTTGGAGTTCACGCACCATCCCCAGATAGTCGAAATCTCGGAACTTTGATGGCACAACGATTGCCACCGCTTGCGTCACCCTCAGGAGATGCTCCATTTCGGTGTGACGAAAGGGCAGGATGGCTCCGGCAAACAGGATGCCCGCCTTTTCGCATGCCAACCGCAGCTCCATCGCCTCGTTCCAGTTGGGGATCTGGGACACCACGACCTCATCACGGCGAATACCCAGGTGGAGCAAGTTAAGGGCCAGGTTGTTTACCTCTTCCTCCAACTGAGCCCACGTTAGGCGGCGACGGTGGTCAACAAATGCCTCTCTATCGGGGTGTAGCCGTGCGTTTCGTTCGCAGGCGCCAACCAGTGTCTCATCTGTCCAGTATCCCTTGGCCGTGTACTCATCAATCATCTCCTGGGTAACCCGGATAGGTTTCACTCGTCGCCTCCTAGCTATTCGAGCCCCTTTGGTAAGCGGACCCGAAGTGGAATAAGCCTTATTATACCCCATGCGCTCGCATTAGTGAATGGAAGTATCTTCCGGTGCAAGATGAGACTGAAGGCATGCGGGCGAGTGGGTTGTCATCGGAACCATGCAACCGATTATGGACGACAGGCAGGTAAGCACCATCGAGGAAGTAAAAGGTTCCTGGAAGGAAGTCGTGGAGTAGGATTCAAGGCCGAAACCTTTGCGAAAGTCTCTAAAATGCCGGAGTGATCAGTACTACATTGTGTAGCCGTGAAGACGAAGTTGTCTTTTCCCAAAGCGCCCAGGCCATATTGTAGATAACGTAGCGCAAGAATCCATCAGGGATCTGGGAGTCGCTGACCGCGCCCGATAAGGCATATTGACCAAAAGTCAGTTTTGTTGCCCCAGTGCTCGGAGGGATGTTTTGGCTACGGTAGCGACTTAAGAAGTGGTACAACTATTGGGAGCAGGTCAGTACCACCCTTCTGTAACCGTTCAGTCGTAAACTCAAAAACCCTGAGATTGGATTCGCGAAACCGACTGTGTTGTCATTTAGCATGTTTCGTGACCCACTTCCTTCCCTCGGAGATTAGGTCAAAAAACGAGGCTAGATCGTAGGGTACTTCCAATGACTGTGGTCAACCTCGCACTTTTTTTATAAGAATATCTGCGATTTTGTCGATGGGGTATTTTTTCAAAGAGAGATAACCCAATTTATCAGGTAATCCGGGTAGTTTTACTGGATCCACAACAATTGGCAACAAAAAATTCATACTGCCTTCTCTTTTCGCCCTAGCCTGCAAGATATCATACTCAAAAGCCGTCCATTTCCTATTTTTGTAGCTCTTAGACACCAGTATCACACAGCTCTGTGCTTTCCTTCCGAACACATCACTCAGATAGTTGCCGACGTCCCCTCCAACTAACCTCTCACTTTCTTCATCGTCATAGAATACGTATAGGCCTGCCTCCTGTAACATGATTCTTAAACGATTAGCTTTCTCCCGTTCAGAACCGGCAAAAGATATAGCAAAGTGATACTCATATCCAGGTGGCCTACCGGTGGACACATTAAGCAACCGGCGAACTGCATCGAAGTACATTTCTTGCTCAGGGTGATTCTTAATCTTCCGGGTGATCTTATCTTCACATTCGGAGCAAAATCTGCCCCCAGAGAAGAAGCGGTCGCAATCTTTGACATAGTGGTTGTAGTTTTGTGGACACCCTCCTCGATCGTCATGATACCCAAGAACAATGCACCGCGCGAGTGCCACCATCGCAAAGGCATAGAGAAGATACGGCTTAAGAGCCCTCCTGCCACCCCAAGGTATTAAAGGAGGAAGTCCTTTGTCCGGTGGCAGTCTGTCCCAGACGCAGGTACTAATTATGGATACCTGTTTTCCTTTTGATCTGACAGCATCATCGTAGAAGAATAGCCCTCTGAACCGTGGGTCGGGATCATCCATTTCCGCACCGGGGGCCGAATAAGGTAAAGAAGTGACGAGGATCAACTCCTTCGAGCCAAGCCATGAAAGGTCCTCTGTGGCGAGCCACTTCTTGGCTGCCTTGTCAAGGTCATAGCAATCCTCCATGAACATGTAGGGTTTCTCGTTTAAAGAAATGAATTCTTCATAAGGCTCGAATCTGATAGATTCCTGTATATCATTGGCCTCATAGACAGCGTTCGTAATCTCCGCCTCATTTCCCTGGCCCCAAGGTGCTACCAAAAAGGAAAGACCTTTTCGTTTTGTTTCCATTGCCAGATCTCCTTTACTCAATTCATCTGCCCGGAACGGGCTTTTTCTATTATGGCAAACATTGCTTAAATCAATTTGTCATCTGTTAACCTTGATGACGTAATGGGATCCTTATCAAGTCTAATCGGCTCAGCTCTATGGTCGTTAGGTGGATACGGTAATGGTGTACCTGCTCTGTCTTTCACGGGTTCTAGCTCAGACCGGTCATGAAATTCAAGGGGTGCTGAGGGTTCTTTGCCAAAGCCCTCAAACTCTCCAACTGATCTCTATCTTCTTAGGCAAAGCTAATAAATAGATTTGTTGGCACAATTACACTCTTCCCATATGTATTACTTACCTGCGTCTGTAGCAGCTTTTTCTATCCAATCGCCTATATTGTGATAACCTTCATCCTTATTCCACAGGTAAAATTTATACCCTTCAGGTATTTCTCCACATCTTTCAGATGTGTTTCCTTGAAAGTCTTTAATTTTACTGATATCAATGCCCAATAGTCCGTTACCTCTATCAATGCTTTTACTGATTTCATATTTTACCCAACGGCTATTGCAAGTTTTACTTCCCACTAAAACAGTAGTCACGGATGTAGATTCAAGTTGTGCATCTATCCACCTTTTTATGACGGAATCACCTTGTCTTTCCAAATCTTCGAAATCAGCTGCATCGATAAATCCTGCTGCCTGTCTTCCCTGAGTAACCCAACTGTTTCGAACAACCATGGCTCTCGATACATCTCCATATTCAAAACTAAAGAAAACTCTGCGCGCCATATCTAACCTCCTCTAAGAATGTTAGCGATTTTTGTTATTGTATTGATAAGTACGCCTTGATCCTCTTCTTGGTTTCCTAATATTGCGAAATCCGATTTTAATTGCGGGTAATCGGGATAATAATGTCCATAATTATCAAGGATATTTCTCCACAATTTATCTGAGATAAATCCTGTTGCACCAATCGGGATCAATTTGAGACCCAGTTCCTTGGCTATCTCAAATTCATCTTGGACTCCTGTGGCATCTACAAGATCTTCATTTTCGTCTATCTTATTTCCGAAGAGGAAAATGGCAACGCCGGCATTGGATATCATATCTCGTCTATATTCTTTCCATAGTGTTTCCTTTGTTTTTTTACCTATTATAATCTGGGGAAACGGCTTTAAATCTAAATATGAATCTAAATGTCTATATTGGCTGGAATATACATACTCTAGACAACCATTTACTACGGTACTTCCTACTCCGCTACCGAAACCAGATACCAGTTTGAAGTCTGCAGCTGCTAGTTGGTAAGATAGGGAATGAATAAATTTAAGTGCATTGTCCATACCCCATTCCCCATAGTTGTCAGCACTACCTGAAATGAAGACTATATTCCTCTTAAACGAATCTCGGATATTGGTTAGTACTTGTGGTATCTGTGAGTAATCATCTACCAAGATTCCTTCAATGGCATAACGTTTTAAGTCGTTAACTTTTAGACCTTGTTTGATATTGTCATATTGGTAGACTTCGTCATTAGCATAGGCATCCCGATTAACTTTTTTGAAAAAGCAATAATGTTGCCGAAGATTCTTACCTAGCAATACTCTTATTCTACTTAATATTTGGTCTAAATTGGGGTCATTGAAACTAAAACCGATAAAAAGGAAGGTCTTGGATACAAGATCGCCTTGCAAAGCAGTTGAAAACAGTGGTCTGTTGAGATTATAAATCTCATAATCGTCTTTTGAAATGACCACATCAGATGGGTGAGAAATGTCGCCATGCATCTTGTAAACAATAGCATCCCTCTTGGGGAAGTTTGTAGATAGGTCGTCTTGGAATACTTTGATATCGGGAGTCTTTCCCGCGTCACGAAGTGCTTCTTCAATAAGTTTATCGTAATTGGTAGTCCAATAGGTACTTATTGGTAAATTAGCAAGAATCTTATGATTTTCAGTTTTAATAGACTCTTTTGTAAATTCCTCTAAAAGAGTTTGATTAATAGCGGATCGATTACCCCCATTTTCATTGATATGATATTGTGTTAAAGCAACTAGATCCTGCTCCTTATCAACGTCAAGATGCAAATCCTCTGCAATATGGCGGAGTAATCCTCGCCAATCAACAAAACCATTTCCTTTAGATAGCCCGGATCCAGCGAAGACAGCTGCATTATTTTCCTTGAGAGCTTTGGCATAGTTTCTGATGAACGTTCTAGTCTTTGTATCCATATTTCATTTCAATTCCTTACGAAGATTATCCCAGTTTCCACCTGCACCGTTTTCCAGCTTTGGGAGCGGATTTGTATTTTGGGTACGTATCTAACTGTATTGCGAGTTTCTTCTCCTGACGAGCTTCTCCTTCCCCATCATTTTGAGATGATAACATTAATAATAGAAAATTGTTTGCTTAATCTTAGGCCCTCGTTGATCTCCTCGTCAAACGCTAATACGACTTAGAAGTGTGTAATGCCTGCCCAATGTTAAAAAAGAGTGATGAAAGTTAACCCCTGGTAATCCCCACAGAGAACGCCCCTTGAACCGTAGCCGCAAAGGGTGTATAAATAGGGGTATCAAAAGGACTTGGTTCTGGAGCAGGAATTTGTAGGGATTCCGGAATGCTACATAAAGTGCGAGGCCCAGAGCGGTGAGAGCCAACGCTGGAAAGCGAGCCTTCCAGACGAGGACAGCCGACAAAGGAGGGTTCTGACAACATGAAAACCGTCCGCGACGCCTGCCAACTTCAGCCAAATGCGCTGTCCATCAAGCTCAGTGACCAGGTCGAGCAACTCGATGAGATTATAACCGGAGAAGGCGACGGCAGTGCATTCTTCGGAAGGACTCACATCACGCGAGGTATGCAGGACCTGATCACCGAGGGCATCGCGCGTCTCGCTGGTGCTTCAGCGCAGGCCATTTTCCACCTTAAGCAGGCCATGGGTGGCGGCAAGACGACACTGCTAATTGGATTCGGCCTTCTTGCAAAACACCCAGAGCTCCGTAAGAAATACTGCGGCGGGACTATTTACGCCTCGGCCTTCGACACTGCCAACGTCGCTGCCTTCAATGGCCGAAACAACCCGGATCATTTTTTTTGGGGGGAGATCGCCAACCAACTCGGGAAGAGCGAACAGTTCAAGGCCTTCTGGACAAGTGGCCCGAAAGCCCCGGACGAGAAGGACTGGCTCAAACTCTTCGAAGGCGACAAGCCCGTCCTCATCCTGCTTGATGAGATGCCACCTTACTTCCAGTATTTGGACTTATTAAAAATAGGAAATGGCACAGTCGCCGATATCGCTACCCGTGCGTTCGCCAACATGCTGACGGCCGCAGGCAAAAAGAAGAACGTCTGCGTTGTCGTTTCCGATCTCGCTGCCGCCTACGACACGGGTGCCAAGCTCATCAATCGAGCGCTCGAAGATGCGCGCTCCGAGATCGGCCGTCAGGAGCGAAATATCACCCCGGTAGACCTGGCGGCCAACGAGATCTACGACATTCTGCGCAAGCGCCTTTTCAAGTCTCTACCGGACAAGGCCCAGATCGAGGACATCGCCGAAGCCTTCGGTCGTAAGCTAGAGGAGGCTGCCAAGTCCAAGACCACCAGCCGGGGGGCCGAGGCGATTGCAGATGAAATCAGCGCCACCTATCCGTTCCACCCGCGGCTCAAGAACGTCATTGCGCTTTTCAAGGAGAACGAGCAGTTCAAGCAGACCCGTGGCCTGATTGAGCTGGTTTCCCGGCTGCTCAAGTCCGTCTGGGACCGGCCTGCGAATGACGTCTTCCTCATTGGTCCGCAGCACTTCGATCTTTCGGTCCCCGATGTTCGGGACAAGCTCACCGAGATCTCCGGGATGCGCGATGTCATAGCCAAAGACCTGTGGGACGCCCAGCAGTCGGCTCATGCCCAAGTCATCGACCTGCAGACCGGTAAAGAGGCCGCCACCCAAGTCAGCGCGCTGCTCCTAACCGCCAGTCTTTCGACCGCCGTCAACGCTGTGAAAGGTCTCACGCGCGAGGAAATGGTCGAGTGCCTCGTCTCGCCCCTGCGCGAGCCGTCCGAGTTCCTCGCCGCCTTCGAGGAACTGGAGAAAGTGGCGTGGTATCTGCACCACACTCCGGAAGGTCGCTATTACTTCGATCGGCAGGAGAACCTAACAAAGCTCCTGCAGAGCCTCGCGCACGACGCGCCAGAGAACCAGGTCGACGACCTCATCCGGCACCGACTGCACGAGATGTTCAATCCGACGCGCAAAACCGGTTACGAAGATGTGCTGCCACTGCCCAAACTTGAAGACGTGGCCGACCGAGTGCGCAAGGGACGCGTGCTGCTTATAGTCAGCCCGGATTCCAAGATACCGCCCGAGGAAGTCCAGAAGTTCTTCGAGGGCTTGAGCCAGAAGAATAACCTGTGCGTCCTCACCGGCGACAAGACAGCCATGGCCAGTGTGGAGAAGACCGCGCGCCAGCTCTTCGCGGCGCAGAAGGCCGATGGCCGCATTCCCAAGGGCCATCCGCAGAGGGAGGACCTTGAGCGCAAGCAACAGTCCTACGAACACAAATTCACGTCCACTATTCTCAACCTCTTCGATAAAGTCCTTTTCCCCATCCACCGCGCAGGGAAGACTCCCCAGCTCGCGTCGAAAGCCCTGGACATGACTCGCGATTCAACGAAGCCCTTCAACGGCGAGGAGCAGATCGAGAAGACACTGATCTCCAATCCGTTGAAGCTCTACCTCGACGTCGAGAAAGAGTTTGACGCCATTCGCGACAAGGCGCAGGACCTTTTGTGGCCCGAGAATCAGGACGATACGCGCTGGTCGGACGCAACCGACCGCTATGCCGAACAGGCCGGGATGCCGTGGCTGCCGCCCAAGGGCCTCGACGCGCTCAAATCAATCGCCTGCAACCGCGGATTGTGGGAGGACCTTGGCAACGGCTACGTCACCAAGAAACCGAAAAGGAAACACACCTCGGTTCAGGTCATTGCCGAGCCTGAGCTTGGCGACGAGGGCAAAGTACGTCTGCGCGTCAATCCCCAGAATGCCGGCCCGGCACCTCGCATCCATTTCGCGGAGGATGCGCCCGTCTCCGAATCGAGCCCGCAACTCAAGGACAACTCTTACACAACGGCTGCGCTGCGTGTGAACTTTTTAGTCTGCGATCCGTCGGGACAGTATGAGACGGGCGACCCGGTGACCTGGTCCAACAAGCTCGTCCTGCGCAACCTACTTTCGGAGCACAGCAGCAAGCGCAGCGTCGACCTATTCGTCGCGCCCAGGGGAACGATCCGATACACGCTAGACGGCAGCGAGCCGCGCAACGGCACGCCCTACGAGGGGCCGATTGCCATTGGCGATGGCGAGGTGCTCCTGCGCGCATTCGCCGAGGCGGATGGGATCGAGGACAAGAAGGAGTTCCGTTTCCCGGCCAAGGGCAAGAAGGGTGTCCAGGTCGACGACGTGAAGCCTGGGCATCTTGTCTCACGTACTGGCCGCAAGCTCGACTCGCGCGGCAAGACCTTCGAAGGGCTTAAGCAAGCCGCCGATAAGTCCGCCACCTTTGAGGGGATCGCCCTTACGGTGGGCCAGGGCAACCGAATGATTAGCGTCAACGTGGGCGAGATCGCCGTGGAGGCCTCCTTCATCGAAGCGCTACTGGCCAAGGTGCTGGAGAAGTTCACGACGGACACGCCGGTCACCATGACCTTCCGCAAGGCCCACTTCGCCTCCGGCCACGACCTCAAGGACTTCGCCGGCAGGCTCGGGATCGAGTTGCAGCAAGGGGACGTCGAGCAGTGAGCGAGCGGCCCAAGACCTTCGATTTTGGTGCGCCAGACACCTTCGGCGCGCATATTTTCCGAGTCGAGATACCTGACTCTCGGAACCAGTCTGTTCTGATTGTCGAGGATTACGGCTACCGTGGGCAAGAGGGTGGCATACCGCGCGAAGAGGAGCGTGTTGTCCTGCCTCGCCCGGTGTGGTCCGCGATTGCCGACATTGCCCGCCGCGAGTTCAATGACCGGCTGAAGGCCGCCAAGGTTCTCACCGGCCGCTGGCATACCGGCACCAACTTGGTGGATCGGTTGCTGGGCAAGGAATTATGCGTGCTCGCCTGGGCGGCAGAGACGGCTAATCCGGACCAGCTTCCGATCATTTGCAGCAAGTGGGCCGCGCTCCGCCCGGAGGAGAGATGGTGGCTCTTCTCGATGACCGTGGCGGAGGCGGGTCTTCCGGAGGACACCCAGCGCGGCTGGCGCCGTGCGCTCTTTCTGGCGCTGTCCGACGGCGAGAAGCCCGCCGCCCGCAAACGCCGGCCGCGACCGGTAGAGCAGGATATGTTCAAACTGCCGTTGTTCGAGGCCCCCCAATGACAGATGCCGTGACACCATTTTCGTTGAAGGATGAGCCTCCACTTATTGAGCGACTGTTACCGGTGCAGAAGCTATCTGCCGAAGTCTACAAGGAACGCAAGGCGGGGCCTGGACAGACACTCGTCCCTCTCGGCGCTTATTGGAAAGGGCGCAAGCCTCTCATTCTGGCCAAGGCCTGTATCCTGGGCTGCCTGCTGCCGGCCACCAACGATCCGTCGCGCGATCTGGAGATATTTGAGAAGCTGATGGCGATGGACGACGAGTCCTTCGTGGTTCGCTGGAAGCGCCGTCCCCGGGCCAAAGATATCCTCGGGAACCTCGCCATCGCACGCGTCGCGGATTACTTCATTGTGGAGCCGGAAGGTATTTTGCCGGACTCCGCGCCGGTGGATTGGTCGAATTCCGAATACGCCGAAGTGAAGGTCTCATGGCGCCAGGATTTGACCGAGATGCGGCGTCGCTGCCTGGAGGCCCAGATGCTGCCCAAGGTGTCCTACCGCGAGCGAGTGGACGATGCTCAGCGACCGGAAGAGGTGATGGACAATGTTCACGACCATATCTGGGACGCCGTTAACGCGCACTTGGGCACAAGAGCCCATTCGTTCCCGGAACTGGCCGGGCAGCTTGGAATCATGCGCTTCGGCCACCGGCCGATTGTGGGTGACACCTTCTGCGGCTCTGGCCAGATTCCTTTTGAGGCGGCTAGGCTCGGCTGCGATGTTTACGCCTCGGATCTTAATCCGGTGGCCAGCATGCTCACCTGGGGCGCGCTGCACATCATAGGGGGGAATGGCCAACACCGGCGCGTCTTGGAACGCGAGCAGAAACAGATAGTCCATGAGGTGCTGGCAGAAGTGGATTCGCTGGGCATCGAAACCGATGGTAAGGGATGGCGTGCCAAAGCCTATCTTTACTGCTTGGAGGTTCGCTGCCCGCAAACAGGTTGGATGGTTCCCATGATCCCATCACGCATCATCAGCTACGGGAAGCGAGCGATCGCTGTGTTGATTCCTGACCTGACGCGTAAGCGATATGTGATTGAAATCCGCTGCGGCGTCACTCCGGAGGAACTCACGGCGGCAGCAAAGGGAACCGTTCGCTCCGACGGACGAGGCCAAGATCCGTATCTCATCCACACCGTCAAAGGCACCGAGTATAGAACGAAGATTTCAACTCTGCGCGGAGACTATCGCAAACCCAACGGGTCGACCGGCAATAGGCTTCGCCTTTGGGATAAGATCGACTTCAAACCGCGCCCCGATGACATCCTCCAAGAGCGGTTGTATGCCGTTCACTGGATGCGCCCCAAGAAGCCAGGAAAAAAGAAGTTCGACTACGAGTTTCGGTCAGTCGGCGATGCAGACCTGAAGCGCGAAGCTATTGTCGAGGCGTACATCTCAAAGAACCTGGCCGACTGGCAGGAGAAGGGCTGGATTCCCGACATGCGCATCGAGCCGGGCGCTGAAACTTCGCGGCTATTCCGCGAGCGTGGCTGGACGCACTGGCACCATCTGTTCAACCCGCGGCAGTTGCTTATCCTAGGCTTGCTGCGTAAGCATGCATCCTGTGGAGAAACGCTTTTGCTTCTGTCTCGAGTTCTGAATTACACCAGCAAATTATGCATATGGTCTACTTCTAAACCAGGAACAAGTCGCCCAGGAGCAGGGGGTAGAACTGGAGGAGGAAGCGATAACCCGGTCAACGTTTTCTATAACCAAGCTCTAAACCCCCTGTTTAATTACGGCTGTAGGGCGTGTGTTCCGATAGTGGAAATGATGGAATTTGACATGCCATCTTTTCCCTTAGATTCATTGTCCTCAATTAAGTGCGCGAGTGCGGACGCGCTTGAAGATCAAAGCGATGTCTTTATCACTGACCCCCCCTACGGCGATGCAGTCCAATACGATGAGATTCTCGACTTCTTCATCGCGTGGCTGCGCAAGAACCCGCCGCCTGAGTTCGCCGACTGGGTGTGGGACAGCCGCCGTTCGCTCGCTATCAGGGGTGAAGGCGAGGATTTCCGGCGAGGCATGGTGGAGGCCTACAAGCGCATGACCGAGCTCATGCCAAGCGATGGCATCCAGATCATCATGTTCACACACAAGTCGGAAACCATCTTTGCCGACATGGCGAACATCGTTTGGGCTTCGGGCCTGCAAGTAACCGCCGCTTGGTATGTTGCCACTGAAACGGATAGCGCTTTGCGTGAGGGCAGCTATGTCAAAGGCACAGTGCTGCTCGTCTGTCGCAAGCGCACGGGAACCCACAAGACAACCCGCGACGATCTGGCCTGGGAGATCCAGGAGGAGGTCGATCTGCAGGTTCGTAATCTCACTGGTCTCAACCAGGCAGCCAAGGGCCTCTACCGAGACGAGAACGTTTTCGAAGACGCTGACATCCAAATGGCCGGCCATGCGGCAGCCCTGCGTGTGCTCACCCACTACGCTATCATCGACGGCCGCGACATGAAGGCGGAGGCCATCCGCCCCCGCGTTAAGGGGGGAGTCACCTTCGTAGACGACCTCATCGCCTTCGCCGTGACCACGGCCAACCAGTATCTCGTTCCTCAGGGCGTCGCCAAAGCTCATTGGGACAAGCTCAGCGGCGTGGAACGTTTCTATCTCAAAATGCTGGAGATGGAAGCCCGTGGATTCAAAGAACTGGACAATTACCAAAATTTCGCTAAGGCGTTCAAAGTGCGCAACTTCGGCGCGTTGATGGGCGACCAACGGGCTAACCACGCCCGGCTCAAGAGCGCGATCGAGTTCGCCCGCGCCGAGATGGGCGAAAGTTCGGAACTCTACCAGTCCGTGCTACGCGCCGTACTTTACGCCTTGATGGAGCTGGTGAAGAACGTGGACGGGGCCGAGGTGTTGGCGCACCTCATGCTCAACATCCCCAACTACTATGGCGACTTGACTCAGCATGAGCTGGCCGTCGAGCTGGCCAACTACCTAGCCCGGCGGCTCGAAACGCTGCGCCCCGAAGAAGCCAGTGCGGCAAGGGTGCTGCGGGAGTTAGTTAAGAACCAGAGATTGGGATGAGACGGGAGTCGACATGACTGACATCAATCGCTTTTCGTCCCGACGCCAGCGCCTCGATCACGCCTTCCTGAGCGCGAAGCTGAAAGGTGCCAAGTCGTACAAGCGCATCGCCGGATACTTCCGCAGCTCGATCTTCGAGCTCGTAGGCGAAGAGATTGCTGCCATCCCCAGGGTTCAGATCGTCTGCAACAGCGAATTGGATGCGTCCGATGTGGCCGTCTCGAAGCACGTCCGCGAGACGGCGCTCAAGGAGCGCTGGAACGAGGCCCCATCCGAGGTCGAGGCGCTTCTGCACCGGGAACGCTATCGACGGTTGTACGAACTGCTGACCAGTGGAAGGGTAGAGATACGTGTAGTGCCAAAAGACCGTATCTTCGTCCACGGTAAGGCCGGCGTGATCGAAGTGGCTGATGGCTCGAAGACCTGCTTTCTCGGCTCGATCAACGAGACGAGGAGTGCCTTCACCCAGAACTACGAGATTCTGTGGGAGGACCCCTCTCCCGAGGCTGTGGCCTGGGTCGAAGAGGAGTTCGATGCGCTCTGGAAGGACGCCTATCCACTGCCAGATGCCATCATCTCGGAGATCAAGCGGGTCGCCGACCGTGTGGAGATACGCTTCGAAGAAATGAAAAAGGGGGAGCTGCCCGGCGCGGCGTTGGCCGAGAGCCCCATCTATAGGGGCGGCGAACAGCTCCAGCCCTGGCAGCGTTCGTTCGTGACGATGTTCTTGCAGCACCGGGAGACCTACGGCAAGGCTCGCTTGCTCCTCGCCGACGAGGTGGGCGTCGGCAAGACGCTTTCGCTCGCAGCTAGCGCCATGATCTCAGCTCTTCTGGACGACGGTCCGGTGCTGATCCTCTGTCCGTCCACCCTGACCTTCCAGTGGCAAGTCGAGCTCATGGATAAGCTCGGCATCCCGAGCGCTGTCTGGTCATCCATAAAGAAGGTATGGATCGACCCGAAAGGTCACATTATCAGAACCCGTGGGGCGGAAGACATTGCTCGGTGTCCCTATCGCATTGCCATCGCTTCAACCGGTCTTATCTTCCACAATTCCGAGGAACGTGAGTACCTGCTCGAACGCAAGTTCGGCACCGTCATCCTCGATGAGGCGCACAGGGCGCGACGGCTTGGCGGTCTGGGAGAGAAAAAACAGCAGCCGAACAACCTGCTCGACTTCATGCTCCGAATCGGGCCGCGCACCCAGAACCTCTTGCTCGGTACCGCGACGCCCATTCAGACCGAGGTTTACGAGCTGTGGGACCTGATGGGCATCCTGAATGCAGGCGCGGATTTCGTGCTTGGCCGCGAGTTGTTTAGCCTCTGGGTTGACTGGGAACGGGCACTGCCGGTGGTGAAGGGCGATGAAACCCCGACGGATGAGCGGGAAGCCTGGGAGTGGCTGCGAAATCCCCTGCCACCCGGGAGCGAAGATGCGCTGTTCGCCACGCTGCGTCTCCAGTTGGGGCTTCGCGACTTGGCCTTCTTCACAGATCGTGGCTTCGGATCGCTGGGATTCCTCGAGCAGCAGGCGCTCGGCCAAGCCCTCGCACCAGGGTTTCTGCGTGAACACAACCCCATCGTGCGCCATACTGTATTGCGCCGCCGGCAAACGCTGGAGGAGGCCGGTCTCCTGGAAAAGGTCGGCGTGGATGTCCATCCCCAGCCGGATGCGCCGGCGACTGCCTACGCAGGAGTGGGGTTCAGTGGCCTCGGTCTGCTGACGAATCACCCCTTCGATCTTGCCTACCAGGCGGCCGAAGAGTTCACGGCCGCCTTGAAGAAGCGTACCAAGGCAGCCGGGTTCATGAAGACGTTATTGTTACAGCGTATCTGCTCCAGTTTTGCCTCCGGGCGAACCACTGCCGGGAAGATGTTGCGCAGGGAAACGATCGAGGACGAGGAACAAACGAAGCTGTTAGAAGATACGCTCAGCGCCCTCACGCCGGAGGAGGCCGCGCACCTGCGTACGATTGTCGAAGAGCTGTCCCGGCCCGAAGCACGCGACCCTAAGCTGGCGGCGGTCCGGCACTTTCTCACCGAGCATCGCACCGAAGGCAAGACCTGGCTTGAGCACGGTTGTATCATCTTCAGCCAGTATTACGACACGGCGTACTGGGTCGGTGGCGAGCTCGCAAAATTACTGCCGGGTGAGCCCGTGGGCCTGTATGCCGGCACGGGCAAGAGCCGCCTGTTTCGAGGTGACGACTTCGTTTCCGCCGAGCGTGAGGACATCAAGGACGCAGTCAAGAAGCGCGAGATCCGCCTCCTCGTGGCCACAGATGCGGCGTGTGAAGGCTTGAACCTGCAAACCCTTGGCACGCTGATCAATGTCGACCTGCCATGGAACCCGTCACGGCTCGAACAGCGGCTCGGTCGGATCAAAAGGATCGGTCAGGCACGCCGGACGGTCGATATGCTCAATCTCGTCTACCACGACACTCAGGACGAAAAGGTTTACCAAGTCCTGTCGCGCCGGATGAAGGACCGCTACGACATCTTTGGCGGACTGCCGGACACCATTGAAGATGACTGGATCGAAACCGTGGAGAAGCTCGGGGAGATGATGGACCAGTACATCCATCTTCGGCAGCAGGCGCGGAACGTTTTTGAGATGCGGTACCAGGAAACCATCAATCCTGAAAAGGACCGATGGGAACTGTGTTCGAGGGTGCTGGCAAGAAGGGACGTGTTACAGAAACTATCGGAGCCGTGGTAGCAGTATCCCAGTCTTACCTAATTAGCCCTGTTTACGCACTACACAAACCGTCACCTTGTGACATTAGAAAGGGTAAGCGAATATTGGTCCCTCTTTTGGGGAACCTTAAGAAAAGGTTACCATTGAACAAACATTGGCATGTTTGCTCGTTATGTACTATGACGATTCTACCCATAAGGAGTCTGTCAGTATTCTGCCACCAGGGTTCATTTACTCCCCGCTCGTCACATAATTGGCTGAGTTTGATTAGTTGTGGGGAATAGTCACTGGTCTCCTTTCGCAAGTGGAAACACTCTTCTGGCTAGAAAGATACCGCCGTTGGTGCTTCCAATACTCGACCAGTTGAGTTATTATTATGTATCAATGGATAAGTATTAGATTAGTAATATTTGGTATCTGGAATACTTTTGAGGTGAGCCATGACATCTAGAGACATTGAAGCAATAGAGAGGGAACAAAAAGAAGACAAAGTTGTAGACGAGGCCGAACTCGATGATTCAGTATTGCCCATACTGTACAGAATAACTAGTTTCGGAGCCGACTATGACGCTGCTGGATTGGTTAGTCGATTACAGAGAGAAGATATATTCATACCTCCATTCCAGCGTTCTTTCGTGTGGACTCAAAAAGAAGCATCTCGTTTCATAGAGTCTCTATTACTTGGGTTACCGGTTCCTGGTGTTTTCTTTGCTCGCGATACCGATACCAAGAAACTTCTTGTAATAGATGGGCAACAGCGGCTTCGCAGCATCCAATATTTCGTTGAAGGATACTTCAATCCTTCGCAGTCCAATGACCGCAAGACAGTATTCAAACTCATAAACGTACAGAAGCGATGGGAAGCCCTTACATACCAAACCATCACAGAAGCCGATCGCATTCTATTAAGAGATACGATCATCCACGCAACCATAGTGCAACAAGAGTCACCTAAAGAAAAGAATCATTCAAGTATTTACCTGATATTTGAACGACTGAATACGACTGGCAGAAAGTTATCTCCACAACAAATTAGAGTCGCAATTTATCATGGAGCGTTTCTTAACCTGCTGAATGAATTGAACGAATACAAACCTTGGCGTGAACTATTTGGCAACAACAGCAAGACACTGAAAGACCAGGAATTAATCCTACGCTTTGTAGCACTATATCTTGAGTGGAATAAATATGGCGATACCGAAGAGACCCGTACCATAAAGGGTTTCTTGAATGATTTTACATATCGCAATCGTCATTGTAATGAGCCATTTTGTCTGTCAACCGCTTCGCTATTCAAAAGTACCATTGATATCGCTAAGCTATCGCTCGGCAAAAGCGCATTTCGTCCTGAAAGAGCGCTCAACACCGCCGTATTCGATTCCGTTATGGTTGGTATATCTACTCGCCTCCACAATGGGGGAATAGCAGATATCAATTCCTTGCAGTCTCGATACGAGGGACTATTCAAGAATGATCAATACATAAGGAGTATTGTGCGGGCTACTTCTGATACAAGGAGTGTTAAAACCAGATGTGAAATAGCAATTGAGGCCTTTTCCGATGTGTAACCATGAAGAACCGTGAACTCTCGCGCCAGCACGACCAATTGAAACGGCTATTCAGTAGGACCAAAGAGTTCGAAGATAATAATATTAGTATCGAAGTAATATCCCATTGGGCTAAATACCTCTGCGTTCTCTGTGCAGGTTTTCTTGAAAACTCACTAGCAGAAGTCTATAGCGAATACAGTTCCAGGACTGCCAATGACAAAGTTGCAAACTTTTCGAAAGTATCGTTAGAGCACATAAACAATCCGAAGACAGAAAAATTCGTGGAGATCACCGGTAGTTTCGACAAAGAATGGCGAAAGAAACTTGAAGACTTTGTCGATGAGAACGGAAGGAAACAAGCAATCGACTCGATAATGTCGCACCGACATAGGATAGCTCATGGTAAGGATTCTGATATTACCATGCACAGACTATCCGACTATTATAAAAAGTCCATAGAGGTGGTTACTTATATCGAACACCTTTGTGAATAGACAATTACGCCCTGCCTTAATAACTTGAGTATATTAACACCCCTCCAAGACTTTCAAGAGACCAAATGCATGAGCCCGCAAAAATGGATGCTAGCTCTTTACCTAATCGGCCTCGGAACCTGGCCAGTCGAGGAACAGCCTTTTCTTTTCTATCGTTCGCAGCACCGCTTATACTTCCTGCCGCTGCCACACGGGCATGGCGCGCTACGAGCAATCCCAGGGTACTTATCTTGCGGTGCAAATTGCGCAATAGCGGATGGTTCACCCTTGAGGTAGGATGGGAAGAATGGACACCAAGTAGCCCGCCAGTTTGCGGAGACCCATTCAGGACTTGCCCTAGAACGTCCGAAACTCACAGAATTGAGGCAACTCATAAGGAATAACGACATTGATGTTTTGGTTGTGAAAGCCTTTATAGGTTTAGCATGCGCTGAACTTTACATCGTAATGTGTCCCTATAGATACAAAGCAAGTTGGGGGCTAAACAAAGAAGTCCTTCTCAAGGTCCTTGCATTTCCCCCAAAGATCTGTGAGTTACTCTAACAAAGAAGCCGTCGCCTGGGCCAGAGTGACGTAAACGGCCTTTGGAATGGTTGTGCTCCTCAAATACGGTCTGGCGTCCACCAGGGAGACCAATGGCGTCCAGAAGTTGTTGTGTAATCGTCTTGGTTAACATCGTCATTCCTTCAACTTCCTTACCGGATGGGGTATGTGTTTTCGAGAAGCATGGCGACACCGTGGACCTGGTTATGGACGAGCCTGGACCAATTGGTGGACTGGATAGACGCGGTGGAATTATCTCTTCAGCAACGCAGGCTGCCAACGGAGGGTTGTTCCCCGGGGAAAAGTTCCAGAAGTAGGGATATCCCGACGTAATCGTTAGATCTGGGCTAAATGGGTTTCAAGTCGACTCTATCCCATGAACCGGACACACCCCGATTAGTCGTCCGGTTCACACATGAATTAACATCCTGCCGGCGTTTGTTACGGACATCTCTCAGTATCCACATACTCTTGGAGCCGGTCGTTGGGTCTGGTTTTTGCAGGATCTCACCCATCCTCTTCCAAGTGCATTTGCGCTTCGGACAGCTTCAGCAAGGGACCTCACATGGAGATTGATGGTTTTACACCTGTGGTGCCTTCTCACTAGCATTCCAACTGCAACCACTCGAATCTTTCCCCTTGACCCTACTGCTCCAGATCGGCGTAGTCGGGGAAAGAATATAGCCCAAGAGAGGTTAGCTCAAACTGCCATAATTGTTCCGTGCGCTTTTACATAATCTTGAGAAGAAGCTGGCCAAATGATAAAATGAAACTGTAGTAAATCGGCAAAGTTCGGCGGCGGGAGGCAGAGCTAATGAATATGGATCTCCAAATCGAGCGCCTGCGGGTAAACACCTTCTTGCCGTTAATCCCCTGGAAAATTCAAAAGATCGCAGGCCCAGCTTTCAACCGCGATGTGGGGAAGGCGATTGCTCTCCATTACGTGCCACCACCGCAAAACGTTGTCATTAGTATTGCCAAGGAGTTTGCCAAAATTAACACTCCGGCACTACTTTCACCATCATACAGGCGCCGGCTTCGCAACCTTTCGCAGAGTAATTTCCGACGTCAGTTCCGTGATAACTCTGGGCTGTTAGCGATTCGTCAGTTACTCCTCAGATGGCGGCAGGATTTTCAAGCTAAGGGCTGCACGGTAGACCCATCGGTTATCCGCAAATTGCGGGATATAGAGGCTGAGACAAACGAGGATTACCGGAAGCTATTTTCGGGAGAGCAGCCACCAGAGAAGTTAAAGCAAATAATCCGGGAACATCCTGATGCTCTTAACCTGCTGTGGGAATTCAGCCTCTACGGAGAGGGTGGAACAAAGCCCGAACTCAGGCGGAATTCAGAGTTGTGGGGCATTTTGGGTATTGACACTGCGACGTTCCTGGATATGCCCCTGGAAAAAGGTGTGATTCATCTCCTTTCCCGCTTCTTGGCTCTTTTGGGTCTGGATGGCCAGCCACCTGATGAGCCCAACCTTCATCGACTGCTGGAATGGGTAATAAAAACTCACCTGCCCTCTGAAAGAGAGCCAGAGACAACGCCGGAGGCTGTCAGCAAAGCAGTGCTGGAAGGACTTATTCACAAGCCCACTGTGGTTAAAGATAAGGAAACTGGGGAGAAAGTATCGGATGCGATTGACCCGACCTCCACTCGTTTCGTACGTGAACTGGAAGATGAAGATGAGGCAAGCTCAGAACTTGACCGTCTAGCTTCACAAGTTAAGCTTACCAAATCGGAACTCATAATATTCGCTGGACTTCGTCAGGGGCTTGAAGACGGGCTCCTTGAAAAATATGTCCAGGCTAATCATATAAGCAAGTTGTCGATGCCTGTCATAAAATTTCGGTTGATGAAGAAATTAAGACAAGTCAAACCCTGACAAACAAGAATCCACAAATTATTTTAAAATAAATTAACGGCCCGTAGATTGGGGCCGTTAATTTTTTGTCCCCCTCAACCCTTATATAGTAGGGGGGCAAAATGGCAAAACCTTTTCTCACTCTTAATCTCCCTAAAAAGGGGTTGGCCGCCGGAATACCGGTGGTTGCGTCCTTTAATCCCCAACTATTGTGCGCCTTTCGCCGAATCGTGCTCAAAGAATGGGAATTGCGGATCGAAAATTCCACTGACGATATATTGTGCCAAATCGACAAACTTGAATACGAGAAGCTAAGGGCTGTCCTGGATATATTGATCCCTAACGATACTTCGGAAGACACCCATGAAGGCTAAGCCCGATATCCATGTGACAGTCGAAATCGGCCATGGCCAGCCGACTAAAGCCCAGCTTGCCGCGTGGCGGCAGGCATGGAAACTTCTGGCAGCCATGCCAGCACCGACTCCGGCGGCTGGGGGGGTGGAGGCGAGGGAGATGCATGAGCGATAACCTCTGGCGTACTGCTTTCAAATATCACACATTGGGGCGGTGCGTTATACCATCTGGAGGAGGCCTAGAGGGTAAGGCAGCTCTCGTTGAGTGGAAAAAATTTCAGACAGAGCGTCCAGACCCTACCCAACTTGAAACCTGGGAAAGGGAATTAAACCCCCATATTTGGGCCATGCCTACTGGAATGGTTAGTGGCTGCTTCGTTATTGACTGCGACAAACCATCGGCTATTGAACTGATGAAGAACTCCGGGTTAAAACCCCACGTCAAATCCCCAAAAGGAGCTCATTTTTATTGCAAACTACCGTCATTTTCTATTCGCAATGGCGTGGGCCTACTACCGGGCCTGGATGTCCGCGGGGAGGGCGGATACGTGAATTTTATAGGCCAAAACGGAAGGGGAAGTTACCAAGTTCAAATCTTACCTACCGATGATAGCCTGATACCCTTTGAGAAGTTACCGAAGGAAATCCAGGAAGCATTGCGCCCCAAACAGGTCAAAACACACACATTGCCTATAGCTGAAAATATCCCTAAAGGAACGCGAAATGTGGAATTGACATCGTTGGCCGGGGCAATGCGGCGCAAAGGTTCAACCGCACAGGAAATATATATTGCCCTGGTTAAAACCAATGAACGGTGTAATCCACCTTTAGCAGAACCCGAATTAAGGAAGATCGCAGCCAGCGTTAGCCGATACCCACCTGAAAAAAAAGAACCTAAGCCTGAGAAAACCCCCTTTGACTGGCAAGCCCATTCAATCGGTCACGAGGAACTTCTTAAAAAGGAATTAACACCCATCTCATATCTTGTCGAGAATCTTTTGGTAGAGGTGGGAACGGCGGTGCTGGCAGCGCCTAAAAAGCGGGGGAAGTCCTGGATGGCATTGCAGCTTGCTCAATGTGTAGCCAGTGGAGAGGCTTTTCTAGGTATGGCCGTAAGGCAAGGGCCAGTCACCTACTTAGCCCTAGAGGATGGCGAGGGGCGGTTGAAGCAAAGGCTTGAGATGCAGAAAGCACGTTCTAAGCTGTCCATTACTTACCTATGGGAATTCCCAGCACTGAATAACAAGGCTGGTATTGCGGCACTTTCCGGGCTTATCGAAACTAAAAAACCAGTTCTGGTTGTCATAGACACTCTTTCTGCTGCCAAGAATAAAAAACTTGACGAAAACGAAGCGGGCGGGGTCGCCGATTTATTCAATAGCCTGCACCAGCTAGCTCTTACCAATAACTGCCTGATTCTTATTATTGCCCATCACGGCAAGCAATCTACTGGGGATGCCGGCTTTGATATTAGGGGTAGTTCCGCCATTTCAGGGGCCACAGATGCGAACCTTGGGCTTTACAAGAATTCAGACGGTTCTATTGAGTTAAAAGCTGAAGGCCGTGATATCGGAGAGATTGATTTAAGGATATCTTTCGATGCGAAGGCAACTTGGAAGTGGAAACCCCTGGGATCTGCACAAGACCTACGGCGTAGTGAATCCGAAAAGCGTATCTACGATGCCATTGAGAGTTTAGGTGGGGAAGCGGATGTCGATGCAATAGCTGCCGAAATAGGAATACAAAGGGCCACTGCTCAGACTAGCTTAAAACGTATGCGGGACGAGGGAAAACTAACATATATGGATAAGCAGATAGGTAAAATAAAAAAAATAATATATAGGGTGTCCCCTACATCATCTACATCACTAACATCGTCTGATTCCCAACATTATCAACATCAATCTCACGGTGTAAACGATGTTGGGAACAGGGTTATTAAATCTAAATCGTATGACGATGTAGAGGATGTAGGTGATGTAGATAAAAAGGGTAAAAATCCCGACTTTTTTCTTCCTTCTGGCCGGCTTGTTAACGCCCAAGCTCTGATAACCCAGTGGCAAGAGGCGGGTAGTCCAGCCATACCGATACCTGGGGGCCGAATAACTAATTTAATCCTATGGTTTAAGGCAGATGATATTGATTTAGATCTTTTAGCTAAAGCGGTCAGCTATATTGAACTGCATTCCAGAGCCAGGGCCAAGCATTGAATAAATTCTATGCTTGGGGCCTCGCCCGGTGGCTCCACAGGCGACCACGGCTGAGATTGGCGGCAATGGCCTGGGGCTTAATTAGTATAGTTGGCTGGTTGAAAGGCCGGCTAAAGTAAAAAAAGTAATGATGGGGCAAAATGTATTTGATTGATTTTCAGGTGCAGCTAGGTGTTTCAGTGGTATTAACGTTTTGTTGTTATTTCTTGGGGAGAATGCGCTCGCAGAAACATCCAACTAAAGAGAAATATTGATAAGCCTACGTGAGCGGGCGGGCGCGCATTATTAGGATAAAAGAGGCATTCTCTTACGCATGCACGAGAGAATTGAGGATAAACGGTCATCGCCAATCGGTTTAAAACCGAGAAAGGATAGGAAAATGGGAAAAGAACATCCCACGTGTTCGGATTGCAAAAAGGAATTCAGGAAGCTATCAGGCTTAGATTTGTACGCGAGTAATACTCCATGCGGGCGTAATGCTGATGCGGTAGAGGACTCCGGGGCCAGCACTGTCGAAGAGAAGGCAGCACTGGCTAAGGTAGCGGTTGAGGATATGACTGCCTTGGAACAGCATCTTGCGGATGGAAGGCGAGACGGATCAAGAACCGACACCGATTGCCGGCTTGACAGTTCACCCAACTGCCCGCGCCGGTCCACTCCCGTCCACGACCCGGTCCATGGTGCTATCATACGCATCTAAAACATATACTTGTCCGATAAGGAGGTAGAAGATGACAATAACCAATGTTATTTACCAAAAACTTTTGGACGCTACAGGCGACCCCGGTGGACTCCAGGCCGTGTTTAATGAGTACAACCATTCCAAAGGGCCGTTTTACATCGCTCTGGCCCAGGCGACAGCTTCTTTGTCAGGCCGGTTAGCAGCTCTTTCCTCCAAATGTAAGGAGCTTGAGAAGGAGTACACTCTGCGGCAGGAGAAGATAAAGCAATTAGTTCAGGGTCTATCTCATCAAGAGGAAGTAATGGGGGCACAGACGAAGGAACTCACGGCCCTGGACAAAGTTTTGGACCAGAAAAGGAAACTTTTGGACCAAGTTAAAGCGCTGAGTGGACTGGGGTTTGGATGTGACGACCTATCGCTACTCCACAGCCTGCTGGGCCAATTGGCTTCGGAACACGGGTCTAAGCCGGGTGAAACCTCGGCGCTCTTTTTCAACCAGATGTCCCATTATGAGTCGATTGCCTCACTGGAACTGGAAGAAAAACGGGCAACAATGGCAGCAAAAAAAGCACAGGCTGAGGTCGAATACTGGCAGGCACAGGCGAAGACGGCTGAAGCAAAGGCTAAATCACGGAAGGTGGCCATAGACTGCGCCGACAAACTCTTATCCCAGGGTGTTAAACAGGACGACCTTCCCCACTGGTCTCTCATTCTGGAAAAGGTCGGCGTTCCCCCGGAGAACCTGGTTAAAGGTCTGGGACAGTTCGCCTCGTTGGAAAAGATCTGTCAGGACAGGCAGCAGCAGAAAGCCAAACTGGAAGAGCAGATAAAACGACTGGAGAGTCAGGTCAATGCCCTCAATGAGGAACGGCAGAAGGTATCCGCCACCATCGGGGCTGTAAAAGACACGGCCCTGGTAGCAATAGAAGAAACCGCCAAAAAGACCCTGGAGAATCTAGGATTGCTCCAGAAAACGACCGAGCAGTACCTGATACTGGGGAAACAAGCCAGTGTCCTTGAAGCAGAACTGGCCCTGGCCAGGGCTCTAAGAAGCACGGACCCTGAATTGTGGAAGGGTGTGCCACGACAAGAAATCAGGGATTTCCTGGCTGGCATTATTGTATGGAGTCAGCTTGACGTAAAGAACAACCCGTTCTTACCTTCGCCGCCGCAGTCAGTGTCATCGTCGGTCTACTCCTATAGCAAATGGAGCATCCAGCTCAAAGATGCACTGTACTGGTCTTTGTCCGGCCTATTGACCGAGGAGGAACGGAACGTGCTGGCGGGCGGCCGATAAATCCAGAAGCTCCAAAAAGGGAATTCCTTGAATCGTAGCTTAAAAAAGAATACAACAAGTGGCATCATAAAAATTCCGTTTGCGAAAGTCTTTGGGAGATGTGTTATTACCGGAGAGTGGTATACTAACGCCATGTGCGGTCGCTTCACGTTGACAGTAAATCGGGAAGTCCTGTTGAAGCTTGTCCCCTTCGGGCCTCCAGAGCTTCCATACAAGCCTCGGTACAATATTGCTCCTGCTCAGGATGTACTCACCTATGGCGCTCAAGGTGGGAATACTACTGAGTATATGCGATGTGGTCTGGTGCCATTCTGGGCCAGAGATGTGAAAATTGAGTACAAGATGATTAATGCCAGGTCGGAAACGGTAAACACCAGGAATGCCTTCAGAGTATCATTGAGAAAGAAACGCTGCCTAATTCTTGCTGATGGGTTTTATGAATGGGATAAAAAAGTCGGTACCCGAAAGCCATTTCGCATATTGCTTAAATCTCGTGAACCATTCAGTTTTGCCGATCTTTGGGACGAGTGGGTAAACAAACGGGGAGGTTATCCATTCATGCACGATTATTACTTCTGCGGCCAACGAAGTTATCACCTAGGTTCATGATAGAATGCCCGTTGTCTGCCCGATGAAACCCATAAAACTTGACTGGATTCGAATATTGAAGCGCCTGAAATCCTGACCCCGTTGCTGAAACCTTACCCGTCAGAGCTCATGGAAATGTATCCTGTATCCAGGTTAGTTAACTCTGTGAAAAACGAGGGGCCTGAGTGCATCCTGACAGTAGATAACGGATATTTTGGAAGTGCCTGAAAATATAACCATTATTGTGCTTGGTGAACGACCTAGATGACCCACTATTACAAGATTTCTTTTTATGTCCTATCTGAGAGGGTATTGACTGTATATACATAACCGTATATAGTGAGAGCGTGAAGATAAAGCTAACCCAATTAGAATGTCTGCGCTGTGGGTACACGTGGTATCCGCATAAACCGGTTGCTCCGACAACATGTCCTAACCCGAAATGCAGGAGTCCATACTGGAATAAACCCAGAAGACAGCCAAAGGGGGGAACATCCAATGGCTAAGGTAATCGTTTATTGCCGAGTCAGCACCGATCGACAAGAGATTGAAGGCACGAGTTTGGATAGCCAGCAATCAGCTTGTATTTCCAAAGCTCAGGAACTAACCGGGCTGGATGATGAAATCATAGTTCTACGGGAAACCTACTCCGGCCTGACCCTGGACCGTCCAGAGCTAATCAAACTCAGGGACTGGGCCAGACAGGGGCTTGTCAAAGCGGTAGTTACCTACTCATGCGATAGACTAGCACGGGACGGCCTTCACCTACTCCTGATAATTGACGAAATTGAGAAGGTAGGCGCTAAGGTTGCCTTTGTCACTGAACCACACACCAACACGCCCGAAGGCCAGCTATTAACCTATGTCAGAGGTTGGGCCAGCAAGCTAGAGGCGTTAAAGATTAAAGAGAGAACTGTCCGCGGTAGGAAACAAAGGGCCAGAAGTGGGCGGTTACCTGCTAATGGCAAGCTATTCGGGTACCTTTACATGAAGGGCAAGGGTGAATCCAGGGGCATTCGAATCCCCGATGTAGATAAGGCCAAAGTAGTTCAAGATATATTTAGCTGGTATGTCAACGATGGGCTATCCCTGGAGGGCATACAGAAGCGGCTTTATGCTTTGGGCATAGCTCCCCCTGGTAATGGTAGCCACTGGCAAGCTTCTACCGTCTTTCGGCTACTGAGTAACCCAGCCTATGCTGGCAAGACCATCACCAATTGGACTGCCGGGGGACTGGATGAGGTGATAGAAGTCGGGGGGGCAACGCCGGCTATTATTGACCAGGCGGTATTCGATGCAGCACGAGAGCGCCTACGGTTGAATAAAGAGAATGCCAAAAGAAGGGGCAAGAAAGAATACCTTCTGCGAGGGATGCTTTTCTGTGCTTGTGGGCGGCGGATGGTAGGTGCTTCCCCAGGTAGAACTCGCAGCTACCGATGCACAAGGCACAACTGGGAACCAGACAGGCATTGTGGGCGGCAGATAAACGCCGAAAACATAGAAGCGGCAGTATGGAGCCAGATAAAAGGTATGCTGGCGGATCCGAAGTTAATAAAAGAGCAAATCGGACAGCGTTTCGGCGATACGCAGGGGACAGTTGATATTGAAACCCAAATTAAGACCATCGATGCTCGTATGAAGGCACTGACACAAGGGGAAAGCGCCATACTCAGGCAGCTCCGCTTGGGTTTAACCAGTGAACCAAACGCAGAACATGAGTTAAGGCAAGGCAAACAAGACCGTGAAACCCTGGAGCGTGAGAAGTCTGCGCTTCAAAGCCAACTTAAAGGCGTGAAGCTATGGGCCGATCTGGACATTGACACCCTATGTCATAACGCCCTTGTCAACCTTGAATCCCCCACGCACGAAGTAAAAAGGGCTTTCCTGCAAGCCTTTGATACAAAAATAACAGTTGAAGGCGGTAGCGTTAAGGTTTCAGTGGCCTTCCCAATAGAGCCAACCCCCGAACATTCATTTGAGTTGCAGCCTTTGTAAAGGGGGCAAAGGGGTTTCCGCCTACCGCAACTACCCACAAATGGCTCTTTTGTTTCTAACCATCCGCCGGTCACAATAAATAATCAATGACCATCAGCCCGGGGCACATATAATCCTCACCCCGGCCCGCAGAACTGCTCTATCACCTCCCGCATATGGCGGGCGAAGCCAAAGTCATCCCCGGTGGGCAGGCTACGCACCGGATGCATTACAATCTTCCGTATATCGTTGAGGCGGACGAAGGCTGCAAGAAATTCCTTCTTATCTTTGAACTTACCTTTTACCTGCTGAAAGTCCTCATTAAAGAACCGCCAATTGTCGTCAATTATTTCCTTTAAATCTATCAGGTCAGTGTAGCCATAGGCGTCTTCGCGCCGCGGGTCTTCCTCACGCCTTTGGGCACACTTCTTTCGCACTTCCTGCGGAACCCCCTTAACCCACCATTCACTCTCGCCTTTACCAAGGACTTTTTCCAGCCTGTGCCGGATAAAGATGTGAAGCCTTTCTTCAGTTGCCATCACTTCTTTGAATAGCTCCACATAGGGATTGGGAGGCCGGCGTACCTTAATCCATTCTTCGAGTTTGTCCAAGGCTTCGATTTTGGCCCTATAGGCAGATTGCAAATCAGAGTCATGTTTGAGCGCTTCTTCGTAGCTCTCCACTGCCTCCAAGTAGCGTCCTAGAGCGAACAAGGCGACTCCCCGGATATTCCAGCCGGTGGCATTGTTAGGACCAATGGCGAGTGCTTTGTCGCAGCTATCCACTGATTCCTGGTAGCGTTCCAGGTTGAGTAAGGCGACTCCCCGGTAATTCCAGGCGATGGCAGAGTTGGGGTCAACGGACAGTGCTTTGTCGAAGCTATTCACAGCCTCGTAATACCGTTTCAGGCCGAGTAAGGCGCCTGCCCGGCCCTTCCAGGCGGTGGCATCGTTGGGATCAATGGTAAGTCCTTTGTCGAAGCTATTCACAGCCTCGTCATAGCGTTCCAGTCTGGCTAAGGCAACACCACGTATACCCCAGGCGGTGGCATTTTTAGGATTAACGGCCAGTGCTTTGTCGCAACTATCCACAACCTCGTCATAGCGTTTCAGTTCGTTTAAGGCGGCAACCCGGCCACTCCAGATGTGGCATTGTTGGAGTCAATAGTCAGTGCCTTGTCGAAGTTATTCACAGCCTCGTCATAGCGTTTTAGCATGTTTAGTGCTGCACCACGGCTACCCCAGGTAGTAGCATTGTTCGGGTCAATGGCCAGTGCTTTATCGAAGCTATCCACAGCCTCGTTATAGCGTTTCAGTCTGAATAAGGCGTTACCACGGTTATACCAGATGGGGGCAAGTTTAGGGTCGAAAGCGATGGCCCTATCGTAGCTTTCCACTGCCTCCTGGTAGCGTCCTAGAGCGAATAAGGCGGCACCCCGGTTACTCCTTGCAGTAGGATCCTTCTGGTCGATAGCGATTGCCTTATTGAAGCTGGCCAGTGCATCCTGGTAATTGCCCTCGCCTAACAACCGATTCCCCTGTTCTAAAAGCCTCTTTGCTTCATCCTCAGCCATGTCACCCTCCCGTAGTTGCCTGATTTGTCACGTTTAATATACCCCAGCCCGATGAATTGAGCAATCACATGTGTATAAAGCAATACCCCC
>Ga0082335_1001156_pt1 | contig 59358 bp, 57 predicted proteins | sample Subgrocontami58m_FD_72375 | JGI IMG/M metagenome (GOLD analysis project Ga0082335, IMG submission 72375) | Subsurface groundwater microbial communities from S. Glens Falls, New York, USA - GMW37 contaminated, 5.8 m (SPADES assembly) (version 2) ... | reverse complement strand
CTGCGCCCTCCCTGACCTTCGTCAGCGACCCCGACACCGGCATCTACCGCGGCGGCGCGAACGAACTGCGCATCGCCACGGGCGGGGCCGCCCGCCTGACCGTGGACGCCAATGGAAAGGTCAGCATCGCGGCGCCCAGCTCTGGCGTGGCGCTGGAGGTGGCGGGCATGTCCAGGGTCAGCTCGGACGCAAATCATTATGCAGACATGTCGATTGACGCGAGCGGGAACCTCAAGATCGACCCCCATGTGTACCAGGGGGCAGGGGGAACCGTCCAAGTAGAGGGGAATGTGCGGGCGCGGTCTTCTGCCGGGAGTGCAGAAGTGGCCGTGGACGCCGCGGGTAACGCCAACGCCTCGCTGGTCCTGAGCCACGAGGGGACCGTCCGCTGGGCCATACAGTCGGTCCAGGGTAGCCCCTTATTAATAAGCCGCTTTAACGGCTCCGGCCAGCTAACGGGACGAGTGTTTAAGATCAGCAATGACAACGGCTACGTAGGCATAGGTTTGGGCGCGAATGACACGCCTGCGGAGATGCTGGAAGTGGCCGGTAACTTAAAAGTTAGCGGAAATATTTTGGGTGGGAGCGGCGGATTAGCCGTGAGCGGAGGACAAAAGTATTATCTGAATGGAGCAGCAAGCCTGCAATACATTACATATGATCCAAACAGCGGAACCATTAGGCTAAAAGGTGCGACTCTGGATGTAGGAGGCGGCTTTCAACAAGAGCCGACCGAAGAGTTGGGGCTGAGCATTGATCAAGATGGGAATCTACAGACAAATGGAAATGTTAACATCTTACGCGATGGCGTGCATGGAAGCCCCACACTCCTCTATTTGGGGAAACAAGGCTACCAAAGCACTGTTCCGGCCCGCACGAGCTACCTTTTTTGGCAAAATCGTTGGAATAGGGAGGGATATTTCTGGTCGGGCTGGAACACATTTCGCCATCCAGCAACTATTAAACGGACTGTTCCACCCGATCCTGCAGTTCCTTCCGTTGCCGCAGGCTATGGGTATTTCCCTTTTAGCAGGGTGTTGAAATAGCCCTTCCGTGTGCCAAGACAGGTCGAATTTCGTGCCTGGCGGAACCCACAAATTGGCCCGAATTCGAGTTTTTCAACAGCCTGTTAGAAGCTGGAGGAAAAATCACCTTATTGATGGAAGTGGAGAGATTGCATCGAGCAAGCATCTGGTAGGACCTACGGTTTATTTTCAAAAACCACAACACGTTGATTTGATGGATGGTAACCCCATTGTCCCGGACGGTTACGACAGCAATGATCGACCATTTGTTTGGTTGCCTCAGCAGAATCCGCCCGTAGAGCCGGACGGCGTCCTCTTAACGCAAGATATTGCTATGCAACCTTCAGCGGATGCCCAAGGAGATACTCCCGACGGACCGATTACTATTCACCTCGAGGATACGTCCCAATTTGCAGACAATGATGAGGTTTTCATCAGCGATAATGGGGGGCCTGGCGGCGCTCTTCGAGGAGATATAAATGAAATCTTAAGCATAGATAGCTCAACTCAAATGACTTTGAAGCGCGGCTCAAATGCGTTTACTGTTTCGGACGGAGGCAAGGTTCAGCTTATTCGTGAATTGGGCGGTCTTAAAGTACAAACAGGTGGTACGGGTTTGAGTGTCTATGTCACAAGGGACGGCGATGACTTAGTTTTCAAGGATAACAAGGGCAGCGCGATCACTCTGGATGATATTAGACAAGCACTTAACCTGTGAGGCTCCAGAAGTGCTTCATATATCAAGGAAAGCAGATATCCAATTTCTGCTGTTTACTTTCCTGCTTCTTGCCTCAACATGTATCTCCCTTTCACGTAGCGGATCGCCTACATCTAAAGCAGCACAGGAAGACTGGAAAAGTGCCGGTGGAGTGCCTGCAGGGGTCTTTGAATTTCCTCGCTCCATAAGCTGTCCTGACCAATTTCACTGCTGGGCAGTAGGTTGGAGGTTGGGTGAAACTAGTACAAATCCCAACTTGGAGTATGGTGCTAAATCAACAAATAATGGAGGTGAGATTTGGCAGAACATTATTATTCAAGATATGCCCAAGATCTCCGAAATAACCTTTCTTGATAAGGATTTTGGATTTTCAGGAAATAATGGCACTACAAATAATCCTGGCGGCATTCCAGGTCTTGCCCGCACAAAAGACGGAGGAAGAACTTGGGAAAGAATCAATGAGAGACCGATTTATTCGATTGTTATTGTAAACAGAACGACAGTTTTTTTTACATCTGGTGAGGGCACGTATAAAAGTTCAGATAGTGGCAATACCTGGGAGCTATGGAGTAACATATATCTCCCAAAGAATATACGTTTTCTTGACGAGAATATCGCTTGGGTCATCCAAGGGCAAAGCGGTTCAAACTATGCTTCCTTCACAATAGATGGTGGTAGAAACTGGACTGAAGTATTTCCTGCAGGCGATAAGCCAGCAAATATAACCTCGGTATATTTCATCGATTCTCAGAATGGTTGGGTGAGTGGACGTGTTAAGGATCAAAGTGGAACAATCGTTGCTCGTACGCGAGACGCGGGCCAAAGTTGGCAAGTTTTTCCGATACCTAATAGCGCTGAGTTTTTATCTCCTATTGGGAGCCTCCGTTTTCTTACGCTAACTGAAGGTTGGGGAACTTCAGGCCCAAATATTGTCCGGACCTTCGACGGAGGTGTAACTTGGAGTATTGATTTCCATAATCAAATCGCTCCGATCAGTATCGTTGACATCTTTGACGCTGCACATGGCTGGGCAGTTGCTTCTGGTGGTTCAATCCTGAGGTAGGCGCCGGGTCTCGCACTCACCCCCACGGCAACGGCCACACCGGTGCCGGGCACTACGCCCACCGCCACACGCACACCTTTCACGCCGCCCATCCCCACAGCCACTGTTGCCCCATCATCCTGCGCCTGGACGGGGCAGTGGGACACTGTCGCGGGCGGGGGGCGCTTCGCGATGTCCCTGAGCCAGAGCGGGAGCAGCGTGGTCGGGACCTACGGCACCGAGCCCCGGCAGATCCAGGGCACGGTCGCAGGCAATGTGCTCTCCGGCCGCTGGGCCGGGCCGCCCACCTACCAGGAGCCTCAGAATGCCGGCCGCTTCGTCTTTGTCATCGCTTCCGATTGCAACTCCTTCACCGGCTCCTGGGGCTTCAACCAGAGCGCCACTGACGGCGGCGTCTGGTCGGGTACCCGGGTTACCGCCTCCGCAGACCGCGCCCAACTGGTGACCCGACTCTATCGGGAGCTGCTGTGCCGCGACCCGGACCCGGAGGGCCTGGGCACCTGGGCGGGCTCCAGCGCCACCGAGGCGCAACTGCGGACAGCCATCAGCGGCTCCGCGGAGGGACAGCAGGCCGCGGTGGTGCGCTCCCTCTACCTCGCCACCTTCGGACGTGACCCAGTGCCCCGGGACTGCGGCGGCATGCGGGGATGGGTGGACTCCGGCCTGAGCGTGGGCGAGATACGGGCCGGGCTGGAGGGCTCGGCGGAGGGCGGGCGGGTGCGCGCGGTGCGGGACCTCTACATCGAGCTGCTGGGGCGCGACCCTCTGGGGCCGGACAACTCGGGCTTGCGCGGCTGGGTCGAGGGCGGACTGAGCCTGGACGCGATTCGCCAGGGGCTGACGGCCAGCGCCGAGTACCGGCGGCGCCATCCGGGGTAGCGCATCCTTCTGGCATTTTGGTAGTATATCAATTTGCGTCTGCTAACTTCAGTCTCCCGCTCATCTCTTGCCAGAGCTCATCGAGTCTGAGACTCTCAGAGTCGAACGACCTGTATGGCCTGAGCCTGTCGAAGGAGAGCGCTCATGGTTCGACAAGCTCACCGCGAGCGATGAATCTGAAACTGATACACTACCCGCATTTTCCCTTGACAGCCCCTTGCCTCGCGGCTACTATGATCGCGCGAAGCTCTCTCTCAGTGGAGGGCTTTTCCGTCCCCGATCTCTGCCAATGCGAGCGCGGCTCGCGGCTGCGGGTGATGCTGGGTGCGGGTACCGGAGGAGACAGTCGCCGGCGTTCCGTGAAGAGGGTGAGGCTATGTCAACCCAGTACGAGAAGGAAATCGAGGAGCTCCTCAAGAAGCTCGGCGACATCGGCCCGAAGGAAAGCTGGCTCCAGAAGGCCCAGCGGGTCGCCACTGCCAAGTGGAACGGGTTCTGGCGCGGTGTGAAAGACCTGCCCTACACCCTCCCCGCTGACCAGCTCATGCTCTCGGCCATCTTCCTCATTGTTGCTTCGTATTTCCTGAGGTTTGCCTTCCGTCCCCTGGCATTGATCGTGGGCGCGGCGGGCGTGGTCATGTTCTTCGCCGCGTTCGTCATGTCTTTCCGGTACTTCTTCGGAACCGGCAACGGAGACCTCCGCTGGCGCGGGCAGGTCGTCGATATGCGTCACTCGCAATTGAGTCCCTTCTTACGGCTGAAAAACTGGCTCAAAAGGCGCCTGCAGGGTCTCTAAGCAGGACACGCTGCGTTTTCGGGAGGAAGGGTCAACGCCCTTCCTTTTTTGTGAACCCGCGGCTGGCCTTGTTGCTGAGAACACGCAATGCTACACTGAAGATAGCAACGCTACTTGTCCTGGGATACTGAGGTGGTTGGTCTATGCTGGATAATGAATACCCTGTTGACCTCTCCGAGATAAAGCACGTCATTGAAACCGCGGACGTGATGTTAATCCGCTTTCCTATCTTCGACAAACGCCTGCTCTTTGACGCTCGGTATGATGACGCCGAAGGACCCCTGCTCAAGCTTGTTCCCCGAGCAGGCTCAGCAGCCGAGCGCTTTCAGAGTCTCAAGAAGCTGCGCCCTCGCTTCCCGCTCCCCAAGAACATCATCTCCTTCACCTGGCCAAGGCACATCAACAGCCTGGAAGTCGACGGAGTTTGGCAGGCCATCCGTGACCGGGTGTACCGCAGCGGGTTTGCTGAGGCCGGAGAAGATTGCCAGCAGACCTTTGACACGCTGTTGCAAGAAGAGCAGCACCTGATCGTGTCCGCTATCACGGGCGAAGGGTTTGAAACGCTGTGGCAGCGCAATGGGGGCAAGCCGTCGGCATAGCCTCTCCTCATCATACTAAACACCCGCAATGAACATAGGGTGATGAAGACCACCCTAAAATGTGCTGTGGTATCATGGCCGCATGGTAACCCTGCGTATGGTGCAAGAGGCCAGAGGAAGACTGGGAACCCTGGTTCGCCATACGCCCCTCTTCGCTTCAGATACCTTCACCCACCTCGCCGGCAGCCAGGTCTTCCTCAAAGCGGAGAATCTGCAACGGACCGGTTCCTTCAAGCTGCGGGGCGCCCTCAATAAACTCTCCCAACTGACCCCTGAGCAGCGGCGCAGAGGCGTTATTGCGGCCAGCGCGGGAAACCACGCACAAGGTGTCGCACTGGCCGCGGCCCATCTCGGCGTTTCAGCTACGGTAGTGATGCCTGTAAACGCGTCTCTTGCAAAACTGGAGGCGACAGTGGGGTATGGCGCAACAGTCATTCAGCACGGAGCCAGCTTTGACGATGCCCGCGCGTACGCTGAATCCTTCGCTGCGGAGCAGGGTCTTACCGTAATCCCCACCTTTGATGACGAGGCAATCATTGCCGGTCAGGGCACCGTGGGCCTTGAACTATTTGAGGACCTGCCGGAAGCAGAGCTGGTAATTGTCCCTGTGGGTGGGGGCGGCCTTCTGGCGGGAATAGCCACGGCTTTACGGGCGCTGCAACCCACCATCACCATCATCGGAGTGCAATCGTCTGCTGCGCCGGCAATGGCCCAGTCGTATCGCTCAGGACGCCGCATGACCGTCTCACCAAAGCCGACCATCGCAGACGGAATCGCTATTGGCCAGCCGGGAAGGCTGCCCCTTGCCGTTATCCGAAGGTTGGTTGACGATGTGGTGACCGTGGATGACGAGGACATCAGTCATGCCATCATGCTGCTCCTTGAACGGAGCAAACTGCTGGTGGAAGCGGCGGGAGCGGCGAGCGTTGCCGCGCTCCTGGCAGGCAGCGTCAAGACCAACGGCAAAACAACGGTCGCCATGCTCAGCGGCGGCAACCTGGACGTGATGCTGCTGGCCCGCATTGTGGAGCACGGACTGACCTCGGCGGGCCGTTATTTCGCCATGCGCGTCACCGTGCCGGACAAGCCGGGCCAACTGGCGCAAATCCTGACCCTTCTCGCATCCCAAAAGGTGAATGTATTGGATGTTCAACATCATCGCTCCGGGTTCCCTATTCCCATGGGTGATGTAGAGATAGACCTGACGCTGGAAGTTCAGAACCGGAAACACGGTGAAGACGTACGTGCGCTGCTGAGGGCTCGCGGCTACCAGGAAGGAGTTGTCTCCACCAGACGGCAGCAACATGCAAAACCAGAGGGTGCTGTGCTCCCACAGGTCATGGTCTATAACTTCACCCACACAGAAAACGGCAGCAGGAGCTGAGAACACCGGGCAATGGAGATATTCTTCGACCGTGGCATCAACCTTCCCTCACTGGACCTTTGGATGGACTCGCTCCGCGTGCGTCCTGGATGCTGGGTCTCCCATGGGCACACAGATCACATCGCAGCCCATAGCCGCTTCCTCTCCACGGGGCCAACCGCGGACTTTCTCCGCATGCGCCATCCCAAGAGCAGTCCAACCGTCATCGCTTACGACGAGCCCATCCCTGGCGCCGGGTTCACGGTAACGCTGTACCCTGCCGGCCACTGCCTGGGCGCCGCTCAACTGCTTGTGGAGATGGCTGGAACCGGGCGGCGCATCGTATACACCGGCGACCTTAAGCTTCGGTCAAACCCCACCAGCCCGTCAGCCCCCATTGTCCCATGCGATACACTCATTATTGAATCGACCTTTGGGCATCCTCACTACGTGTTTCCGCCTCAGGAAGAAGTGCTCGATGTGCTCGTGAAGTTCATTGACGGCTGCTTTCATCGAGATGAAACCCCTGTGATTCTGGCGTATGCCCTGGGGAAAAGTCAGGAGATCCTCTACCACCTCTTGGAACGCGGCTATCGCGTGCGCTACGAACAGAAGATCGGCGAAATAGTCCGGCTTTACCAGCAATGGGGCGTGACATTCTCCGGCGACCACGATCTTGTGGGAGCAGGGGACACGGAACGTACGGTGGTCATCATGCCCCCAGGAAACCGCCGTTCCGCGCTCTACCAGAGCATCTCACGCCCCAGAACCGCGCTGTTGACCGGCTGGGCGTTGGACGAGGGAGCGCAGCGCCGCTTTGGCGCAGATATCAGTCTCCCCTTTAGTGACCATGCCGACTATACTGAGTTGCAGCAGTATGTCGTGGAATCCGGCGCAACGCAGGTCTACACGGTCAATGGCCTGCCGCACCTCGCCAAGCATTTGACGGAGATGGGGATAGCCGCGCAGCACCTGGATGGGAAGGCAATACGCACTCCCATACAGCTTGCCCTGCCTTTTTAGAGTGCTAGTTACTGGGGCATCAGACCCCTAAACAGGTGGCAACGGGGGAACTTACCCATTTCAGCCCATTCCAGCCTTGACACCCATATATCGCGATGCTAGAATTCCCTAGTTATTGTGAATTTCCTCATTAAGTGAGGATAAACGATCAGAGCTATGGATAGTGACGGTATTACAGTGCGGGATGCTTATCCTGCAGTGGAATATAAAAGCAAAAGTAGGAAAGGAGCTAACTCTTTGAAAGGTCCCGGAATTGTGAGAAGTTCTCTACTCATTTTGGGTAGTATTGTAGCGTTATCGATAGCCTGCTCCCAAAGCGCGCCAACCCCGGCTACGCCAACAGGAGGCGGAGCGCAGGCAACTGCAACACGACCAGCAGCCGCCAGCGGTGGTCAGGCCACTGCGCCTGCCGGCCAAACCACCGCGCCTGCCGGCGGTGCAAACGCCGATGCCGGCAAAGCGCTCATGACGAGCAAGGGGTGTATTGCCTGCCATACCATCGCGGGAGTCCCTGGAGCAGTGGGCACCATTGGCCCAGCTCTGAGCGATATGGGTGACCCCGCCAAGCATCCCAAAATGGCCGGCGGCACTCTGGACAATAACGTTGATAACATGAAGAAGTGGCTCAAAGACCCGCCAACGGTAAAGCCCGGCACCGTGATGCCCAACCTAAACTTGAGTCAACCTGAAATCGATAACCTCGTTGCCTACCTGCAGACCTTAAAGTAAGCTGTGTCCAGAACTATCCAGTAGAGAGGAATGCTTATGGCGAACCAAGTTGGCAAACGATACATGTGCACAGTATGCGGATCTGAGTTTATTGTGACCAAAGCGGGCGCGGGTATGATTACCTGCTGTAACCAGCCCATGCAGTTGAAATAATCGCATAACCGTTACTGCAACAGAACAAACGCTCAAGTCCGCAGGAGGAGACATCCGTGGCGAATCAGTTGGGACGCAGGTACGCCTGCGAGAAATGTGGCACTGAAACATTGTGCACCAAGGCAGGGACGGGCGAAATCATATGTGACGGCGCTCCCATGCAGTTGCAGGTCCCGAAAGCCCTCCCATCATCCGACTAATCAAGACGAGATCAAGAAAAATCCCCTGAAGACCCGGGGATTTTTCTTGATCTCGTGAAGGCGTTTTGAATCTTCTGTTATGCTCTCAGGATGGCGGAGGCGGAGCGAGAAACCTTGCTTTTCCCCGGCATCTTACCAGACCCGCCCATAAAGCGGACGATGCTGGCAATTTTGCAACTCTCCTCCAACAGTGACGTCCAGCGATGCGCCTCGTCCAACAGCTGCCCTCTGGCAAACGTCCCGTGCCCGCGCACTATGACCACCTTATGGGTCTCAAGGCTGGCAACAACCTCCTCCAGCACGTCACGCACACGGGCAATCACTTCGGTGCCGATTATCGGAACCTGCTCCAGGAGATCCCTTCCCTCAGCGTCGATAGGCACTAGCTCGTCGACGAGAAAAGAGAGGGCAAGGGCATACGGCGGGTGAGCATGGAGCACGGCGTGGGCCTGCGTGCTCTGATAGATGGCGCGGTGCACCGCAAGCTCAGACGACGCGGTTGGGGTAGCCCTATCGTTCCGTTCAATGCCAGTCTCAATGAGGTCCAGCTCCGTGAGGTGTCCCAACTTTGCGCCCCGGCGCGTGATGAGCAACCGGTCCCCAAAGCGCATACTCATATTCCCACCATGAGAAGAGACCAACCCCCTGGTAAAGAGGTCTCTACCCACTTCCTGAAACTCGGCAATAAACATTAGACGCAACCCTTCTTATCACGGCGACTTACTTCCGCAGTTCATTCGTCGCACGTTCGGGTTTATTCAAACACACCCGTCTCCACAGGTCAAATCGTGCGGGGTGCCGGAGAGCAGTGATGTATAATCTTGCTGGAAACTGAGGAACAATTCAACTGATGACCCAACAGAGCCATGACCCATACGCTGCCATTGCACACCTGTATGCTTTGGAATTTGAGCGTGAGGAACTGGATGATATCCAGCTCTTCTTAAACCTCGCCCACATGACCGGCGGCCCCATCTTAGAAGCAGGCGCCGGGACCGGCAGGGTGGCTCATGCCCTTGCCCGCAAGGGATATGCGGTGACCGGCCTAGACGCCTCTGCCGCGATGCTCGCGCAGGCCAGAAAGCGGCGCGCCGGCCGCTCTGCGGGCAGTCTTCGCTGGCTTCAGGCAGACATGCTTTCTTTTGACCTTCAGGAGAGGTTTGCGTTAGCCATCGTCCCTGACAATACCTTTGCACACTTCCACACCCAGGATGCTCAACTAAGCGCCCTTATAACGTTGGGGCGCCATCTTGCCCCGGGCGCGACGCTGGCTATCGTGCTACAAAACCCCTACTCTCTGGTAATCGACCCTCCCCAGAATGAGGTTGTCTGGATATGGGAGCGCCAGGGACCTGAGAAAGGCCAGACTGCCACCAAGTTTGCCGCCATGGAAGTTGAGCTGGCCGAGCAGCTCCTCCATGTGCGCCTGTGGTATGACGTCCTCTCACAAGAGGGCTCAGTGCGCCGCGCGGCCACGCAGCTCGCATATCGGTGGTTCTACCCACCGGAGCTCGAGATGCTCTTTGGCCGTGCAGGGTATGAAGTCGAAGGGTATTACGGCACGTATGATTTGCAGCCTTATCATGCCGAAAGCCCGCTCCTGATAGCGCTGGCAAAGAAAATCCGCCAGCCCCGTGACGTTTCGCAACATATGGTGTTCTAATAAGCAAGATGACAGTATTTAGGGTAGTGAGGTAAGAAATTTGGAATTTCCGACCTCTGCGGTAAGGAACACACTTCGGGTAGCCTACGAAATCGTGAAGCGTGCGCCCGCCAACTGCCCCAGCAAAGCAGCGGCAGTTGGAGCGTCAGTGCTCATGGTCGTAGCCTCGGCCGTCATGGCCAGACTGGCCGTCACCAACGTGAACGATGTGGTCAACATCCACAGCGCGGACGTCTGCGGAGAGTGCAGCATTAGGAACCGCTGCAAGTTCAGTCAGGCAAAATAATCTAGCGGACGAGTTTTCGAAGAGAATCCAGGGTAGATGCGTATAGCACTTGATGCTATGGGGGGCGATTTCGCCCCCCACGTTGTTTTAGAAGGGGGTTTGCTCGCCGCTCGCGAGTACGATATTCCCCTGACATTGGTAGGCCCCCGCCATGTGATAGAACCATTCATAGCCGCCTCAGGGGCGCAGCACGGCTCTCTTGAGGTCTGTCACGCTCCGGAAGTGGTCACCATGGATGAGCATCCCTCCGCCGCCGTCCGGCAGAAACCACTGTCATCCATTGCAGTTGGCCTTGACTTAGTGAAAAACGGGCAGGCCGATGCCTTTGTCTCCGCGGGCAATACAGGAGCCGTCATGGCCAGCGCTCTACTGCGTTTAGGGAGACTCCCTGGAATCGAACGGCCTGCCCTCGGCGCAATGCTCCCCACAACCTCTGGGCGCTGTTTGCTCTTGGATGTGGGCGCCAATGCTGATTGCAAGCCCGGCTATCTCCTTCAGTTCGCCCACATGGGTGTTGCGTACATGCGGGCAATGGGCATCAGCGATCCGCGGGTGGGCTTGCTGAATATTGGAGAGGAGGAGACCAAAGGCAATCAACTCAGCCAGGAAGCCCATCAGTTACTGGCAAAAAGCGGACTGCATTTTCTCGGAAATGTGGAAGGCAAAGACCTGACCCGCGGCGCAGCAGATGTTGTAGTCACAGACGGGTTCACCGGCAACGTGATTATCAAGACTGCGGAGGGCCTTGGAGAGATGGTTGTCCACCAGATTCGGGAGGTCCTGACCTCCAAGCTCCAATATAAACTCGCGGCCGCCCTGCTTCTACCCGCCATCAAAGAGCTGGCTCGGCGCTTTGACTACTCTGAATCCGGGGGGGTCCCCTTGCTCGGCGTCAACGGCGTGGTCGTGATCGGTCACGGGCGCAGCAACGCGCGCGCCATTCAGCAAGCGGTCCTGGTTGCGAGCCGCGCTGTCGATGGCAACGTGGTGCAGGCCATCTCCAACATAGCTCGGTAGAAAACACCCTCCTTCAAAGAGTACGGCCAACCAGCAACTCCTTGCTCCGGATGAGACGATAGCGCTGCTGTCCATCTTATGGCGTGCGTCCTCAAGAGTATGCCGCTATCATGGTAAACTAGAAAAAAGTCGAAGGTTAGTGCCGTCCGATGCAAGACCAACAGCAGCTCATGAAAGCTTTCGTGGAAGCGGTGGACAACAATGAAGCGGTTGCCCTGGTGACCGTTGTGGCAAGCCACGGCGCGGACGTGCCCGCGCTTGGCGCCAAAATGGTGGTCTGGCAAGACGGCCGGACGATGGGCAGCTTCGGCTCCGGGTACGACAGGTTGGTGCTGGAAGATGCGCGGCGCTCGCTGAGCACCGGAGCTTCTCAGTCCTTCATCTATCCAAAGGTTACGGCCCAAACACGCCAGGCAGAGCTAGCAGCGACCCTCGAGGTGTATGCAGAGGTGGTTCAGCCTCCCACGCTCCTGGTGGTTGGCGGCGGGCATGTGGGCGGATTCGTCGCTCGGCTGGGGAAAATGGTGGGCTTCCAGGTGGTCGTGCTGGATGACCGGCCGGACTTCGCCAACGCCGAGCGCTTTCCTGACGCCGACAAGATCATCTGCGAAGACTACGCAACTGCGCTCAGCGAACTCTCCATCAGTGAGACCACGTATATCGTCGTCGTCACGCGCGGCCATAAGCACGACGAGGTCTCTGTGCGCGCAGTGCTCGATTCTCCGGCTGCCTACATCGGCATGATCGGCAGCAAACGGCGAGCAGGCGCGGTGCTCAAACTCATCCGGGATACAGGTATGCCCAGAGAACTGCTGGAGCGGGTGCGCACCCCCATTGGGCTGGACATCCACGCCGAGACGCCCGAAGAGATCGCCGTTTCGATTATCGCTGAGATCATAATGACTCATCGCGGAGGCACCGGCCTTCCCATGTCAAAGGTGGAAAAGGTCAGCTTTCTGGACGACTGACCTCGTCCCATCCATCCGTCCATGCATTTGCCATTCCTCCCGGCCTCGTCTGGTCAGGGGCAACCTACGGATACATCAGTTCATGGTACAATGAACTACTGACTTTCTTCCGAGGCTCCTGTGATCCAGGCCCATCATCTCACCAAGCAGTTCGCTGCCACTGTCGCAGTTCGGGATGTCACATTAAGCGTCGCTAGGGGAGAGGTCCTTGCGCTATTGGGACCCAATGGCGCAGGGAAGACCACCTCCGTCCGCATGCTGTCCTCTCTGCTTGTCCCAACGTCAGGGACGGCAACTGTGGCCGGTTTTGATACCGTTGAGGAGGCCGCTCAGGTCCGGCAGCACATCGGCCTCCTCACCGAACTGCCCGGCCTCTACAACCGGATGAACGCCGTCAACTATCTGAATTTCTTTGGCGAGATGTATGGGATGACGCCACGTCTGCGCGCCGACCGCGCGGTGCATCTGCTCACCTACTTCGGGCTTTGGGACGCACGGCTGCGCCCTATCGGCACCTACAGCAAGGGCATGCGGCAAAAGGTCGCCTTGGCCCGCGCTTTGTACCACGATCCTGACGTCATCCTGTTGGATGAACCCACTTCAGCAATGGACCCGGCCAGCGCCAAGTCTGTTCGAGACTACATTTCCGGACTGAAGCAGGCAGGAAAGACCATCCTCATCTGTACGCACAATCTCGCCGAAGCGGAGACCCTTGCCGATTCAATCGCAATCATCAAACAGGGACGTATCATTGCGCAGGGCACCAGCGCAGAGTTGAAACAGCGCTGGCTGGGTCACCCCATGTACGAAGTGCGCCTGCAGCATCCCGTTGATCCGTCGCTCTTCTCGGTCAACGGGATGCTCAAGGTGGAGTCCTGGGACACCACCTGGCTGCGCTATCGCACACAGCAGCCGGAGCAGGCGAACCCGGCTCTGGTCCAACACCTTGTTGCAGGCGGCGCGGGAGTGGTCAGCGTGAGCCAGGTGGCGCAGAGCCTGGAAGCTGTGTACCTCCAGCTTGTGGAGGACGAAACCCTGTGACCTTCGCGCGCGCTGGCGTGGTTGCACGGAGGGAGGTCAGGGAGACCTTCACCGACTGGCGTATCCTGCTTCCCATGTTCATCCTTGCGTTCCTGTTCCCCATTGTCCTGGTATCCGGCACGAGCTATGGTCTGCCCTATATGAACCGGATTGACCCTCTTTTGGCCGCCGAGAAGGCATCGCTCTTTGGGGCGACGATGGCCGCGTTTTTTCCCATCTCCTTCAGCCTCATCATCGCCTTGGAGAGCTTTTCCGGCGAGAAGGAGCGCAACACCCTTGAAGCGCTCCTGGCAACACCCGTATCTGACGTTGAGCTGTTCCTTGGCAAGTTTATGGCCGTTCTGGCCCCCCCGACCATCCTTAGCATCATCGGACTGGTGGTCTATACGGTCGGCATGCATCTTTCTCTGGACATCCCTGTTTACCCTGATTTCTTATTGTTGGCGCTCATCCTGGCGGTGGTTGAAGCGCTGGTCATGGTATCTGCCGCGGTGGTGGTCTCCAGCCAGACCGGAAGCGTCAAGGCAGCTAACCTAATGGCAAGCTTTATCATTCTCCCCGTGGCTTTGGTGGTCCAGGGAGAGATCATGCTCCTTATCCTGGGATACGGCCACATTCTCTGGCTCATCGTCATTGAATTCATCCTCATCGCCATCGTGCTGATGCGAATGGGCATTCAACTGTTCAACAGAGAGGATATCCTCATACGGGAAGGGGACAACCTCAACCTGCGCAGTGTCGTCCAGCAGGTGGCGCGCTTATGGCGGCGCACTCCTGGCACCGCGTTTCTGGCCGAGGCAAGCGAATCATTCAGCCTGCTTCGACTCTACACCACCGACATTCCACAGATTCTGGGGTCCTACAAAGGCCCACTCGCTCTGGTGGCTTGTATGTTTGTTGGCGGCGGGCTTGTGGGTTATTTCTTCGCGTTGGGACACCCCCTGGACATCGCTGCCGTCAATCTGCCGCCGGTGATGGAGCAGAGATTCATTGACGAGGTTGGCAACTCTATCTCCGTAACCGGCATCTTCTTCCACAACCTGCGCACCCTCATCATGGCCGGACTCCTCTCCATCATTAGTTTTGGCGTGATCGGCCTCATGTTCGTCATCCTTACTTCCGGGGCAATCGGTTTTCTGGCGGGGGAAGCCTCCACCGGTGGCCTCGATATCACATCGTTTTTGGTTGCGTTCATCCTGCCGCACGGCGTGCTTGAGATCCCGGCGCTGATCATAGCCGGGGCGCTCAACCTCTGGCTGGGTATGAACCTGATGACCGTGCAACGCGGCCAGACCTTGGGGGAAGGGCTTCTGCTCGCCCTGGTTAATTGGGTCAAAGGTGCGGCCCTCTTCATCCCACTGCTGTTCCTAGCGGCAGTGGTAGAAGTTAAGATCACCCCACAGATCGTGCTGGCCATCTACGGAGGATAAGCTTATGCAACCCAGCAGCGGCCTCATGAGTGTTGAAGAAGCACAGCAGCGCATCTTATCCCAAGTGCGAATACTGGAGGCCGAGGAGCGTCCTCTCCTGGAGGCCCTGGGCCAGACTCTGGCGGAGGACATTTACGCCGGCTTTAACATTCCTCCCATGGATAACTCGGCCATGGACGGCTATGCGGTCCGCGCTGAGGATATTTCCACGGCCAGTGAAGCGCGCCCGGCGCCTCTGCGGATCATTGGGCTGGTTGCGGCAGGCTATACCACCCAAACACGGGTCGTGTCGGGCACCGCAGTACGGATCATGACCGGCGCGCCCATTCCTCCCGGCGCAGATACCGTGGTTCCCTTCGAAGAAACCGATGAATTGGAACAGCGGCAAAGAGGCGCCCTATCATCGGGCCTTACCGATATCGCAATCAGGACGGCTGCGCCCAGGGGGAGCAGCGTGCGGCCATTGGGAGAAGATGTGAGGCAGGGCGCACTCATCCTCTCTCAGGGGACACTGCTGCGGGCGGCCCACATAGGGGTGCTGGCCAGCCTTGGCCGCAGCACGGTGCGGGTCATCCGACGTCCCACCGTGGCCATACTCGCCACCGGCGATGAGCTAAGGGAACCGGGCGAAACCCTGGGGCCTGGCCAGATCTACAACAGCAACTCCTACAGCACCGCAGCGCTGGTCATCTCCTGCGGCGCTATGCCAAAAGTGTTGCCGATTGCTCGTGACACCGTCTCAGACTTGACCAGCAAAATCCGGGAGGGGATGGAAACCGACCTCTTTATCACGTCGGCCGGAGTTTCCACCGGCGAGTACGATCTCGTAAAAGACGTGCTGACCCAGCAGGGCAGCATGGACTTCTGGCGTGTGCGCATGCGGCCGGGCAAACCTCTCGCCTTTGGTCTTCTGCGACGAGACGATGGGACGCTGCTGCCACACATCGGTTTGCCCGGCAATCCGGTCAGTTCCATGATTGCCTTCGACCAGTTTGCGCGACCAGCTATACTGATGATGATGGGAAAACCACTCGCCTCTCGACCTATGGTCAACGCCGTGCTGGAGGAACCCGTTGAGAATCCAGACCAGCGGCGTTTTTACGCTCGCGCCGTCCTGCGCAAAGACGGAGACAACTACTATGTCCGTCTTACCGGGTCACAGGGTTCCAATCTCCTTACCTCGATGGCTCTTGCAAACTGCCTCATTGTGGTGCCTGAACAGGTGACGCAGGTGAACCCAGGGGAACGGGTCGATGTACAGATTCTTGAGGGATATGAGGACCTTTTCTCATGATGTACGAGGCCTCCGAGTTCGTGTTCCAATGCGGGCAGGATATAGCTCGCTCCCGCAGGGTGCTCATTAAGCCCAGCGCGGGCTTCGCTCTGCCCTACCCCGTCACAACAAGCCGGGAGACGCTGGGAGCAATCATCCGGGGAATTCGCCGCGTCAGCGAAGCGGACATCCTACTATTAGAAGGGCCCGAATCCGGCGAACATGTGCGCACCATCTATCGCATGCTGGGCTATGACTTCCCGCGGGTGTTGGGACTGGACGTTCGAGATTGCACCCTGGTAGAGGTAGAAAACCCGCTTCCGAAGCCGTTTGCCCTGCCAAGTTACTTTGTGCCCAATGTCGTATTGTCCTGTGATTACCTTATCTCTGTCACACCCTTTCGCGTGTTTCGCGACCAGGGATGGTTGACCATCGCGAACCTTCTTGGCCTGCTCCCCCAGGCAAAGTACGGAGACATCATAGGCAGACAAAGGGGAGGCCTGACCCGCAGCAACCTCAATGCGGTGATCGCAGACCTTTACTTTACGGTTCCCTTTGATCAGGGCATCATTGACGCCCGTATCAAGTTCACCTGTGAGGACGATCTTACCGAAGGCGCCGTAGAAGAGTTCGGCAAGATCTTTGCTGGTGATCCGCTGTCAACTGATTGTGAGGCCGCTGGTAGGACGGATGTCCAAACACCGTACCTCCACCTTATTACCTCCGCGAAAGCCGAATTTGAAGCCCATTCCACTCATAAATAACCAATAAGGAGCACATACATGAACCGCGATCTCTCTAATACAACCGCGGGTACGGAACGTGAGCAGGAACTTCTCGATAAGCTCTACAGGATAGATCCAACGGCTTTCGAGAAACAGGGCCGCTCTTTTCTGTTCGTGCTCCAACAGCGCATGAGCGCGGAATCGCTTGAGAAGTTGGGCGAGGAGGATGAGAAGCAAGTACCCGTCGAAGACGCGAAGTCAGGCCGTGTGCGGTTCCGTCGACAGAAAGCGGACGCAAGCAATGACCCGATAGCGCTCATCCAGGACTACTGTTCCAAGACCCCTGCTTACAACGATTCCAGGCTTCCCCTGAAAGAGATCCTTTTCCGTATCCTCTTGGCAGGCGGCAACCAGCCGAAGTCGCTTGCGCAGGTGTATCAAGAGGTAAGAGCATGGGTATCAATAAGCGATACACGGGTGATCACGCCGGAAGGTTTGTCTCGGATCATGGAGCACGATGACTACTATGGATTCTCCAGGGTAGCCGGTGCGTAACTGTTCTTTTGACCGTTATCTACCCGCGAGACTGACCTGTGACACGTAGCTGTCGAAGTCCCATCCGCTCCCGCCGACCTGGATCGAGAGAATCCGCAGGGGTTGGGGCACGAGCGTCATGAGGTTGAGGGGCGCTTCAAAGTGTGCCCATTCCCCTTGCGCGGTGGACACTCCGCTGTCTGTGCGGTTATTTGCCGCGTTCTGAATGTAGAAGCCGTATCGCAGGTTGCGGATGGAATCCGCGGCCTCATAGGTGATCTGAACCCACGTGGGGTATTCTGAGCCAAAATACCCGCCGCCTGACTGTGTTTGTAGCTCGAGGCGAAGATCGAGAGAGAGCCGAAGGTCAGAGAAGTCCGTAACGTCTCGGTTTATCTCCTGATAGAGGTACACCTCGTAGTGAGTATTGCTGCTTCCTGCCCGTGAGAAGTGAACCGCAGGTCTGCCATCACGAGCCGCCAACTCATACTGTCCTAAGACATCAGCCCCTTCTTTGAAACCGATGGCGCTGGCGGGATACCAGCCATCCAATCCCTGCGTGAAGCTCGCATTCTTGACCAACTCGTCAAAGCCTACCAGCGGCCCGCGGATGCCCTCCTGGCCAATGGTCATTCGCTGGCCCGGCTGCAGCACAAATGACCCGCCATCCCCTTGGAGCTGCGCCCGCCCGCGCTCCGCCACCCTGAGCTGCGAACGCTCGGGCAAGACCGTAATGGCGTAGCTCCCTTCCTGCAAAGCAAACGTGCCATCTTTGGTGGTCACGACCACGGACTTCTCGCTCTTGCGCGCGGGCGCCACCCCAAGATGCACGCGGCCTTTTGTCACCTTCACCTCGAGGTACTCTCTGCGAGGGGCAAAGCGGCTGGCTTCCTCGCGGACAATCCCCACCTCTGAATCAGGAGAAACCACCAGGGTGCTGTAGTCAAAGAACGTGACGAATGCCTGTGATGAGCTGTCCGTACGGATGTGATCCCCCGGCCCCACTCGAGTGTCAGTCGACGCGCTGACCCAGCCCTGCTGCCGCTCTCCCTTCACCAGGACGGTGCCGCGGACGACAACCACCGACCCATCCTGCGGATCGAGCGCGGTTTCCCAGTACTTCAGCAGGAAGAACCCGGCAACGGCGGCGCAGCACACGAAAACTGCAAAACAACTCCAGAAAACCAGCCATGCCAGACGCTCAAGGCGCGCGCGCGAGGCGACAGGAAGCATGGTTGCCTCCTCTGCATCAGGCGCAGCCGTAACGGCAATGCGATCTTTGACGTCCATCAAGTCTCTATATGAGATCTACTTCTGGCGCATAAGTGCCTTCGACAGGCTCAGGCAACGCTGTGCTTAACTTTTTATCCCGGCTCTGCGCCCACCTAGCCTTCTGCTCCGAGCGCACGCTGGGATCGACGGGCTGGAACCGGCTCAGAAACTCTTCTCTGAACCTGGCGAATGTCCCCAATTCGATTGCAGCACGCATATCGTCCATCAATCGGACCATGAAACGCAAGTTGTGGAGAGTGGCAAGCTGGAACGCCAGGAGTTCCTTTGCCAGGAAAAGGTGGTGCAGGTAGGCCGCAGAAAAACGTGTGCAGGCCACACAATCACATCCGTCCAGCGCCGGGGCCTCCTGGTCAACATAACGAGCATTACGGATGTTCAGCCTGCCCTCCGGGGTCAACAGTGCGCCGTTGCGGGCGATGCGGGTCGGGAAGGAGCAATCGAACATGTCGATGCCGCGGGCGACTCCCTCCACCAAATCCTCGGGCGAGCCGACGCCCATGAGGTAGCGCGGCCTGTCCGCGGGAAGCTCCGGCACCGTCGCCTCAACGGCATCCCACATCTCTTGCTTCGATTCCCCCAGGCTGAGCCCGCCGATAGCATAGCCGGGGAAATCCATCGCCACAAGCTCACGGGCCGACCACCTTCGCAGGTCAGCGAAGAGTCCGCCCTGGACGATGGCAAAGAGGGCCTGGTCAGGCCGGGCCTGGGCGGCCTTGCAGCGCTCGGCCCAGCGGTGGGTGCGCTCCGTGGCCTCACGGGCATGCTGGTAGTCCGAGGGGTATCCCGCCGGCTCGTCCAGCACCATGATGATGTCCCCACCCAGCGCCTGTTCGATCTCCATGACCTTTTCCGAAGTCAGCATATGCTCGCTGCCGTCCAGGTGGGATCGGAAGGCCACGCCGTCGTCGCTGACTTTCCGATTGTGGGCCAGGCTGAAGACCTGGAAGCCGCCGCTGTCGGTGAGGATCGGCCCGTCCCAACCCATGAAACGGTGCAGCCCGCCGAGACGGGCGACCCGCTGGTGGCCGGGCCGCAGGTAGAGGTGGTAGGCGTTCCCCAGGACAATCTGCGCGCCGATCTCTTTCACGTCCCAGGGCGGCACCGCCTTCACCGACGCCTGGGTGCCCACGGGCATGAAGACCGGCGTCCGCACCCGGCCATGTGCCGTCTCGAAACGCCCGGTGCGGGCCTGCCCGACCGGTAGGCGGGCCTGGGTGTCGTCGGAGGATGTGGATTCCAGGGTGAACCGAAATGAAGTCGTCATGTGTGGTCATTATACCTAAACAGCCGCCAGCTCTCACCCCAATGTTATTGACGGGTAGTGGGTCATCTTCGCAGACGGATATCACCGGGCCGCTCATCCTGAGAGCTTGTGAGTTTTTGTCCTCCCTCCCCTGGTGGGAGGGAGCTAGAGGGAGGTCGAAGGAGGCGTCGCTTCACCCTCTCCTCGGCGAGTCGCCTTCGGAGACCTAACCCTCTCCCATCAAGGGAGAGGGAAAGATTCACAGCCTCTGAGCCTGTCGAAGGACGAGCGCCCATGGTTCGACAAGCTCACCACGAGCGGGGAACATGTCTTTCCCAAACTGACCCACTACCGATTGGCGGCTTGCTCGTTGTCCAGGCTCACTTGACCTCAACGCCCAACCGGTCCGATATCTCCACCAGGTGCTCCCAGTTGTGCTCCAGCAGGCGGCGCATCGCCCGGCGCGCCGTCCATGTTGCCTGGCCATGCTGGACCGACTCGCTGCGCTCAGACTCGGTCATGGCCGCCAGACGAGCGCTCACCATCTGCCACACCTGTGTGAGAGCGGCGAAGAGGTCCGGGCCCTCCTGGACAGCACGCAGGGCGACAGAGAGGCCGGCCGGTTTGCCCACGGGCGACTGCAGGTAGCCGTACTGCGCTCCCGCCATGTGATCGAGAATGCCGCGAATGGGGCGTCCGATCCCTGGCGGCTTGGCGTGAAGCTGCTCACGGGACAGCCCGCGGACCAGTTGCAGGACATCCTCGCCCAGCCAGTCGAAGCGACGCACGTAGCGGCGCAGGTCTTCGACCGTGAGCGGCAGGAAGTCGGAAGCGAAACCCTTGGTCGGGTTGCCGTTGCCCAGCCACTGGCCTTCGGTGATGTGCGCCGCAATCGCGGTAGTGAACTCGGCCTCGGGCCGAAGGTCCTCACCGTGCCGCTTCAAGAAGCGCAGGTAGGCTCGGATGGCCTCCGGGGTAGCCTGCAGCGCAGCCTCCGTGGTCGGCCCGTTGGCGACGCAGCCCAGCAGGTCCAGCACGTGGACCATGGTCTTGCGCCGCTTGGGGCCGGACTCCAGGTAGAGGGGATAGTTAATCATCGGGATTGAATCGCCTCCCTAACCCTCTCCCTCAAGTCTGCCTGCAGGTAAGCAGGGGAGAGGGAGGGTGAAGTGCCGCACGGAGATCATCCCCTCACCCTAACCCTCTCCCCGAGGGGGCGAGGGAACGGCTGTGCAGCGAACCTCGCGCACGCGAACTTGTGCAGTCTGTGACTAGGTAGTGGGCTGCAACCAGTCTTCCAGAACCAGGCCGTCCGATGCCTGTGATGCCTCTTGTGAATCAAGGGTCACCTGGTACATGACAAGGGTGCGGTTGGCGTCGTCTCCGCCCAGAGCAAACTCACGCGGCGCGTACGCAAGGTGAAAGCTGGCGATCACTCCCGTCCGACCCTTCAGCGGGCCAGCCAAGACTCTGACCCTATCACCCTCTTTAAACTGTGGCATGAATCATATCCCTGAACGGCGTCGCGCTGACAGGCAGTCACCCTCGCCCCTTCAATAAGCTTCGGACGGTGGCTGTCGCTCGCCCTACCTCCTGCGCCGTCTGCACGTCGCCGTCCGGTGCGGGTGGCGTGTGGTAGGCATAAATATTCCATTAAGAATGAGTTCATGTACAGTCATTACTGCGAAAGATGAATCTATTTGCCTAACCTTGTTCTAATAACAAATTCTACCAGTCGCTGCAACAGCGGGTGTCCACCTACTAACGAAACGCGGTCTCTAAAACTCTCTTCGCCCATAGACTCAGCCAATTTACCAAAACACTCATCCGCGACTGAGGGTGTCAGATCCTCGACTCCTTCGAGACTTAAGTTAATTTTCCTGCCAGAAGCAAGAATAGTTGCCATATCTGCTCTAATTGTCACCCCAACTTCCCTAGTCAAAAGTTGAGAACCGTAGTTTGACAAGGCGAACTCTACTCCCTCGACCACGGGCGGTGCAGGAGTAACACGAGCAGCAGAAGAAGTGGATGAGCTGATAGGAGAAACCATCATCTCAACACCTTCTTCATATACTGCCTCTAGAGGAAGAGGCTTATTTAGATTCAGCAACATCCCCACAAACGTCCCGTTCCAAGGTGGGGCAATAGTTGGCCTCATCTTAGAATATCGTTCGATACTAATGCACTCTGAACCCGAAATAACAGTCAGTCGCCCTTCATTCTCCTCGATAAGACGCCGTACTATGAACAATCCATATCCGTAGTGTGATCGAAGCATACCAGGAGGAGGAGTCGGTTTCGAGGAACTCAATCCATTTAATGCAAGCTCAATAGAGCTGCTCCCACCTAGAATCTGTCGTTTCGCTTCTTCGTTTGTCCCTTCTAGGTAGCTCTTGTAAATGCCGATACCGGAGTCTGCAATCACAATTTCACAATACCCGCCATGAAGATCAGCAGAAATATATCCTGGTAACTCAAATTCGGAATGGGCGAACACATTTTCGCACAACTCACTTAATAGCACACGGAAAGCACTGATATTCAAGCCACCAGAAGCACTGTCTAATATCCCGCAAATCTGGGCGACTGTTTGTTCTGTCGAGTAGCCGCGTACTAGTGGTTGTATTGCAACGTTCGTACTTTGATAACCAGAGTTCCTAGAGGCTTCCAAATTGCTTTCAATTAGATCTTTAAATCCACTATTTTCAATGAGTCTCTGAGCCGCGGGATGACAATCTGAGTCATCAACTCTTACTTCGATAGATGGTGGAAGAGTCTTGCGCCATGTTGAAAGAAGAACTAAACCAGTTCGATAAATAAATTTGTCAGGAAAATGAAGGACAATTGTTTCCGAACGTTCCACTAATTCACCAGGACGTGGCAAATTCTGAATCAAACTTATGATTCCATCCGGGATTGCTGTGCCCTCGACTTCAACGATGATGCTCATTCGAACTCCTTTGCTGTATCAGAATTGCGCGGAAATCAGGTTCTTACACTACCCCGAACCAGCTCCGCCAGCGCCTCTTCCGCCACCTCCGTTGGCACGTCGTCCCGGACGGCGGCCTCCTCCAGGCAGGTGAGCATCACCCAGCGCTGTCGGAGTTCCTGCACCTTCTTCTCCCCACACTCACTGCGGCTTGGTGGGTGTGTCCTCCAATCCCGTCTGAGCCAGGTGCTCCAGAACCCACAAATGGACAAGACTTGCAGGGGGCATTCGCTTTCCACGGGCCAATTTCTCCAGCTTGGCCATGGTCTCGTGATCGAGGCGGAGAGTAAGCCCTGCCGTGAGGTGCTTTGCGAAGCGCACTTTCACCGTCTTGAACTCGTCCTGGTAGTCTGCCATATCGTGAGTATCAAACCACGCAGCTTCTTCTTCCCTGCTTTTGAACTCAGGGATCCTACTTTTGCTTTCGGGTGCTTTCCTCACAGCCATTTTGTTGCTTCACCCTCTTTCCTTGATATAGACGGCGCGTTCCCTTCTGCTGGCCGGTCGAGCAGTCACCACGTAATAGACAGCCTCGTCTTCCGGTTGTGGGTCCAAAACTACCGTGAGCATTCTTCCTGCTACAGTAGGCCCAAAGACCAATGAGCGCCCGCTATGTCCTTCTTGAACGACCGGCGCTCCGAAACACACCTCTTCCACCTCCCCTGAGCTGACGCCATGGCGGGCAATGTGCGCCATGTTCCAGGCGTCCCAAACGAGATGGCGGATGTAGACCATATCTAATGAGATTGTAGCACGATGCGTTATCTGGGCATTGAACTGAGAAGCTGAGTAGTTGCTTACCCCGCAGCCAGCTCCGCCAGCGCCTCTTCCGCCACCTCCGCTGGCACGTCGTCACGGACGGTGGCCTCGCCCAGACGGGTGAGCAGCACCCAGCGCTGTCGGCGGTCCTGCACCTTCTTGTCCAGCGACATCGCGGCCCGCACCGCGTCCAAGTCGACGCCCGGACATTTCGTCGGCAGGCCGAAACTCGTGAGAATACCCCGCTGTCGCTCCACGTCCGCTTCTGAGAGCAGGCCCATGCGCTGGCTGATGTGGGCCGCGCCCATCATGCCGATAGCCACCGCCTCGCCGTGAAGATAGCCCTGGTAGCCGGTGGCCGCCTCCAGCCCGTGGCCGATGGTGTGGCCGTAGTTCAATATCATCCGAAGCCCCGATTCCCGCTCATCCTGGCTCACCACGTCGGCCTTGATAGCGGCGCTGGCGGCCACCACTCGGGCGGTGATGCCGAGATCTAGCGAGGTGAGCTGCCGGGCGTTATGCTCCATGGTCTCCAGTAGCTGGGCATCCCGGATGAGCGCGTGCTTCACCACTTCTGCCCAGCCCTCGGTCAGCTCGCGCGGGCCCAGGGTCTTCAGAAACTCCACGTCCATAAGCACCAGCTTGGGCTGATAGAAGGAGCCGACCAGGTTCTTTCCCTCGCGGCGGTTCACCGCCGTCTTGCCGCCGATGCTCGCGTCCACCATCGCCAGGAGTGTGGTGGGCGCCTGGACGTAGGGCATGCCCCGTAGATAGGTGGCGGCCACAAAGCCAGCGATGTCGCCGACAACGCCGCCGCCGAGAGCGACAATGCTGTGGCCGCGCTCGGCACGGCGCGCGACCAGCCAGTCGTACAGGCCGATGGCGACATCCAGAGACTTGCTGGCCTCACCCGCGGGGATGGTGTAGCTCTCGACGATGAAGTCACGCTCCCGCAACAGCGTCTCCACTCGCTGGCCGTAGTGGGCGTAGACTCGCTCATCGCTGACAAGATACGCGGTGCCTCGCAGACCCAGGTTCTGCATGCGCGCCGGAAGGGTGTTGATGGCCTTTGCGCCGACAAAGATGGGGTAGGTGCCGCCCGCAGTGCTCACCACTGCGACCGCGCCGCCCGTGGTGGTCGGCAGCCCCGCGCTGTGCTGGTTGGGGAAGGGGTTTTCGTCGTCGTCCAGCTCGGGGACGCCCTGGCTGGGGCTGCCCAGCCGGCCCTTGAGCCGCCCGTAAGCCCGCATCGCTTCTTCCACGACCTCGTCAAGCTGCAGGGCGTCCGTCTGGACCGTCCAGTCGGCCACCGATCCGTAGTAGGCGGCGCGCTGCTCCTTGAGGCGCATGATGCGCTCCAGGCTGTCGTCGCCCTGGAGCAGCGGCCTGACGGCGGCATTGGGGCCTTCGGCCCGCTGGTCCTTCAGGAGCCGCTCGTAGATGGTGCGGGCGTGGGCGTCCAGCCAGACCACCACGCCTGCGCCGGCCATCAATGCGCGGTTGCCCGCGTCCAGCACTGCGCCGCCGCCGGTGGCGACCACCACGCGGCCGCGGCCGCAGGCCATGCCCAACGCCTGGCTCTCCAGACCGCGGAAACGGGCCTCGCCCCACTCCGAAAAAATCTCCGGCAGGGGCTTGCCTTCGGCCAGGGCGACAGCCAGGTCGTCGGTGTCGACGAAGGGCCAGGCCAGACGGCGGGCGATCTCTTTGCCCACGGTGGTCTTGCCGGTGTAGGAAAGTCCGATGAGGATCAGGGCTGTTTTTTGCATGGGTCTATGTTCGCTCCTCCTGAGCTGTCGAAGGATGAGCGCTCACGGTTCGACAGGTCACTCGACTCTGAGAGTCTCAGACTCGATGATCTCACCATGAGCGGAAACTTCACCTGGCCGGTTGAGGCACACGGTCCAGGAAGTCCAAGATGAACTTGCGTGTCAGCTCGGGCTCGTTTTGCGTCAGGCCGTGGACGGCGCCGGGGATGATGTGGATTTCGGAGCCTGAGATGCTGCGGTGCAGGTCGTCCGCGCAGCGCACGGGAATGGTGGTATCGGCGCTGCCGTGGACGATGAGGGTCGGAACCCTGATCTCGCCCAAGCGCTTATCGATGGAGTAACCGATGTCCAGGTAGGCCTGAATGGTCCGATTGATACCCTCGAAACGTTCCAGCCGGATGTTATAGAGGGTTTGGAACTGGTCTGGACGTTCAGTCTTCAGGTTGGGCTGGCGAAAGAGCAGGGATCGCTCGGCGGCGGCCTCCCGCCCATGCAGGCGCTCGGCTTCGACGGCAGCGTCAAGCTCCTCTTGCCGCGCCTGTCGTTCCGGCGCGGAGGCGTAAGTCATGGTGTTGATGAGATGAAGAGTCTTCACGAGTTCCGGATGATCCAGCGCCAGGGTCAGGGCAATGGGGCCACCGGCGGAGCTGCCCATCACATGGGCGCGGTCGATGCCCAGGTGACGCAGCAGCGCCGCCACGTCCTCGGCGAATACCTTCATCGAATAGCCGTCGGGCGGACTCTCAGAGCGGCTCATTGAGTCTGAGGACTCTTCAGAGTCTGAACGACCTGCAGTGCGGCGGTCATAGATGATGAACCGAAAGCGGTCAGCCATGGCGGCGGCATGCAATTGGGAGAAACCGGCGCTGCCCTCTCCGCCGCCCAGGCCGCCGTGGATCCACACGAAAGGGTCGCCTGCGCCGTGGACTTCGTAGTACATATGGTAGCCGTTGATCATTTCAGTGGGCATGTGTGCATCCTTTCACCTGATGGGTTCCCAGCGAATATTACTGTGCTATGTATCACCCTCACCCTAACCATCTCCCTCAAGGGAGAGGGGACGGCTTCCGAGAAGAAGGTGGAGGCTTGATGAACAACCGCCGCACCTGCACTGCATCCAGCATCTCCTGACGGGTCCAGGACGTAGCGCACCAGCGTCCGGCCCGCAGCGGGCCGCAGGTTCTTGAGATATTCTACCACTTCGTCCTGATGGGAAGCCGCAAGATCACGCAGCAACCAGCTCCTTGAAGTAGCGCCGCTGGGCCTCGACTTTCGCGGGCCGCAGGAGGCGCGCTTACGGAACCGGGCCTGGAGCGCGGAGACCTACGGCCTCGCCTACGATGGCCATCGGCAACCCCTTCGAGGGCCCTTGCAGGTCGTTCAGACTCTGAAGAGTCCTCAGACTCGATGAGATCTACGACCTCAGGCCGAAGGGGCCTACTGGAGACCGATGGCCTTCTTGATCTCGACGACGCCCTTCTGTTTCGCGTCTTCCGCCAGCTCTTTCACCTTGGCCGACGCCGAGGGATCCGCCTGAATTTGGGAGAGCTTTTCCCAGATGACGTTGAGAGAATCGACGATGGTCGCCATGTTAGTAATTACCTCCATCTCTTCAAGCAGCAAAAGCTTGTCCCATGAAAATTGCGGGCCTGGGTCCGTCTTCTGGCCGTTGATCTCGCTGTGAGCAACCAGGTGATCACGGTCCAGTGGAAAGCCGTATTTGGCGCTCCACTCCTGAAGCAGAGCACGGAGCGCCGTATACTGTTCATCCGAATACGGGTCGTTGATTGTCGGCTCGGTCAGCTCCACGCCCAGCCATTCCGGGTTATGGTTGGTGGCGTGCCAGGCGATGAAATCATCCTCCACCACGACGGCTCCGTCGCCATCGATGCCGATGACCCGGTGCGCAGAGACCTGGGAGTTGGGGCTGGCGAACCAGTTGAGGGTGGCAGTGTATTCCGACTGCTGCGAGGACGCGCCGCCGCGGGTGCTGTGGATAACGACGCCGCGTGTCCGCACGCGACGTCCACTGTGGTTTGGGGATGGGCGCGATACCCACCTAGACGGCATGGGTGACTGTCATCCTTTCGTTTCAGATTCAGGGGCGGGTTCCGGATGGCTGCCAGCGTTTAAACGTCCTGTTTCCGAAGTTCGGTGCAAATGTCATTGCGAGTCCCACCCAGAGGCGGGACGTGGCAACCTGGGGGTGGCTGAACCCCTCGGGTCCACCCAGATTGCGGAGCTTGTCCTGAGCCAGCCGAAGGGTCGCCCCTGCCCAACCGCCACATCGCCGGCTCCTCACAATGACAATTTCACTGCGCTCTTCAGGAACACGACGCTAGGCAGCAGGGAAGAACACCATGCCCACCAGCATCAGAACGAGACCTATCGTTAGCGTCGCTAAGGGGACCTTCAGCGGCTTTCTGCTTGTCAGTCTGGCGAGAACCAATCCCAGACTGGCAAAAAAGATGATGAATCCCATAGAAAAAGGTGAGAATCCCATAGGTTTCGGCTAATTGCCTCCTGTACTCGTCCCCGCGTTGCTGTCGCCGTGAGGCTGTGAGCCCTCATCGGCGAATTGAAGTATGGGCGATGGGCCTCAGCCTTTGCGGGGTCGGCGAGCCGCTGAAAGGCGACTTGGGGGACGGCGCAATCCTGATCGATAATTGGGCTGGCGATCATGACATCAGTAAGTGCTTACATTGACGTTGAGGTTCTGGAAATCACGGACGTTCCGTGTATATATTGTTTCACCACGCTCGGCAGCAGTTGCGGCTATGAAGGCGTCTCCCAATAACCGCTGGCGATCCTGTGCTGATACAGATTGAAGCATGTTAGCGGCCCGTTTTGCAACATGACCATCGAAAACGGCCTCTTCCAATAGCACCAGCAAGTCCTCATAAGTTGATGCTTCGGCTTGGCCCATATTGCCCAACCACAATTCAAAAACCGAAATGGGGGAATAAGCGCCTGTTAATGTTCCCGCGATGATCTGCTCAACTAACTCTCGGGCACGAGAGTCACCGCGGTAGTAGTCTATGAACACGCTGGTGTCAAAAAGGGCGTCAGCCATCCCGACCTCGCTCCAAAAGCCCAGCCCATATCTTCCGGATTTCTCTTACGTACTCTTCACCAGGCGGCAAGTCCGGGCGGGAGCCAAAGGCCACTCGCACCTTTGTCACCACTTCCGGATCTAGTGGTCTCTTCACTGCAGTCGGAGCATCTTTCACGCCGGTCTCGGCGAGGACTTCGTCCATCACCTCATTCAATCCATGTTTTACCTTCAAAAGCTCAACGTATGCTCGCTTATCAACGTCTTCGCCAGTCGAATTGGCGATGACCGTAGAAAGCTCTTCGAGGTTGTTGGCACGCTGTTTCAGTTTTGAAGCAGCGTTCTTGACGCTCCGAGCCACCCTAGCTTTGTTCATCGCGGTACGCCCCTACTCCTGCCCGCGCGGCCCGGTGGTCTCGAGGTAGCCGCGATAGTTGCGCAGGGTCTCCTCCATGTGGTCGCCGCCGAACTTCTCCAGCATGGCCTCCACCAGGCAGATGGCCACCATGGACTCGCCGATGACGCCCGCCGCGGGCACCACGCAGACATCGCTGCGCTCGTAGTGCGCCCGCACCTCCGCGCCGCTGATGAGGTCCAGGGACGGCAGCGGGTTGGAGAGGGTGGCGATGGGCTTGATGACAAAGCGCACCACAATCGGCTCGCCGGTGGTCATGCCGCCCTCGAAGCCGCCGGTGAGGTTGCGGAAGCGCTGCCAGGGGCGCACCCAGCCGTCGGGACGGCCCTCGTCGGCCCACTGCTCGATGGGTTTGATGACATCGTGCACCTGGGAGCCGCGCATGTCGGCCACCCCAAAGCCCGCGCCGAACTCCACGCCCTTCACGGCGTTGATGCTCATGAGGGCCTGGGCGATGCGGGCGTTCAGCTTCTTGTCCCACTGAATGTGGCTGCCGAGGCCGATGGGCACGTTGGTGGCAATGACCTCCATAGTGCCGCCCACGGTATCGCCCTCCGCCTTGGCCGCGTCGATGGCCGCGACCATCTTCTCCGCGGCGGCGGGGTCGGCGCAGCGGACCGGGTTGTCCTCCAGCGCGTCCCAGTCGATGGGGAACTGCACGCTGGCCCGCACGCCGCCGATATCCACCACGTGGCTGTGCACCGCGATGTAGAACTGCTCCAGGAAGCGACGGCACAGCGCTCCCACGGCCACCCGGGCCGCGGTCTCCCGGGCGCTGGAGCGTTCCAGGATGTTGCGCACGTCCGTCTGCATGAACTTGATGCTGCCGGTGGTGTCGGCGTGGCCTGGGCGCAGGCGGGTCACGGTGTTGAGGTCCCGCTCGATGGGAGAGACGCTCATGACCTCGTGCCAGTTCTCCCAGTCCTTGTTGTCGACCAGCATGGTGATGGGGCTGCCCATGGTGTAGCCGTGGCGCACGCCGGAGCGGAAGCGGGCCCAGTCGGTCTCGATCTGCTGGCGGCCGCCGCGGCCGTAGCCGCCCTGACGCCGGGCCAGGTCTTCCCGAATGTACTCCTCGCTTATGGGCAGTCCCGCAGGCAGTCCCTCCACCACGATGGTCAGACCAGGGCCGTGGGACTCACCGGCGGTCAGAAAGCGAAATGCGGACATGGCGTGCTCCTTGAGAGTTAGCTTATCAGGGTCATCAACAGACCGCGAACGTGTATCAAGCGATGGCCGAGGGGATCCGGCGCCAGACCGAAAGTCTCCAGCGTCTGAGCACCCATCAATGGCGTAGTTCGTTCGTCACCGAATACAACCAGGATGGGAAGAACCTGCCCATCAAGCCTGGCCACCGTCACATTCATGTCGCGTTCTATGACGCGACCGTCAGCGGTCTCGAACTCCCTTCGGAAGCTCGGCTGGACTCCAAGCCTCTCGAGCAGCGAGCGTGGCACCCAAGTATAGCTGGAGCCGGTGTCGACCAGAGCCTCGATTGACTCAAAGCGCTCGCCGTCTGGACTGCCGATTTGGATGGCGTGACGGAAGGTGGACATAGCTAATCTACAACGCAAGCCAAGGCATGCGGAACTCGCCGGTGGTCAAAATACGACATGCGGACATGGTGTGCTCCTTGAGAGTTAGCTTAACAGAGTCATTAGAAGACCGCGAACGGGGATGAGGCGGTGGTTGATGGGGTCAGGCGCGAGGCCAAATCCCTCCAGGGTTTCAGCGCCGATCAATGACTGAGTACCCCCGTCTGCAAAGACAACGATCCTTGTGCGTGTCATTCCATCTAAACGGACAGGGGTCTCTGCCGCTTCTCGTTCGATAATCCGACCATCAGCAGTCTCAAACTCCATGCGAAATGCAGGCCTCACTCCGAGCCGCTCAAGGACTGGACGTGGCGCCCAGGTATAGGTTGAACCCGTGTCGACCAGTGCCTCGATTTCTTCAAAACGCTCGCCGTCTGGACTGCCGATTTGGATGACGTGGCGGAAGGTGGACATCTTCAGAGTATCTCTTGCTGTCGCAAGTTATTGAGCGAAAATCTCAGTAGTCTTGAAGAAGCTTTCGGCAAATTGCAGATCGTCTTGCGAGATTTCTTCAGTGCGGATTGGATGCATGATGGATCTGCGAATCTCGTTAATGCGAAGAAAATCGCTGAGAAATGCCGCCTTACTAGGATATTGAGGGTTCAGCTTCACGAAGTTCATCTGAAACTCTGCCCAGTTCTTATCCAAGATAGTCCTAAGGTCGATCAAATCCATATAGCGATGCACTTCGAGTCGTTTTGGATCCTCCTCCCGCCTTGTTGCACACTTCTCGCGCACGTTTAGAGGAATCCCTTGAACCCACCAATCCTCTTCTCTTCCTCCGAATTTCCTGATGAGCTTACCGCGTATCAAGTCAAGAAGCTTCTGCTCAATGTGGTTTAGCAATTCGTAGAGCCGAGTCTTAGGTTTCTTAGCTAACCCTTCGGACGATTGAGCGTTAATAACTGCTTCAAGAAGCAATCTCATTTCCTTTCGTAACTCCTCGCCTTGCGTGGGCAGCTTATTCAGCAGCGCAATCATTTGTTCCTGGGACGCCAGAATCTGTCTCGGTGCGTACACATTTTCTGCAACCTCTCCGGCGATACCTTCCTGCCTACCCGCCAGGTATCCCTTGAGCTCTTTAAAATTAAGCTGGATTTCGAGCGGCTCCTCGATTGGCCGCTTCCGATCACGCCATTTGTTGTAATCCGCAAAAAGGTCATTGAGCGCTTTTGCTTCTCGTCGTTCCATGAGTATTGCGCGTAGGCCGTCAAGGGCAAAATATGCTCTCCATGCATCCTGCACTTCGAATTCCCTTCCAAGTATTTCTTCCTGTTTCTCTTCCTCAGTCGCGTGGTAATAGTTGTACCATGCACGACCAAAGGCCTTAAGAGCTAAATCCATGCCTGCTTTTCTGGCGTTAGAGAACGGGAGTTCTGGTCCATCCTTTGCCGCGGTGATAGATGACTCTGGGACGATGTTTTCCCCGAAGTATGAGTCCTCTTCCCCTTCGTAATCCGCTTCGCACGCGGGCAAGTTTTCAAATCGGCATTTTTGCAAAAACAAGTAGCCAAGTTCATTGAGCGCTGCGGGATCATTTGTACTGTCGATTGAGGCCTGACACCAGAAATTTACTGCTTTAGGACGGTCATTCATAACAAGAGCGTCCGCCATAGGGTCATTTTCACTAAGCCTGTACATAAATATTAGGCATGTGACAGGATAAACGGAATCCCCAAAGTCGTCTTTCAACTGCTGAATGCCACAATCCTCCAAAAATCCTCTGATACTCGCTCGAAGTTCTGAGGAGCCTGGAACCTCATATTGTGAAAGAAAACTTAGCAACTCCGATTCCATCGCTGATCCTCCTCTACAATAAGAGCCCCAGCATGGGCACCAACCCCAGGTGCGCGGGGTCGATGGTCAGGCCGACGGATTCCAGCACCACCACGCATCTATCCTGCGCTCGCTTTGTCTGCCTCCACCACCGGAAGCCCCAGGTGCGCCGCCACCTGCGCTATCGCCTTGACTTCGGGAAGGCCATCGAGGAGGATCCCTTGTTTAGCGGCAAAGAGCTCTACTCCCACCGGACGGTCTGACTCATCGAAGTCTACTTGCCTCAGCTCGTCTGGGCCAAGCATCTCGGTGCGAACGACCTTCCCCTTGCCCAAATGAATATAGAGCACATCATACTGTGGGTCATAACGGTATCGTTTCATGGCGCAACCACCGTAACAACAACTTGCGGGTTCGTATCTGGTTCCACTACCACAATAATACGTCTCCGCCTCACCTCAGCCTGCCAAAGCTCGCGACCACTGCTCCTGCTATGGCCAAGGAACGTTCCCTGCTCCAACACAAACTCGACATCCTGAATGCTCACACCCAGTTCTCTGATGCGCCTTCCTGCGTGAGGTATCAGCAAAAAGCTTGAGGACGACTCTTCTCCTTCCGCCACAACTTATCGCACCCTTGTTGCTGTCACCACAGCGTTGGTACCCCACCCCAGATTCCTCGCTTCACTCGGAATGACATTGGCGAAAGTTCCCTCGCCCTTGAAGGGACCGAAGGTGGTGAGCATGCGTACCAGAGGGAAAGGGTGAGGGTCGAACCCTCTCCTGCTCCCCTACTCCGCCAATGCTTCCTTGGCCGCGGCCATCATCACGTCCACGGGCGCGGTCTTGCCCGTCCACAGCTCAAAGGCGGCCGCGCCCTGGTACACCAGCATGGGCAGGCCGCCCAAATGCCGCGCGCCCGCGGCCTTGGCCTGCTTGATCAAGGGCGTCTCGGCGGGGTTGTAGACGATGTCGTACACAAACTGCTTGGGAGGGATGTCCACGCTGTCCAGGGGCGACTCGTTCTCGGCCGCGTTGCCCCGCATGCCCATGGGCGTGGTGTTGACCACCATGTCATAGAAGCCGATGTCCTGCCGCATGCCCTCTTTCCACCACCGGCCGATGGTGACGCGGGTGCCCTGGCGCTGGGCTTCCGCCATGAAGGCCTCTGCACAGACGCGCGCATTGTGCCCGTTGCGGCCGGCGACGGCGATGAGGCCGGGATGCTCGCTGATAAGAGCATAGAGCACGCCGCGGGCCGCGCCGCCCACGCCCAGGACGAGGACCTTGGCCCCCTTGACATCGAACCCCGCGTCCTCTTTCAGCGCCCTGATGAAGCCGACGCAGTCCGTGTTATGACCGACCAACTGGCCGTTCTCCTTCACGATGGTGTTGACCGCGTTGCTCTCCGAGGCCGCGGCGGTGGTCCTGTCAATGTACTGCAGGACGGCCTGCTTGTAGGGGACTGTCACGTTTACCCCCAGACGGTCGGGGTGATTGAGCGATGCCACCACGTCCGCCAGGTCCTCCGGCGGGGTTTCCCAGGACTCATACTTAATGTCGAGTCCATAATGGTCCAGCGCCTTCTGCTGGAAGACCGGAGAGATGGAGTGTCCAAGAGGGTAGCCGATAAGTCCGAGGTACTGTGTCATAACACTGCCTCCTCCGGCAGGAATGTTGTCACAACGAGTCGTTGAACGGAATCCGTAGGGGCGCAGCATGCTGCGCCCCTACGCCAATTATCCGCCCACCCGGGCAAACTTCTGGAGCCTGCGGCCGTCCAGGACTTCGGCCACGTAGACATCGCCGTGGGAGTCCGCCCAGATGCCGTGAGGCCCCCAGAAGAGGCCGGGCTCGTGGGTGCGCTCGCCGCCCCAGCGCACCAGAATGTTTCCCTTCAAATCGACGATGCTGACGCGCGCGCCCAGCTCTGCTACGTACATTATGTCATTATTGTCGATGTAAATCTTGCACGGCTGGTCGAAGCCCGGCCAGGTCTCCAGGTGTTTCCCGTCCATATCAAAAATCTGGAGCCGGTTGTTCTGCCGGTCGGCCACGTAGACCCGGCCCTTGTGCAGCCAGACGCTGTGCACCAGTTGGAACTGCCCCGGGCCGTCACCAGGCTCGCCGTAGGAGGAGAGAAGTTTACCCTCCTTTGAAAACCTGTGGACGCGACAGTTCCGGTACCCGTCTGAAATGTAGATGTCTCCGTTGGGCGCGATGGAAGCGTCTGTGGGATGATGGAAAGGAGGGCCTGCATGGGTCACCTTGGGGTTTGCCTCCGTGTAGCCGGTGTCGGACGGCTTGTCACGGTTCCCCATCTCGAACAGAAGCATGCCGTCCAGGGTGAACTTCATAGCCACCTGGGGCAAGCGGTCAACCAGGTAGAGGCTATCGTCGGGAGTGATACAGATACCGTGAGCGTCCTTGAAGAAGCCCTCTCCCCAGGAGCGCAGGAATTTGCCCTCGCGGTCAAAGACCATCATTGGATGAGACGCGCGGGTGAACACGTGCACCCGGTCCTGGGAATCCACGGCAACACCGCCGACCTGCCCCCATTCCCAGCCTTCCGGCAAATTACCCCAGCCATCCACTAATTCATAGGTGAACGTTCCGCTCCCTATACGCATTACCCTTTCCTCCTCGCATGCCTAAGTGTAAGTGCATTGCCATGTGAAACATTCTCGTCGCCGTGTTGTTCATTACAGTGCGGGCCACAGGGTGCCAGGCGCCTGTTCTTGCGAGTCCAATGGCGGCTGCCAAAGGCCGCTGAGCTCGAGAACTTTTTCTCCGCAAAATAAAAGGCCCCTCTGCTTGCCTGCACGGCACCTGCACGGCACCTGCACGGCATATGATATACTCATGAAGTCTGAAACGCACTATGGCTAAACAGGATCCCTCTCTATTTCGACAGTCAACCCCTAAGGCATCGTTTCCCCTCAAGCCGCTGGTTTTCTGGCTTTTTTTTGCGTGCTTCGTGGGGGGAGGACTCTTCTCCGGGGTAGTCTCATCACCTCAGGTGTTGGGACTGGTCAATGCTGTCGCGTCCGTGCCCCTGGGTCAACGCGCGCTCCCGTTCAACATCTTCCCTTCCAGCGCCACCGGGCCGGACTGGAACAACAACCAGCGGGTGAATGTTCTGGTAATGGGGATTGACCGCCGCGGGGATGAAGGCGCGGACAATTCCCGCACGGATGTCATGATGGTGATGACCATTGACCCAGCCAGCAAGTCCGCAGGCATGCTGAGCATTCCCCGCGACCTCTACGTGCCTATCCCTGTGCGGGACAATCTCGTCATCCAAGAGCGCATCAACACGGCGAACGTGTATGGCGAGTACTACAAATATCCCGGGGGCGGTGTTGCTCTTGCCAAAAGCACGGTTCAGTACAACTTTGGCATCCCCATTCACTACTATCTGCTGGTTGACTTCGACGGCTTCCTGCGCCTCATCGACACCATTGGCGGGGTCACCGTAGACGTGGAGAAGCAGATAGTTGACTACGAGTACCCTACCCCCAATTACGGCACGATGACCATAAGAATTCCCGAGGGAATTCAGCATTTCGACGGCGAGCATGCTCTCTGGTACGTGCGGTCTCGCCATCAGGACTCGGACTTTAGCCGGATGAAGCGGCAGCAAAAGGTCCTCCTGGCAATCCGTGACCAACTCCTCCAGCTAAACATGATCCTGAGGCTGCCACAACTCTGGCGGGAGTTCAAAGATGTCGTGCAAACAGACCTCGCCCTTCCGGATCTGCTCGCCCTAGCAAACGTCGCGCGTAACGTGGACCCGAACAACATCATCAGCAGGAGCCTGGAAATTCCCTACGTGACCAACACCATCACCAGCGATGGCGCATACATTCTCCTGCTGAACCGCGCCCTGACGAAAGAAGTTATCGATGAGGTCTTCTTTGATGCGCACAAGCAGCAACAGGCGGCGCGGATTGAGGTGCTGAACGGAACCGATACTGTCGGCCTGGCGACAAAGACCGCAAAGCAGCTAGAGGAGAAGGGCTTTAACCAAGTGACCACGGGAGATTCGTTGGACGGCGTGCAGGACAAGACCCAGATCTACAGCCTGTCCACCACGAAATATTCGGCTGGGCTCATTGCATCCATCCTGAACTTCCCCACGGACCGTGTTCAGACCGTGCCTAAGATGAACGGGGGGTCGGCAGATATCCGGGTCGTCCTCGGGAAGGACGCCCTTGCCCAGGCCTTTACTGGTACAGCACCACAGCCTTGAACCCGTCCAGCCCTAAGCGCGCTTCATACGCCTTGTTTGCCTCATCCGCACCGTAGCGGTTGGTGATGAGCGTTTTGGCCTCAGGCATGACAGAGAGCATGCGAGATGCCCGCACGTACTGGTCGGTCGTGGCGTTCTGCGTGCCTGTGAGGAAAATCTCGTCGTAGTGGATACGGTTGGCATCCATGGTGAACTGAGCGCCCGGCGGAAACCCCGCAAAAAGGTTGAAGAAACCCTGTTTTCGGACACACATCAACCCCTCTTCCACCGGCGCAACGGCGCCCACCGAGAGAATGCCCACATCCACCCCAAGCTGGCCGGTGGACGCCATCACCTCTTTATAGAGGCTCTGCTTTGATGGGTTGACGCACACCGTTGCTCCCAGCTCCTCGGCCTTCTTTAACCGCTCCACCACAGGGTCGCTCACGATGATCTTGGCGGCGCCCATGTGCTTGGCGAGAAGAAGGTGCATCAAGCCCATCGGGCCGCTGCCGATGATGAGAATGGAGCCGCCCGGTTGCACCCGGCAGGTCTCGATGGAATTCAGCGCGCACGCAAAGGGCTCTGTCATCGATGCGAGGTCATAGGCCATGTTGGCATCGATCTTGATGATATGCCCAATGTTCACCAGGGATTCCGGTACCCGCACATAATGGGCAAAGCCGCCATCCGCGTCGTAGCCCAAGGTCACCCGCTTCAGGCAGCGGTTGCGCCGGCCCAGTAAACAGTAGTAGCACTCCCCACAGGCGATGATAGGGCATACTATGACGTGGTCCCCTACAGCAACTTCTTCCACGCCCTTCCCGATCAGAGTGACTTCTCCGGCGATCTCGTGGCCGGGAATCACGCCGGGGTTGGCTTTTTTCTCACCCTTGTAGACGCGGATATCAGACGCGCAGACCGAGGTCGCGCCAACCTTGATGAGGACTTCCCCCGGCCCTATCTCGGGCGTCGGACGCTCTTCCACGCTAATCTTGCCCGGGGCATGAAATATCAGTGCTTTCACCTGATGATCCTCCTATTTGCCTGCTCCGTCCCTGACCAGGGTACGGATGATCTCGATTACCTTATCTAGCTCTTCTTCAGTGTTGAAAAAATCCACAGAGAAACGCACGCCGGGCGAGGGATAGCCCACCGAGCGAGCGACGACTTTTTCCCGCTCCCAGAGCATGTCCACCAGCTCTTTGGGTTCCCAGTCGCCTGGCACGAAGGTCACAAGCCCGCAGGATGTGGGGCCGGCGGGAGGGCTGGTCATGGTGACGCCGGGCGCCTCCCGGAGTCCGCGGCGCAGGCGTTCCGCCAACGAACGTCCCCGCGCCTCGATTTCCTGCATACCGCCTGCGCCATCCAGGAAGCTGATGGCTGCTGAGGCGCCCGCAAGGAGCGGCGCGCTGCTGGTGGTCAGCTCAAACTTCTCCGGAGAATCCATTGCAGGCTCATACTGCCCCGCCTGGTCGTAGCTGGAGGCCGCATGGCCGGAGACCGCGGTCGGCACCAGCCCCGACAGCAACTCTCTGCGCACGAACAGCGCGCCGACCCCCTCCGGGCCGAGCAGCCATTTGTGGGCAGGCACCGCATAGTAGTCTGCGTCCAGCGCCTTCATATTGAGCGGGATATGCCCCAGCGTCTGCGCGCCGTCCACCAGCACCCGTGCGCCGCGGCGGTGCGCCATGCGTTGGATTTCTCCGAGAGGAATACGGACTCCCGATGAAAACATGATATGGCTGAGGACGAGAAGCCGGGTCCTGGGAGTCATGGCTGATTCCAGTTTCTCGACGATCACGCCCTCGCTGTCGGAAACCGACAAGGGGACGATCTTTACGGAGGTCCCACGCAATGCGCGCATCTGGTAGGACGGCACCAGGCCGGAGCTATGCTCCAGGTCATCGGTGACTATCTCGTCGCCAGGCTGCCACGGGAGACCATTGAGCGCGATGTTGATGCCGCGGGTGGTATTCTCCGTCAGAACAATCTCTTCTGGCGTCGCGCCCATCATGCGGGCAAAGGCCGCGCGCGTCGCCGCTTTGTTTTCTCGATGTCTTTCCAGCACCGGCTTGCTGGTGGGTCCCAGGTCGTTCTCAAAGGTGAGCATCTCATCAATGGCATCCTTCACCACCTGGGGCGATGGGCCGGAGAAGCCAGTGTTCAGATAGATGACGTTCTTGGTGGTGGGAATGCCAGCACGTATTGACTTGATATCCATGGAACACCTCTGTCTTTCCTGGGTCATTCTAACACACCAATAAAGGGTTCTGGATAAAATGTTGGCTACGGAACCAGCGGCGCTGACCCAGACTGAGCGGCGCGGATAACAGTCGTTCGTCGCGGCAATCTCGCAGAACGGAAGACTCAGCCGTCCTATGACGGTTGCGTGGACACTGCGGAGTTTTTCTCAACTTCTGACCTGTGCCGAGGTCACGTGAATGAGCGTGTTTAGTAATAGAGCAGAGGAGTGTCATTGCGCAGTTCTCGCTGTCGTTCGAACAGTAACACCCTTACTCTTCGAACAAAGTGAGAGGTCTTAACATTTTCACAGCAATCTCCATTCCCCTGCGTTGACACCCATCTGCACCTCTGCTAGTGTGAGCCTGGCTTTAGCCATGCACGTACTTCTCACCGGCGCCACAGGGTTCATAGGCCGGCGAGTGGCCCAGCGGCTGCTCGCCCACGGCCACAGCGTGCGCTGCCTCGTGCGTCGCTCCTCGGACCTCTCCTCGCTTCAGCCCGCGCCCGTCGAGGTGTGGGCGGGCGACGTGACGGATCCGGCCTCGCTGACAGGCGCCCTGGAGGGCGTCCAGGCGGTGGTTCATCTGGTGGGCATCATCAAAGAGAGGCAACCCGCCGCCACCTTTGAACGAGTGCACGTCCACGGCACTCGCAATCTTGCGCAGGCCGCCAAGGCCGCAGGGGTCTCCCGCTTCCTCTTCCTCAGCGGCATCGGGGCGCAGGCCAACCCCGACTATCCCTACCTGCTGACCAAATGGCAGGCCGAGGAGCTCATCAAGGGCAGCGACATTCCTTACACCATCCTGCGTTCCAGCGTGGTCTTTGGGCCTGGAGACGAGTTCATGAACCAGCTTGCCGCGCTGGTGCGGCGGCCACCCGCGGGCGACCGCACTCTTGCGCCCTTCGTGCCCATCATTGGCTCAGGCAAGACCCGCTTCCAGCCCATTTTTGTGGAGGACGTGGCCGAGTGCCTGGTCAGGGCGCTGGGGAACCCTGAGATGGCGGGCCAACTCATCGAGATCGGCGGGCCGGAGCAGCTCAGCTACGAGGAGTTGGTGGACATGATCATGGACACGCTGGGCATCCACCGGCCCAAAATCCACGTCCCGGTGTTGCTGATGCGCCCCGCGGTAGCCCTGATGCCCCTGATTTATAAAGACCCGCCCATCACCACGGATCAGCTCAAGATGATCCACCTGGACAACATCGCCGAGCCGGCTGGGGTCAGCCGTATCTTCGGCTTCCAACCCGCGCGGCTGCGCGAGAAGCTGGGGTATGTGGTGGAGGAATCTCAGGTTCATCCTCGTTAATTGCCAGGGAGCCTGATAGGATCACTTCACTGTATGGGAGCTTAAGAGGAGGCCAATCTGATGCCCGCTTCACAAAGTCCTCTGGAAAGACTGTCGAGCAGATCGTCTATGGCTGGGATCAGCCTGAATGTGGTCTTCTTGGGGATTGTCAGTTTCCTCACCGATGTGAGCAGTGAAATGACGCTTACTGTGCTCCCACTTTTTCTCGCCAATTCGCTTGGGTTCTCGACCGTCGCCATCGGTGTGATCGAAGGGTTCGCAGAGACGACGGCAAGCCTTTCCAAGATTGTCTCTGGCGTCTTATCGGATAAGTTCCAGCGGCGCAAAGGGCTGACATTGTTGGGTTACAGTATCTCTGCGGTCTCAAAACCACTGCTCTACTTCGCCTCGCAATGGGGAATGGTCTTTGCTATTCGATTGGCAGACCGTGTGGGTAAAGGCATCCGCACATCACCACGCGATGCGCTTATTGCCGATTCATCAACCGAGGACAAACGCGGCATAACGTTCGGCTTCCACCGAGCCTTGGACACAGCAGGGGCATTCGTAGGCCTGGGGCTAGCCGGAACTATCATCTTTTTCAGCCAAGGCACAGCTCTACAGATTTCCCAAGAAACATTCCAATTGCTCGTCTTGGTGGCGGCAGTTCCGGGCGTGCTTGGCGTCCTGGTGTTAGCTGTCTTGGTCAAGGACATCAAGGCAGCTTCTTCTGCAAAAGTGGCATCCTCAGCTAAAGAAGCATTTGGCGGCAAGTTCAAGCTCTTCCTATGCATTGTGGTTCTCTTCTCCCTCGGCAATTCCAGTGATGCGTTCTTGGCGCTCCGTTCTCAGAACGTTGGACTCAGCGCATTTGAAGTGGTGCTGGCGCTGATCATTTTCAACATTGTCTATGCCGTGGGCGCCACGCCTTTGGGAGCGTTGGCAGATCGGGTGGGAAAGCGCAAAGTGCTGGTCAGCGGGTGGCTATGTTACGCCGCTGTGTATTTTGGCTTCGCGCTCGTGGCAGCGGCATGGATGGTCTGGTTCCTCTGGTTCCTGTATGGTGTGTATTATGCCGCAGCAGATGGAGTGGCGAGAGCGTTTGTCGCAGACTTTGTGCCCGCAGAGCAGCGAGGAGCCGCTTACGGTGTGTATCATGCTGCTGTGGGCATCACCGCCCTGCCTGCAAGCCTTCTTGCCGGGCTGCTATGGCAAGGACTTGGGAACTGGCAGGGATTCGGCCCTGCAGCGCCATTTTTCTTCGGCGGCTCGCTGGCAATGGTCGCGGCGGTCCTGTTCATGTTATGTCTCAAACCGGCCACCGGGAACATCAACCTACGATAGAGTATGATTGGGATGCATGAGACGTAAAACATTTCCGCCGGGCTGGGACGAAGAACGCGTAGAGAGTGTCCTCGCACATTATGAGGGGCAGTCTGTAGAAGAAGCCGTGGCTGAAGACGAGGCGGCATTCGAGGACGACACCCAAACCGTTATGGAAATCCCGACGGATCTGGTGCCAGCAGTCAGAGAGCTTATCGCAAGAAGGCAAGCTGCACGGTAGCCCCAAAACCTGAGAAACTATCAAAAAGGCAGTCCGTTGCTTTCAACAACCTCCCGCTCGCCCACTCGCTGCCGCAACACCACCTTCCAGTGGGGCAGCCGCACCTACATCATGGGCATCATTAACGCCACGCCCGACTCCTTCTCCGGCGACGGCCTCGGTGGCGACATTGAGGCGGCGGTTGCTCAGGCGCTCCGTTTTGTCGACGAGGGAGCGGACATCCTGGACATCGGCGGCGAGTCCACCCGTCCCCGTCACACCCCCATCTCTGCGGACGAGGAGATAGCGCGGGTCATCCCTGTCCTCAGCGCCGTCCGCGCCGTCGTTGACATCCCCATCAGCATCGATACCTACAAAAGCCAGGTAGCGGCGGCCGCTCTGGATGCCGGAGCGGACATGATCAACGACATCTGGGGTCTCAAGCGGGACCCTGCCCTTGCCCGCCTAGCCGCTCAGTGGGGTGTGCCGATAGTTCTGATGCACAATCAGCAGGGCACAGAGTACGAGAACCTGCTTGCAGACATTATTGTAAGTCTGCACGAAAGCTGTCTGACCGCGCTAGCCATGGGCGTTCCACCAGAGCAGATCATCATCGACCCCGGGATTGGGTTCGGCAAGAATTGGGGGCAGAACCTGGTCATTCTACGACGCCTGCATATGCTCACTACCCTCGGGTACCCCATGCTGCTGGGCGCCTCCCGCAAGAGCACCATCGGGCGTATCCTCGGGGACCTGCCGCCGGACCAGCGGGTGGAGGGCACCGCGGCGACGGTGGCGCTGGGCATCGCAGGCGGCACAGACATCGTCCGCGTGCATGATGTGCAAGCGATGGTCAGGGTTGCTCGCATGACCGACGCGATTGTGCGAGGCGACGCATCCGCATAGCGATGACGCCACCTGTCGCTCATCGTCCCCAACCACCGAATCGGGCCTGACCAAGGGATGTCTGCCCTCTCCCCGGCTCGTTTTGGATGCACTGGGGTGACATTGACACCTGACGTTTTCGTCTACCTCGGGCTTGGCTCGAACCTCGGCGATCGCAGGGAGAACCTCCGCCGCGGCCTCGAGTTCCTGGCCCAGCGCCTGACCATCACCGCGGTCTCAAGCCTCTATGAAACGGAACCTGTCGGCTACGTGGACCAACCGGCATTTCTGAATGCGGTCTGCCAGGCGATGACGGCAGCGCCACCACAGCAGGTCTTCGCCTGGGCAAAGGAGGCGGAGAGCGCCCTCGGCAGGACTCCGACGGTGCGTTTCGGCCCCCGCACCCTGGATGTGGACATCCTGCTGTACAGCGACATGGTGTGTGATACGCCTGAACTCGTCGTTCCGCATCCCCGAATGGTGGCGCGCGCTTTTGTGCTGGCGCCATTGGCGGAAATAGCGCCAGCGGTGAAGCACCCTGTCAGCGGGAAAACGGCCGCGGCGCTCTTACGCGCGGTAAGCGATCAAGAAGGAGTGCGCCTCTGCGAAGATGTTCACTGGTGGCGAGAAAGCGGAACGTCCTGTAGGGGCTGAGGGTGCGGACGGCTTAGGAGCAGATAACAAAGCTGCTATTACAGCGGGCCGTTCTCCGTGGTGAACAATGTCCAGCCCACCCAGAAGAGCATCGTCATGGCTACCACAACCAGCGCAGCGACGGGTATCGCCACCGCCCACCATTGCTGCTGTGCCAGACCCCATAGGAAAACAGCCGTAAGAGCAACGGCGACGATACAGAGCACAATCCCAAAGATTTTCCCCTGGTCCATGGCCTGGAACCGGAGCGTATGCGGCTAACCCTGCTGCGCTCCCCTGAGTTGGGGCGGCAGCAGGTTGGGGATGCTATCGACGATGGGATACGTTTCAGGGCATTTCTTGCAAAGGAGACTTCCGGTGACAATCTCCGCGCCATCCTCTTTTTCTACGGTCAATTCCAACGGGCTCTTGCACACAGGACAGGCCAAAATGTCCATCAGGTCACGCTTCATGTGTTGTAACTCCTCATTCAACCTGCAGTTAACCTGCAATGGCATAAGTCTACACGACCTCAACCAGCTGGTGCGCTTAGGGTAGCTAATAGCCAGGAACAATGTCAACGAGGTTCCTGGCGGCAGGCCCGTTTAATTTGCCCAGTGGTTGCCGCTCGTCATTCCCTTCGACTTCGCACAGAACGAATTCTCAGCCAGCCGTTAATGAACGCCTTGACTCCCCCTGTAAACCTGACACGCTATCTGATTCTTCCCGCCATTCCCCGCAGTTATACGATCGCACACCCTGGAGACCGCTGCAAAACACCCAAGATATCCTGAGTGTTAGCGATCAACGCCAACGCCCAGTCAAGTTACCCAACGGCACTTTTGCGCCCGCATTTGCTTGGCGGCACACTATGGGATACTATATCTCTTTTCTGGTTGACAAGCGCTATGGCCCTACCTATAATACAGGAACACCGTATGTTGAAAACCTCGCGCATTTTGCGCCCCTTCCCTCTTAAAGACTTGGCCCACATCCAATCCGCGCCTTATTAAGCGCGGCTCAAAGGTAACGTCCGCTATTCAGCGGGAGGAGGCTTTCGTATGGCTTTGGCTACCGTGCCTTCCAGTTTTCGCAGGGACAATGGTGTTCCAACGAATCGGAAATCTTACGCACGTATCCCAGATGTTCTGGAGCTCCCAAACCTCATCCAGATACAGATAGATTCGTTTGAGTGGTTCAAACGGGAAGGCCTTCGAGAACTCCTCGACGAACTGAACCCCATCACGGACTTTACCGGCAACCGAATGGAGTTGCGGTTCCTAGAATACAAGTTCCGCGAGCCGAAGCACCCAGAAGTTGAGTGTCGCATGCGCGATCAGACCTTCGCTGCGCCGCTCTTTGTCAACGTCCAGCTTACGATGAAAGAGACCGGCGAGCGCATTGAGCAGCCCATCTTCATGGGCGATTTTCCGCTGATGACTGCCAACGGCACCTTCGTCATCAATGGCGCTGAACGCGTTGTGGTCAGCCAACTCGTACGCTCTCCTGGCGTCTATTTCACCTTGGAAGAAGACCCCTCCAGCGGCCGACGGTTGGGCTTTGCCAAACTGATCCCGAACCGCGGCGCGTGGCTTGAGTTTGAGACCAGCAATCGTGACATCCTCTCTGTGAAGGTGGACCGCCGGCGCAAGGTTCCGGTAACCACCCTGCTCAGAGCCATGGGCATCTCCTCCGATGACGAAATCCTCCCTCTGTTCGAGAGGGAGGACTCTGATCCCACGCACCACTACATCAGGACCACCATCGACAAAGAGCCCACCAAGAACAGGGATGAAGCGCTCCTGGAATTCTACAAGAGACTGCGTCCAGGCGATCCTCCGAGCCACGAGAATGCGGAGGCGCTGCTCAACGCGCTCTTCTTCAACCCACGTCGCTATGACCTGGGCAAGGTAGGCCGCTACAAGCTGGACAAGCGCTTGGGCCACTCCGTGCCGCTCTCGACACGCACATTGGAGAAAGACGACATCATTGAAATCCTGCGGGGACTCATCCGATTGAACAACGGGCTTGAGACACCGGACGACATTGACCATCTGGGCAACCGTCGTATTCGGGCGGTGGGTGAACTGGTGCAGAACCAGTTCCGCATTGGCCTGCTGCGCATGGAACGCGTCATCCGTGAGCGCATGACCATCACAGAGGCAGACCAGGCAACACCCAGTACGCTGATTAACATCAGGCCGGTGGTCGCCTCCATCAAGGAGTTCTTTGGCGGATCACAGCTTTCTCAGTTCATGGACCAGACGAACCCCCTGGCGGAGTTGACCCACAAGCGGCGGCTCTCGGCCCTGGGTCCCGGGGGCCTCTCACGTGACCGCGCGGGCTTTGAAGTCCGTGACGTGCACCACTCTCACTATGGCCGCATCTGCCCGATCGAGACTCCTGAAGGCCCCAACATCGGCCTCATCGGCTCTCTGGCGACCTTTGGCAAGGTCAACGAGTACGGCTTTATCGAAACGCCGTACCGCAAGGTCATCCGCGAGCTTCCCAGCACGTCTGATCTGCTTCCGGGGAGAAAAACGCGGGAGGATGTGAAAAGCGCAGACGGCGCAGTTGTGATAGAGGCCGGCGCAGCCCTGACGGATGCCCTGCTAAAGAAACTGCGCGCGTTGCCGGAGCAGAGCGTTCGCATCGTGCCCTTTGTCACCGCAACCATTGAGTACCTGGCGGCTGACATTGAGGAACGCTACATCGTTGCCCAGGCGAACTCACAGCTAGACGAAAAGAACCATTTTATCTCCAACCGCATTGAGGGCCGTCACGGCAGCCGTTTTGTGCTGGAACCGCCGGAGCGCATAGACTACATGGACGTGTCACCAAAGCAGATCGTCAGTGTGGCCACGTCTCTCATACCCTTCCTGGAGCATGACGACGCAAACCGCGCGTTGATGGGCTCCAACATGCAGCGGCAGGCGGTGCCGCTGCTTAACCCTGAAGTGCCCCTTGTTGGCACCGGCATGGAGCAGCGCACCGCCTGGGACTCTGGACATGTTGTCTTTGCAGCCGCAGACGGGGTGGTCAGCAGCGTCACCGGCGACCGCATTATTGTCCGAGACGCAGAGGGCCATCAGCACATTCACGACCTTCTGAAGTTCCGCCGCACCAATCAGGGCACCTGCATGAGCCAGCGTCCCTCTGTCGCGAAGGGTGACCTGGTCAAGAAAGGCCAGCCTCTGGCTGACAGCTCGTCCACAGACCAAGGTGAGCTTGCCCTGGGCCAGAGCGTGCTCTGCGCCTTCATGAGTTTTGACGGCTACAACTTTGAAGATGCCATCATCATCAGCGAGCGAGTGCCTCAGGAGGACAAGTTCACCTCTATCCACATTGAGAAGCATGAAGTGGAAGCACGGGAGACCAAGCTCGGCCCGGAAGAGATTACGCGAGACATCCCCAACGTCGGTGAAGAAAGCCTGCGCGACCTGGACGAGTACGGCATCATCCGCATCGGCGCAGAAGTAGGCCCCGGCGATATCCTGGTCGGAAAGATTACCCCCAAAGGCGAAACTGAACTGACGCCGGAAGAGAAGCTCCTGCGGGCAATCTTTGGCGAGAAAGCCCGTGAGGTGAAGGACACTTCCCTGCGGGTACCACACGGTGAGCACGGTAAGGTCATCAATGTGCGGGTTTTCACACGGGAGCAGCACGGTGAGCTGCCAGCCGGTGTTCATCAGCTCGTCCAGGTGAGCATTGCCCAACGCCGAAAGGTATCCGAGGGTGACAAGATGGCTGGCCGCCACGGCAACAAAGGAGTCATCTCCCGTATCTTGCCGGTTGAAGACATGCCGCGTCTGGCTGACGGCACTCCCGTTGAGATCATTCTCAACCCCATCGGCGTGCCCTCCCGTATGAACGTCGGCCAGGTGCTCGAGACTCACCTGGGGAGAGCCGCAAAAACCCTGGGCTTCCGGGTACAGACCCCTGTCTTTGACGGTGCACAAAGCGCTGCCATTGAGGATACCCTGGCCAGGGCGTGGATTGTGGAGACAGCTGCCACCTCTCGGAGCGATTACTGGGGCAACGAAGAGCCCCCCGCGGTAAACATCGAATTAGCCAAGGAATGGCTCCAAGACCAAGGCATTGACAGCGAGCAGGTCTTTAACGAAGCCAACTACGGTTACGCAAGAGAAATCTGCCTGCGTCTCTGGCTCGACGAAGTGGGCTATGACGGCAAATCCATGAGCAAAGAGGCTATCCCAGAGGGTATCGCACGGGCGTACAACGAGAAGAAGCTCTCTCCTCCCACAACCGGCAAGGTTGTCTTGTACGACGGGCGCACCGGAGAGCCGTTTGACCAGTCGGTAACCGTTGGCCAGATATACATGTTAAAACTTGTCCACCTGGTGGAGGACAAGATCCACGCTCGGTCAACCGGTCCCTACTCCCTCATCACCCAGCAGCCTCTGGGTGGTAAGGCCCAATTTGGAGGGCAGCGCTTTGGAGAGATGGAGGTCTGGGCGCTGGAGGCCTACGGCGCAGCCCACATCCTGCAGGAAATGCTCACCGTCAAGTCAGACGATGTTGTTGGCCGCGTCAAGACCTATGAGGCTATCGTAAAGGGTGAAAGCATTACGGAAGCCGGCGTGCCGGAATCCTTCAAAGTCTTGGTCAAGGAGCTGCAAAGCCTGGGCTTAGCTGTGGAGGTGCTGAACGACGAAGAAGAGCGCGTAGCTTTTGCAGAGGATGTGGGCATAGATGTGCCTGATCTAGGCATCGACCTCACCGGAATCGAAAAGGGGGAGTTCTAACGTGCTAGAAGTCAACGATTTCACTGCAATACGCATATCTCTCGCCTCACCAGAGCAAATAAAAAGCTGGTCCTACGGCGAAGTCGTAAAACCTGAGACCATAAACTACCGTACGCTCAAGCCTGAGAAGGACGGGCTCTTCTGCGAGAAGATATTTGGTCCTACCAAGGACTTTGAGTGCTTTTGCGGCAAGTACAAGCGGGTGCGCTACAAGGGCATTATCTGCGACAAGTGCGGCGTAGAGGTCACCCGCTCCAAGGTGCGCCGCGAACGCATGGGACACATAGAGCTTGCCTCTCCCGTGGGGCATATCTGGTTCGTGAAGGGCACACCCAGCCGTCTCTCTCTGCTGCTGGACGTCTCGCCTCGGAACCTGGAGCGGATCATCTACTTTGCGCAGTTCCTGGTCACTGCGGTGGACACTGACATGCGCGCGCGGCTTTTGCAAGAGGCTCAGGAGAACTATGACCAGCAAATAGCAGCTCTGGAAGAGAAGGTCCTTGATCAATCAGAGGACGTCCGCGCTCAACTCAGAGACCAGTTGGATGCCCTGATGGAACGCCGTCAGGAGATTGTGGGCAGGGCCGCGGCGCAAAAAGAATCCGCCATCGCTGAGCTCACTGCCAGGGCAGCGGAGGTGGAGTTGACGCTGAAGGATCCGTCCGGCCCTGCCGCGCCAAAGGACATCACCTTTACTGACAAAGTGGTTGTCCCCCAGGGCGCTCCTGTAGAGGAAAGCTACGTCAGTGATCTCCATAAGCTGCTCGATGCAAAGCTCACCGAGCTTGACGTGGAGCATCACCTGCGCCTCCAGGATGAGCTGCTCAAGATTGACGCTGAACGTGAGACTCTGGAGCGCCACACCAGCCAAGCGGTGGAGACGCTGCGACATCCCGTCGTGGACGAAAAAGCAAAGCTTGAGGAGGCCCTTGAGCGCTATCAGGATGACCTTGACAGTCTCAAGCCGCTCGCTCTCCTATCAGAAGCGAAATACCGCGAACTCAAAGATAAATACGGCCCGATGTTCACCGCCCGAATGGGCGCAGAAGCCGTGCTGCAATGCCTCTCCACGATTGATTTGGACGAACTCCGGAGGCAACTGCAACGAGAGGTGGAGACCACCGCCGGACAACGCCGAAAGAAGGCAACTAAACGGCTGCGGGTTGTGGAGGCCTTCCGCAAGAGCGGCAACAAACCGGACTGGATGATCCTGACGGTGCTGCCGGTGCTGCCGCCTGACCTGCGTCCGATGGTGCAACTGGACGGCGGGCGCTTTGCCACCAGCGACTTGAATGATCTCTACCGCCGCGTCATCAACCGGAACAACCGGCTGCGCCGCCTCTTAGAGCTGGGCGCGCCCGAGATCATCATACGCAATGAAAAACGGATGCTCCAGGAAGCTGTGGACTCCCTCATCGACAACGGCCGTCGGGGCCGGGCGGTGGCAGGGAATGGCAACCACCGGTTGAAGTCACTCTCTGACATGCTTAAGGGGAAGCAGGGCCGCTTCCGCCAGAACCTCCTGGGCAAGCGCGTTGACTATTCCGGACGCTCTGTGATCGTGGTTGGCCCAGAGCTTCAGCTTCATCAGTGCGGACTCCCCAAGCGCATGGCCCTGGAACTGTTCAAGCCGTTCGTGATGCGCAAGCTGGTAGAGCAAGGCCAGGCCCACAACATCAAGAGCGCCAAGCGCATCGTAGAACGGGCCCGGCCCGAGGTCTGGGACGTCCTGGAAGAGGTCATCAAGGACCGGCCAGTGCTGCTGAACCGCGCTCCCACCCTGCACCGGTTGGGCATTCAGGCATTTATGCCAATTCTCGTGGAGGGCAGCGCCATCCAGATCCATCCCCTGGTCTGCTCTGCATTTAACGCGGACTTTGACGGCGACCAGATGGCCGTGCATGTGCCTCTCTCCAAGTACGCGGTAGAAGAGGCCAAGAAGCTCATGCTGAGCACTAACAACCTCCTCTCTCCCAGTTCCGGAGAGCCAATCGTAGCTCCCACTCTGGACATGGTCCTTGGGTGCTATTACATGACCCTCATCCGCCCCGGCGCAAAGGGCGAGGGCCGTGCCTTCAGCAATTTTGAGGAAGCCAAAATGGCGTATGACCTCGGCCAAATAGACCTCCAGGCCCAGATCAAAGTGCGGTTGCACGATCACGGCGGGGTGGTGGAAACCTCTATTGGACGGCTTCTTTTTAACGAGGTTTTGCCGGAGGAATTGGGCTTCCGCAACGCCCTCATAGACAAGAAGGCGATCAAGCAGATCGTCGCTGACTGCTATCGGTCCATGGGCAATGAGCCCACCGCTCAGGTGGTGGACAACCTGAAGACGGTAGGCTTTATCTACGCCACAAAATCCGGCATCACCATAGCGGCGAATGACCTGGATGTTCCCATACCAAAGGCAGAGATTCTGGCTGACGCCGAGCAGCAGATCAGCCAAATTGAGGCCCAATTCCGCCGCGGCCTGATCACCGAGGAAGAGCGCTATGCCGCCGCGATAGCTATCTGGCAACAAGCCAGCGACACCATCGCCGACGTGCTGCCCAAGGCTCTGGACCCCTTCGGGCCCCTGGCTATGATGGCCAACTCCGGAGCCAAGGGTAATATCGCCCAGATCAGGCAGATGACCGGCATGCGCGGCCTCATGAGCGACCCGTCAGGCCGCATTATTGAGCTGCCCATCAAAGCCAGCTTCCGTGAGGGCCTCTCCGTTCTGGAGTACTTCATCTCCACCCACGGTGCCCGTAAGGGTCTGGCAGACACCGCCCTCCGCACGGCGGACAGCGGTTACCTGACGCGACGCCTCATCGATGTTTCACAGGACGTCATTGTGAATGAAGAGGACTGCGGCAGCAACTCAGGGATATGGATTGAAGACCAGTCTGAACGCGGCGTCATGGAACCATTTACGGTGCGCATCATCGGCCGGGTACCGTCTGAACCGGTTGTACACCCAGAGACGGGCGAAATTATCGTTGACCGCAATGAAGTTGTAGACATAGAAAAGGGTGACGCGATTCTGGCCGCAGGAATTAAGCGGATTTTTGTCCGCTCACCACACACCTGCCTAGCCCATCGCGGCATTTGCAAGCACTGCTACGGATGGAGCCTGGCAACTGGCCGCATGGTCAACTTTGGTGAAGCGGTGGGCATCATCGCTGCGCAGAGCATCGGTGAACCGGGCACGCAGCTTACCATGAGAACTTTCCACACAGGCGGTATTGCCGGCTTGGTGGACATCACCTCCGGTCTCCCCCGCGTGGAAGAGCTTTTTGAGGCACGCGTGCCAAAGGGTCTCGCGGTGGTCTCGGAAATCGATGGCATGGTGGAAATCATCCGCAACGACGAGGGGTCCCGACGTGTTCGGATTGTCAGCACAGAAGTCTATCGAGATGAGTACGCGTTGCAGCCCGGTTGGAACCTCCTGGTGACGGACGGTCAGCTTGTGGACGCGGGAGCCGTGCTGGCAGAGCAGCCAGCCGCGCCGGCGGCAGAAGCACCAAACGAAGAACTCAGCCTTGACTCCCCCGCGGGCGAGCAACGCGTGGTAGCGCGCATTGCCGGCAAGGTGCAGGTGGAAGGCTCTCAGATTGGCATCTACTACGAGGAGAAGGAAGAGCGGGAATACATGGTGCCCGCCTCTGCCCAAATACGGGTCAGTGATAGCGAGCGCATCCGTGCCGGTGACCAACTGACCGAAGGCGTCGTTAATCCGCAAGACCTCCTGCGCATCCTCGGTCGGGAAGCTGCCCAGGCGTACATCGTGGACGAGGTACAGAAGGTCTATCGCTCCCAGGGCGTGACCATCAACGACAAGCACATAGAAGTCATCGTCCGCCAGATGCTGCGCAAAGTGCGCATTGACTCTCCGGGAGATACCAGTATGCTGCCTGGCGAACTGGTGGACCGCTTCTTCTATGAGGACATGAACGCTCAGGTTCTGGCTGAGGGCGGGGAGCCGGCGACGGCTGAGACCGTGCTCCTGGGTGTCACAAAGGCCTCACTTAATACAGAGAGCTTCCTTGCTGCGGCCTCCTTCCAGGACACCACCCGTGTCCTCACTGAGGCGGCCATCAACGGGTCTATTGACCGGCTGATGGGCCTGAAGGAGAACGTCATCATCGGGAAGCTGATTCCTGCGCAAGCGCTGCACTTTGACGAGCCACCTGAGGAAGAGGCCGACTTGCTGGGACCGCCACCTTTCCCCTCACGTGATGGCGCACTTCTTCAGGATGACGATGAACCATCCGACGCCCTTGACGACCTGGATGAGGAGGGCGATGATGATGACCTTGACTTGGAGAGCGAAGAGCTGGAGGAAGAGTTAACAACGGCCTGATAGCCGTTGCGAGCAGACACCACAAAGTGATCACATAGAGAGAGGGTGGCACAAGTGCCGCCCTCTCTCTATCTCGGTTAACGGGATCCCTCGCACCTTACCCAATGTCCAGGACAGCGGGCGTCTCATCTTGCACCGGCTCGAATATGCTGGGGTGCTTATAGTGGCACGTGCAATAGTAGTCGTAGAGTTTCTCAACAAGCCGTACGGGGTCTTCTTCTGACATCACCACTGCGCCCGTGTCTTTGTCGCACAGCTTGACAAGGTAATCAAGGGAATCGGCAATGCCCCCGGTTCCCTTCAGCGCACCGATAAGCTTGCCCTCATCGTATGCAATGGAGAACTCGCCCAGGGTGCCGGAGCGTCCCCCCGCGATAATAACGATGTCTGAAGAGCGGATGTTTTCAATCTCTCGGCCCATAAGTCCAGAGCCTGTATAGATCATCACGTCGAAGCCCTCGATGGGCGACTCGTACTTGGTCACATGCTCATAACGCGAGAGCCCGGGAGAAATGCCAACCACAAAGCCACCTTCGGCCTTGGCTCCCTTCACCGCTTCGTAGGACAGGCCGGGACATCCACCCGTGATGAGGGTGCAGCCCTTCTGGGCAATCGCCCTCCCCAGACGCTCCATCCTCAAAAGGACGTCCTGGTTAAAATCTCCTTCTGAGGATCCCATGACTCCTATGGCTAAGTTCATTATGCCTCTCCGTTTTGAACAAAAGTATGAATGACGCGGCGAGGCTGTTTAGCAACTGTCATTGCGAGCCCTTCGGCGCGCCTGCCTACCGGACAGGCAGGATAAACTGCGCGAAGCAATCTCAAAGTCCGATCATATTCCCGAGATTGCCACTCGCCAGAGGCGACACTGTCGTCGGCCCGCCCAAAGCGGGCCTCGCAATGGCACTCCTCCGCTCTATTACTAAACACTCTGCGCGGCTTTCCCCTTCGTAAGAAACTCTGCTAGGTTAATGATGACGTAAGCGCACCGCCTGCTGCTGGGAGTGTTTATTAAGTCCGTTCTTCGAGCTTGGTCGAGAAGACCGGCGTGGTCTCAACAAGCTCGACCAACGCCTTTCTAAACAGTCGCGCTCTTGTGCGTCGACAGCAGGGTTCACTTGCCTTCCTTCATCATCTCATCCCAGTTCTTGCTCACCTCTTTCTGTGACGCTCGCTGCTCGGGCCGCCAGTTTATTTTGAAGTATTCGACAATAACTTTGGCATCCTCCTCGCTGAGGACCTCACCGAAGGAGGGCATAATGCGCCCGGGATAGTCCAACCTTCCCATGATTATGTCAATTAGCTGGCCATCTGCATGATGCCAGGTGTGTCCTGCAGGGCCATGATTTGCCGCAGTTGGGGTTGCGCCAGCGCCGGTGGCAGCATTCCCATGGCAGGAACTGCAAGTCTGCTCGTACAGCACCCGCCCTCGCGCCGCCTCTTGAGTGATCGTCGCGCTTGAACCGCCGCCACATGCTGCTGCACCCAGCAACATCACCGTTGACAGGAAAAGGGCACGAAGCGCGGCGCCTCGGACCCTCAACAGCCCACCCACCACACCTACGTGGTTGCTCGAATGTCCCAGCAGTTGAGGAAAGGGCACGACCTATGCGAGCGCCCTTTTCAGCTCTTCATATTGCTCTCTGGTAATCTCTCCCCGGGCAAGGCGCTTCTGCACGATATCCAGTGGCGTTTCACCTGCCGGGCCGCGAGTGGAGAGTCTATTCACTCCCCACACCACAAGTCCGATGAGTGCACCCCAGAACACGACCATCCACATCATGCCGAAGAGCATGTTCCATCCCCATCCGTCCGCGTAACCCCACATCATGGTGCGCCTCCTTTGACTACGCTAAGGGTATATCAATACACTTTGCGCTCCTCAACCAACGGTAATATCCTGGCGCATGCCACCCTCATAGTGACCTGGCACGTGACAGGCAAGCTCAAAGTTGCCCTTCTCTTCGAACCTATACTCAACGGTTTTGGCAGCGCCCGGGCCAAGCTCCTTCTGGCTTACCGCCGCCAGCGCTTTCATGGGGTCCGTTTCCCCTCTTGGCATAATCACCCACTCATGGGCAAGGGCGCCACCGCTCTTAATGACAAATCGGTACTGCTTCCCGGCATCAAAGGTAGTTTGGGATACGTCGATTTTGAACCCCGAAAGCGTTACCTGAACTTCTGCGGCTCTGAGTCTCCCGCACCAGACGAACACACGAGAAATAGGGGGCTGAACAGCCTGGTGGACTCATGAGTAACAAAACCCGACGAGCGCGGCTGTAGAGGTCGTCCGCCTTCTGTACCCATCGTGTCGCTTCTCCACCCCCGTGCTCTTGGGTGTCGCTGCTACCCCTGTGATAATCTCTCCCCTTTAGCCCTCCTGCTATTCCGCCCTCGGGGAGGGCGACGAAGGCGAGCTATCAGGAGGCGACGTTGGCCGCGGCGCCGGGCTGGCGAGACGCCCGCTGCGCAGGAGCGCCCACGCTACACCTGCACCTATAGCAATAACGGCGGGCATCAACAAGGCGTAGTATAGGCGGAGAACCGGCATCGCAGCAAAAAAGGCGAACAGCGCAAGACTGGCAGCGAGAATCACCAGAAGCAGGCGTTCGTCGTAGCCGTTATCGTGGTGGGACACGGAGCTCCTCCTCGATTTCCTGGACTGACAAGGCCAGTATCACCGTAGCAAGAAAGGCCAGCGGCGCATCATCTCGAAACTTCCGATGGAGACGAGGGCGATGAGCGCCACCACCAGCACTGCTGGCGCCGCGGCAGCCCAGGTCATCATACCCGGATGCGCCATACCCAGCTCAGACGACTCGCTGGTGGCGGCAACTTCAGGTTCTGATTGGGGCAGGCGGCGACCAATCAGCATCGTGCCAAGCAACACTGCAAAGAACAGCCCGCCGGCGACTGCCATGAGCACGCCACCCACCCCTTCGGTCAAGTTCATCAGCGTCGTCCACACCGGAGGAGCGTTTCCGGCATAGGCGATACTCGGTACCCTCCGGGGCACGCCCAGGTAGCCCGCTGCCACGCCCACCAGGACGAAGACGGCCGTGCCAGCAGCCATCAGGTACGGCTGGACGCGCGCTAGGGGCAGTCCCCAGAGGCTGCGTCCGGTCAGCTCCGGCAGCAGCGCATAGACCACCCCCATAAAAGTGAGGGAGACTCCCGCCGAAGTAAAAGCATGGAAGTAGCCGGGTACAACGAAGGTGTTGTGCAGCAGCGGCGCCAGCCCCTCAGAGAGTAGCGCATACGCGAAGGCGCCGCCCAAGCCGAAGGTGGCCATGCCCATGGCCAGGCTACCGAAGGCGGGGTCTCCCCATGGCAAGCGACGTAGCCAGCCAAACGCGCCGGCGGCCCCGGCCGCGCGCATCCGCGCCTCCAGCATGCCCAGGATGACTACTGCTACGATGATGGTGGGTACACCGATGAACAGGGAGAGCACCGAGCCGATAGTCTTGACCTCAGCGGGGACGCCAGGCGCCAAGAACAGATGGTACAGGAAGGTCGGTGGGACAACCAGAGGATAGACAGTGAATATCGCTTTGGAAAAGCGCTCTCCGAAGACGGATTGCGCGCCGGTGGTGCGTTTCGCCAGCACGTACCAGACCCCTACAGCAGCGATGAGTGGCGCATAGTGGTTGACGTGGAAGAAGGTGAAGTAGCCCATGGTATAGCCCATGGGATCGATGGGGCCAACTCCGACGGACCACAGTAGGGCCGGCGTGTAAATCCCCAGGGCGATGATGCTGGCGGCGGCCATGACGATGGACCACATCAGACCAACGTAGGTTGGGGTAGGCAACTCGCCAACTTGGCCTGACCGCCGGGCTTTGGCCACCGTAACAACGTAGTTGACGGCGAGGAGCAGCACACCAAGGGCCAGCAGGTCGAACCCCATGTAGATCAGGGGACTACGAGGGAACTGCCCAGCCAGGGGTGGAAACGCGGTATAGAGGACCTCCCCACCCCAGCCCGCGGCCGCGAGCTGGGCGACGGCGCCCGTAATCATGGCTATGAAGGCTAACCATCCCAGACCCACACTAAACATCCGTGCGCCCGGTATATACAGCCCAACAGCCAGAAAGAGCAGCGCTGCCTGGAAAAAAAGGAACCAGTGATAGAACATCGCCAAGCCGTGGATGGTGAGGAAGCGATAGTAGTCGAGGGGGCTGACAGAGAGAGTCAGCGCAGGAGTGCGTGTCAGGGCGATGGCGAAGGCGGCGATCCCGCCTATGGCGAGGAACCCCAACGCCGCGAATAAGAAGGCACGGAAGAGGCGCTGCGCTGCTGCATCCGAAGGCGTCGCGGGCATGTGAGAAACGACGCTGGTCATGCGATTACTCCACTCCGCTGGCTGGCACAGCGAAGGAATAAGGGGACGGCATACTTCTCCATCTGATTACGTTGCGGAGGCGGTGGCATGTTAATGCCCTGGCATGTTCATGCTCGGGGTGGGCTGCGCGGGCGATGTGGTGGGTGAGATGGGCGGTCCTTCCACTATGACCTTGCCGCTCATAAACTGGTGGCCGACGCCGCAGTACTCGTTGCATAGGAATAGGTACTCGCCGGGCTGGGTCGGCATCACCTCCAGCATGGTCATCGCGCCGGGCATGAGGACGGCGTTAAGACTCCCCATGCCCATCTGCAGGGAGAAGCCGTGCATCACGTCTCTGGACACAAACTCCAGGACATAGGTCTCGCCGGTGCGTAGCCTTAGGACGGAGGGGGAAAAGCCAAATTGCATTGCGAGCACGGGCACTGATGCGTCCGGCATCGCCTGCACCGAGCCGTCGGCCAGTTGGTGCTCCTGCGCATATGCCTGCGCCTGGTTTGCGAATGCGTTGACATCGACAGCCATCTCGCCGTGGTCGGCAGCAGGGGACAGCGCATCGTACGCCGCCCAAATCGGAACGAGGACGAGCACCATCAGCCCGACATAGACCGTGCCCCACCGGGGCATCATTTCCATCACCTTCGTTACTCCTGTAAGCTGGAATTTCCCATTGGGGTCAGCCCCAGCCTTTTGGTCGACCCAAAGATCACTGAAAATAACGTACCATCGCCATTGGATGCCCGTCAAGGTCAGGCCACGCGCGAAGAAAGGGTGAAGTGAAAAACCGAAATGTGAGGATTACATGAGAATTTCCGTGACAGATGGCCGGGGTTTACCCTGGTTAACCCGCACGTCGGGCGATTCCGGTATTGGCTCAGACCCAATGTATGCACTCGCGATAGTTGCCTGCCCGTGAATTCGTCGACCTACAGGACGTCTTGCAGCGACGCTGCCGATTCTTTCACCGCGCTGGTGAGTTCCTCTTGGGAGGGCGTGGCATTGCCCAGCTTGCGGACCACCAGTCCGGCGGCAATGTTTGCCAGCATGGACGCCTCCAGGGGAGACGCTCCCACGGCCAAACTGAGGGTCAGCACAGCGATAACGGTGTCTCCTGCCCCCGTCACGTCAAACACCTCGCTTCGGTTCACCGCCGGAATATGGTGGTGCCGTCCAGCATGGTCCACCAGGCTCATGCCGTCCGACCCGCGGGTGATGACCACTGCTCCCACACCCAGCCGTCTTTTGAGCTGCAGCCCGGCCCTGGCAAAAGCAGGATCGCCATTGAGTCTCTGATGCAGAAACGCCTCTGCTTCTTCTCGATTGCAGCGAAACAGCGCGACGCCCTTGAACTTGGGAAAATCACCCTGAGCATCCACAGCAACCAGGGCGCCTCGTTCCTGTGCCGCTTCACGCACCACCCGCATCAATGAAGCATCCACCACGCCGCTCAGGTAGTCAGAGACCAGCACTGCGTCCACTATGGGGAGGGTGTCACGGAGGAACGCCGCCAGAGAAGTCCTGGTTTTCCGCGCGAGAGGATGCCGCTGCTGAAGGTCAACGCGAGCGACCTGCTGGGGAAAGAGGTGGCTGGCCAGAACCCGCATCTTCAGGGTGGTTGCCCGGCCCGCCTCCACAACGACTCCCTCCGTGCCGACATCGCTGGATTGCAATCCAGCGATGAGCTGTCGTCCGGCATCGTCGTCTCCGACGACGCCGGCCACACTGGCCTGCGCCCCAAGCGCCGTGCAGTTGCGCGCGGGATTGCAGGCCGCTCCTGGAATCGTGAAGCGTTCCTGGAATTCCAGGACCGGCACCGGAGCTTCACGGCTCAGGCGCTGTGCCTTCCCCACAATGTATTCATCGAGACAAAGATCACCCAGCACAAGGATCCGCTTGCCGGTGAACTTGGGAATCCATCGAGAAAGGTCGTTCACGAGTGCGGGGCGCTCCTTACCCTAACCGTCTCACTGCCATATAGATACCTAAAGCCATTGCAAGCAACGAAAACGGGTTCGAGATGAGGCCCTGCAAGGAGAAGATAAACAATCTGCCGAGAGGTTCAATCGAACCCTGAATAAGATAACCCAGAGCGAACAACCAGGCGGCGCCACCGCGAGACACTATGAACGCCAGCACGACACCCAGTGCAGCAATCGTCTTAATGCCCAGGTCCACTCTCCGGTTAGTGGCCCGGTTCACTCCCTCCCCTATCAGGTAGCCCAGACCGGCGCTGATCATGAAGGAGAGGAAGCCGCCAAAGGGCAGAAGCGCCCAGACAAAGCCGCCAACGGCCCCCATGCCAAGGCTGGCTCCTGCGGCCCGCAGGTAGTGTCTCGGGCTGACGCGGAATTGGGGGAGGCTGCGCAGTTGGGCGCACTCTCTGCAGCGCGCCCCCACAGGAGTCTGCACCAAGCAGCGTGGACAAATGGGCTTGTCGCACTTGCCGCACCGCAGGTACGTGACTACATCTCGGTGGGTCGCGCAGGCGAGAGCGCCCTGCTCTTCAGAGACCGGCTGCGTCATAAGCCTTGGAAAGTGACTTCACTATCATCCGCGTCAATGGTACCCCATTGCTCGCAGTGACACCACCTGCGGCGCGTTACGAGCTTGTTTCACTAAGAGTTGACGGGACAGGTCAGGAGCGTCGGGACTCCACGGCAACCAAGGGCGAGGAGGGGAGCCGGGGGTCGGTGACCACTGAA